>Ga0169931_10004015_pt1 | contig 23084 bp, 32 predicted proteins | sample Kivu_15m_20L_FD_129675 | JGI IMG/M metagenome (GOLD analysis project Ga0169931, IMG submission 129675) | Freshwater microbial communities from Lake Kivu, Western Province, Rwanda to study Microbial Dark Matter (Phase II) - Kivu_15m_20L... | ecosystem: Environmental > Aquatic > Freshwater > Lake...
TGATTTATATAACAGAAGAATATCTGCCGGAACCTCTGTGATAAGTTTTTACGCAGGTGCTAGACTTCCAAGGAATCGCGGCATAACAATCACAGGCAACCATGTGTACAACAATGTCTCGGGTACTGATGGATATTTGGGTAATCTTTTTTTATCCACCGAAGGCACAACCAACTCTAACGCAACACTCAATCCTGCTCCAACATTCCCGAATGAGCCGAAGCCTGTTCTCTGCTCTGTATCTCAAAACAAGATGGTCGGCAGAGTGGACTCTCAATCTCAAATGTTCGGACATTTGGGTACTCGTGGAAATCTAGCGCAGTCTCCAATAAACCCTGTGACTCCCGTCTACTACATCATCAATGACAACATGATGAATAATTTGCTGTCTGGTGTTCAGACTTCTCCAGGATTCCCAACAAGCACTTTCTTGTCGTTTGCTGACGGTTCCGCCAATAGAAACTTCGTAAAATGCGATGGGAATGTCCATGCCAGAAGAGATGGGCAGCATCCAAGAGTTGCCGCAAGAAGGCCGAACACAACCTCTTTTGATTTTGTTTATGAAGGGAACATGTCTTCAGTGGACAACAGAAACATCTCCTCGCCATACTACTCCAGGTCAACTTCCAACACATCATTCGGCTCCAGAATAGAGACATTGACATCTTCTGATGGGGAGTCGGATGGTGTCAGGGTGAAGGGATTCTTGAAAAATTCTACCACAGGTGACGCAAGTTACGGAAGAATTCTTCTGAAAGGCATGAATAGCGACCCGCTCTCCTGCATAGTGATGATGAGCACAAAAGATTGGTGGGAACAGGCGGGTGGCGTGTTCTTCGTTTCTGGAATAGAGATGCCCGATGGGACATGTCTACATCCTATCAACAGCGCGGGTGCATCAACAGTTGGCGGACTTCTCGTTTTCAGCAAAACAATATTTGATGGAACCTCACAGCCTGAACCTGTAGGTGGCAAGGTTGTCTTGTGGCTTTCGCAAGAGCAAGACGCGGATGCATTGTATGCAGGCGCCAACAACTCATATCTTGCCAACAATCCGGCCTTCTACCTGAACTTTATCAACAGGCTTGACAACACATCACCGTCAGTTTCAAGACGGTTCACTTTCTCCGTGTTTGGCTGAGAGCTCGAACCGACGATCTTATCAGCGATTCGCATCTGATGATGTACCTTTTAAGCATCAGGTCAAATGCGCTGTCTGATATTCTGTAACTTTCTCTTTTAGGTATGGAATCTTTTGATATGCCGTGTGCTTCCATGGCTGGCTCGAGCACAGACCACCACCTTGAATCTTCCGTAAGTGTTTTCGTACCCATCTTGCGAACATGCTTCATCTGGTCCGCAAGCATGCTCTTCGCGGCAGATACAACGTTGTTTTCAGCCATAGTCATGTCTGATCCATTTGAAACCATGCGCCTCCATTTAGATATCGCACCATCGGCATTCTGCATCATCATGACATGGAACTCAACATGCAGAGATCCCTGATCTGGCTCCGCAAAACGGCTTATGGGCCTTGGCAGGCTGCCATCAGCTGTCCCCCTCACCACTTCAGCATCAGTCATGCTGTCGAAATCTACATCTGTCCTCATCCTTGCCCTGTGTATCTGGGCAGCATGCACCAACTCATGAAACAGAACAAGCCTGTACATGTCTACGCTGATAGATGATGACATGCACACGGCCGTGGATGCCGCAGGGACATCGTCTCTCCTATTTTCAGGAGAGACCGAGTGCTTCGCCACCGCATGGTCAACAGCCATGCCCAAAGCAGGAATTTTGGCCCCGTTGTAGACCGCCACTGGCCCCCCGAATATGGTCACCTTGAATGATGGCAACATATGGAGTGGCTTTCCATTAAACCTAATTGCATCATTAATGGCACGCGAAACTTCGTCGAATATTTTGCGGTCGCCTTTTGTTTGCGCAGATTTTGATAACTTTCTGTACCAGTTTGGCATCATTTTCTCCTGAATAGCATGACCGAATCATAAATCCCAAACCACTGTGGTATTTCAGCATGACCTGCGATCGTCCAGTTGTTTTTGATCTCGCGCCAAAATTGTGGTGATCCAGTGGCTCCGCCCTCACTTTCGCCCACAAAAACTATCTTGTCACCTTTAAAGTTCCTGACAGCAGATGCCTGCCAGTCGGCATCGCCCGAATCCTCTAGATAGGGCCACACAAGCATGAGGGTATCGCCGGTTTCTGACCTGGAGGCATGTTCATCTCCGCTCATCTTCTCAACCGAGTCATAGACATGACCATCTCGATCTGCTTGATTATTCCAGTTTTTGAAGAAATGGTTCTCATCGGGAGGATTCGGATCACTCGCTTCTACCGAAGCGCCCTCATCCCTGAGCAACTTTGCCCACAGACCACGACCTGCACCTATCTCTATTATCTTTCCGCCAGAAGACCATTTAACTATCTGCCTGATGACCTCTCGAGTGGGTACTGCCCAACTCATGCTGCGGGTGAATTCTGATCTCCTGGTGTACTCATCTGCCCACGAAATACGATGTGGATCCGTAGGGCGTGTTCGTGGCCCCATCGCTAATATCTTGTCGTATAGATCTTCAACACGATCTGATTCAGATGCAGCCTTGAACCAATTTGTAAAATTATTTTGCACCATGGTACTGCGATCCCGATCTATATGGATCATTTACAGACATACCATGTCTGCACCTGTACCCTATAAAAAGTTTACTTACCTTCAAAAACACCCACTCAAGTCAATTACGAAAGCCCTGATAGGTGATCTGCGCATGTGCCCATAATGCGTCAATCAATTGTCAGTACGAGGGGAGAAAGAGAGATCTATGTCCTGATAGTTGTTGGTTATCTCTTCTCCGATGATTATATGCCTTGAGGCATAACCATCTCCATTTGAATCAAACACAACATTTGGGATGTCTTGATGATTCACAAATGCATCGCCGTCAATCCCGAAGGTTCTGACGCCTGTCGCGTGGTCAACATAGCTTCGCGATCTGACTGATTTTGCAACATGCGTAGGCATTGATGCTATAGCCTGATCGTTCCATTCAACCTTGATGTCTATGAGGGGGTTCCTGCGCCAAACAGGTAGGCCAGCAGGTATGTCTTCCTGAGAAAAAAGGCCAAGTCCATGAATGTCTGACCTGTCTATAGAAGTCTTGATGATCCACACGCCTGATTATACTACAAAAAGCAAAAAAAACCTCATGAACACGCGTGATACTGAAATTTCGCAGTAACATTCATGAGAAGGTTCTCTGCAAAAATTTTGAAATTAAATACGACGAGCGATTAATGAAGAAACCATTTTTTAGACTTACTGGTAAACTTGCAAGCATTGTTGATCCCATCATGGAGGGTTTAAGTGACGTATTTGAGCGTGGAACAGAGAAATTTACGCCTGAAGTGTCAAGAAATATCCAGCACGGCCTCTCCGTCATATCGTCATACCTGTCAAAATTCCATCCCGGCGTCAAGATCACGCATCATGAAGTCATCGGAGCAGCAGTAACTCACCAATACACACCCAAGAGCGACATAGACACCACCGTTTTCATCAACATATCTGAAACAGATCCAAGGTTTAAGATCATCAACGATTGGATTGGAAAAAATGTTGACAATACTATGTATTTTGGGAAGAGACCATTCCAGTTCAAAATAAGACCAGATTCATCAGTGGGGGCGCAAAATGCCAATGCTGATGCCATTTACGACCCCACCGAAGGGCGCTTTGTGAAGAAGCAAGATCTGATAGCTGCCTCACGTAGTTATCGCCAATTGGTTGAGTCAGGAGGTTCTGCGGAACGCAAAGAGTACAGTCGCCTTAAGGAGAGGTTGCGAGGGATGGCAAGGTCCTGGGCAAAGGTGGGCAGACAGGCACTTGAATCAGGGAAGCCAAGCCTGTCCAGGAAGTGGCTTGAGCCCCAAGCTCGTGAGATGGCTGCAGCATTAAAGCGGGCAAAAAGTTTGAGAGGCGAGGCCTACAGTCAGCCTGCAGCCCCTGGAAGAATAAGCCAAAACTGGGGTCGGGGTAACATACTATTCAAAATGCTGGAGAGAGATGGATACATTGAGCTGTTTTCACTCATCAAAAAAGCCTTGGAAAATCGGCAAGCTTTACACCCTGGCCATCTTGCAGCATCTGTAGAAATGGCTGAACAAATAATGAATCAGCGTATTGGTTTCGACCCAACCGCCAAACAAGAATAGTCTTGACAGCAGGGCGTTGAGGTCGTAAGATGACCCCATGACCGAAGGAAGACTGCCGCCTGAATCATGGGTCGTCATCTGCGGAGAGCAGGATAAACATGGAAATGTACTAATTCTTCAGGATTCCATTCCTGACATGGGTTGTAGGTATCTCGTCTTTAGGTCTCGTAAAGCTGCTGAGCACGAGGCAAAGCAGATGAACAAAATCAGGCAGAATTTGAAGTTGACAGGTGAGTACAAGGCTTGTAAGTTGAAGAACCAGTGGATGGAAGGCCTCCTCTGGCACATATCCGAATGACTTTAACTAGCAGGAAAATTATGGAAAAGAACCCCGTTGAATCTTGGCTCAGTAGACTTGCACCACTGTCTAGGGTTTCTGCTTCAGGATCAATCAGGTCATCAGAGGCTTTCCTTTTCGGGGAGGGGGCGGCAGCATGGCACATGGTGGGGATTGATGATCTCAGCAGGCTGGCATCCCACCTGGGGGAGGGCAAGTCACAGGCAACGGTCGCCAAGGAGATGAGTTTTGCCAAGGAGGTCATCAGGGAGTGCTGGCGTCTTGGGCTCAAGAGTCATGAAGACCTCCAAAGGGTTACCAGTCTGCGCTGGAGCCGCCCGATTGCCCCTCCGTGTGGGCGCCATGTGGATGGCGAGGAAAGGCACAAGATTATGGAGGCATGTGGAGATGACCCCCAAGGTCTTCGTGACAGGGCTGTGGTGAGGCTACTGTTGGCGGGTCTACGGAGGGCTGAGGTGACAGTCCTCAGAACCACGGACTTTTCTCCTGACATGTCCCATGTGAATGTCATCGGCAAGGGTGGCAGGAGGCGCCAGGTGCCTCTCGGGGTGAGGGCTGGCGCCGACCTCCAAGCATACCTTTCAGTCAGGGGTGGAGACAGGGAGGGCTTTTACATCCTCCCACACGAAGGTGGAGCCTTTGTGAGGGCGTACAGACCAATCACCAGTCGGGCCATCAACAAGATCATCCGTAAGGTGGCGGCCAAGGCCGGGGTGCCCTTCACGCCCCACGATCTGAGGCGTACCGCCATTGGGGAATGGCTTGGCGGGGTGGACATTTCTGTCGCCATGAGGATGGCCGGTCACTCAAATCCACAAACCACAGCCAGATACGACCGCAGGTCCCATGGCGAGGCAGCCAAGAGGGCTGCTTCACTCGTGGATTGATTTACCGCAACATTTTTATGGTGCTGTATTCAGGATCGTAAGATTCTCTTGATCAATGATCCGCCTCGCAGAAAAGATAGAGTCTATAGCCGCCAAAATTGAAGGTGGTTTCATGCCTGATGAGGGTGACCGAGGTATCCTCATCTCTGCGGCTGAATATATTAGGATTTTCCACAATTCTGTTGCTGAACATGGCGACATCACGCTACAGAAGTTGGAATCGTACAGGCATAACTTGGGCATGTCCACAATAAGCCAGGTCATCGCCGATGAGGCTATCAGCGAGATCGTTCGGCTCACCCGAAAGGTAATACTGCTGGAGAGTAGACTCAAAAGTGATGAATGAATATGCAAAAAGGATGTTTTCTGATGTAGACATCCTGGAGTATCTAGAAAAAACATAGAAAGCATCGAAAGGTCTGGAAACGGCTAGGTCTGGCTGGTGCGCGAGGTTTCCAACATTCTGAACGGTGGCGAAAATGACAGTAACGCGCCTTAAAAAGAAAAAACTATTGAATGCTCGCAGGAAGATAAAGGCCTACAGAAAGATAGGATATAGGTCGATGCGCAACCCCACCAGCCTCAGAATCTTCATTGGTTCCTGCTTGGTCATGAACTCAACTGTCGTTTTGTTGACAATATTTTTCATCTTTTTCATAGCCCTCATCATTTCTAACTGGATGGTATCATGAGGCAGACAAGAAAAACAGGATTAACACTAACGCCAATGAACAAGACCCCCAATCATCAGAAAAAGAATAAAACGCGCACCCGTACTGATACGGAGCAGGAGTGGGCGTTTGAGCGTATGCTTTGTCTGATCGGCATGATATGTTCCTTGAGTATGGTTGTTCTAATAACCATCATCACGGTGTTTATTATAGCAGCTATGGATTTGAAATAAGGCACACTGGGCAGTGGGCGGAATTGCATCACTCAATTGCAGAGCTTTCTAGGGTCAAAGATGGCATGAAGAGGTTGGCGTGTGAAGTTCTTGATCACGACTACGATCTGCAAGAGTGCCTCAAGAATAATTCTTACATAGTGGTGGAATTGAAGGATGAGAACGACAAAGACTCATAAAGAGAAGCATTCTGCGAGACTTGAGGCAAGAGCAGATGATTATTCAAAAATTATAGACCCCGCATTCGCAGATCATGACATACCATGCATAATGAGACATCTTGCCATGGCAAAGGCAGAATCCCAAGGCTCTCACCCTTGGTGGATGCTCAAGGCTCATCTTGCCGAAATATCTTCACTCAGCAACGGGCAAATATGCAACATGATGAATCATCCGTCTTTCACCAGAGAGGGCAAGACCCGCAGGGCGGCAGTTTTCATGGTTGCCAAGGAGAGGGTATATGGCGCAAAAAGAAACTGAATCCGAAAACACATTTGGCGTCGGTGAGGAGATACTAATTTACGCCTTCAGGTATTGCCTGACCAGGCAGAGTCAGAAAACGGAAGACCTCCTCGACATCTATCGCAGGGAAGACATGGACAGGAGCAGGTGGGACGGTCTGCATGAATGAAGATCAAGACATTGTTTCGAGACTGAAGGACATGTCGTCTGAACTCGTGCCACGAAGCGAGGCGGATGTTATGCTTGAAGCTGCGAAAACCATTGAAAGGTTGCGAAAAATGCTTCTTGCAGAAGAGAATGCATATGACATTCTGCGCATAGATCATGAGCATGTTTCTAAAGACAGAAACAATCTTGAACTTCGCCTGAAAGATGTCAAGGAAGGCTTTGAAGGATGCTGCACGACCTGTGAACCAGTTGGCTTCATGAATAAGAAATTGCTTAGAGAACGGAATTCTCTGAGGAGAGAGGTGTGCGAGTCTCGGGCTTCCTGTATTGAGGGTAAGAAGGCCGCCGAGATAGCCTCTGCTCTTGGTTGGGATTGTTTCGAGGAGCCACGATGAAAGACAGGGAAAACATAACACCTCTTATGCACACCATGTCTCTGATACGTGAGGCAGCAGGCTTAGGAGGAGAATGGATGCTTTCGGAGCTTCCTGATGTCATCAAAAAGTTGCGAAAAGAGCGCGATCAGGCCAGAAAGGATCGTGCTGCCTACATGGTTGAAATGGAATTGATTTCTTCGCAGCGCGACGAGGCGAGGCGGCTGGTATGCGAACTTGCTGCCGAATACAAGGCGGAAATGTTCTGGCCAAAGGTAACGATGGTTGCCAAGAGTGATCGTGCGCTTGAGAAGACTTACGGCTCGGACTGCTTCAACAGATGATTATTTGGTGTATAAAATGAACAAAGAAAAAACAAATATAATTGATAAGCTTCAAGCAGAATTGATGAACCCTCATCAGCATAATAGGCAACTCATACTTGAAGCACACGAGGAAATCAGAATACTCAGGGACGAAGTGATGCGGGCTTATATGCGGACCATAGACGCAAGAACCAATTTTGAGGGCAGGTTTGAGAGGCTCAAGGATGCCTCCGTCAGGACTCTTACCACACTTGCAAAAGCATCAGAACATTATGACAAGTCACTCAGCAAGGGAGACCCTCATGAACTATGGGCGCTGGTGACTGATGCATGTAAAATTCTTTATGGCTACATGGAGGATGAGGGCATAAGGATGGCAGAGCCGGAATGAGATCTTATCGATAGTGACCAGACTCAATCGCCTGAAGCTGATCAAAAAGCGTCAAGCCAGGTTCGTCCCTGACCAGCCTGCCGACTCCTGGAGTCTGTCTTAAAATACTGCCGGCCCCAAGTGGCCTGCCAGTGGTCAATGTCGGGATGACTGACCTGTAGTCTATTGTGCACTCCTCGTCACATTGTATTTCTCTTTTGGCAACGCCCCACACCGAGTCGCCCCTTCGATCCAGAAACATATTAGGATCTTTGCTGTGATTTGTGAGTCGGCATGCTTCCGTTCTGCAGCTTTCGCCACCACATGGGCAGATGAGCTCGTAGACATCATCTCCATCGTCGTATTTTTTGGAAGCAAAAATTCCCACCCCATGTATGGGAGACTTTTTGCAGACCATGCCGGAAAGCAGGGTTAATCTGGGGTTGTCTGAAGCCTTCATGAACCAGTTCACGAGGCTTTTTTACCACCAAAATGGTCATCCAACCTCTTGAGACATGTGCCTTGCTCGAGAGATGATGTCCCTCATCTTGGCAGCCCTGACATCATTCGTAGGCATGCTTCGGATTGTAATCTCAATCCTATCAAGGGTTTCTGTCAGGATCTCTTGGAATCTGGCTGCATGCAGGATCCTCTCACCCTCACGAGCACGAGCCTCCAGAGCCATCTTGCGTAGGCAGATGGGGTTCTCTTCCGCCGCCCGATCGGTGGTGATGGCGTGCATGGAGACCTCTTCCTGCTCGGGAGTCCTAGCCGAAGGTGCAGGACCTGTCAGGATCTGCCAGGTACGGGTTATGGCGGGGCTTGCCCGGCGCCTGCCCGTGCGCTGCCCAAGAGACTTGGCTGTCACGGGGGTCTTCTTCGCCTGCTTGATGTGCGCTGTCTTCTTCATGGCTTCAGAATCTTACGCCCACCAGGTCGTATGATTGGTTTGCAGGAGAAAAACTTCAAAAATGGTCACAAGAAACGAAGGCGACGGATCTATAGGTGGGGCGTTAAGGCCGACAAAGTGTGTGAAGGTTTCACACATGACCCAAGAGCCAAATGAAGAAGAGCGTCTTCCTCGGGATTTTGAACTACCGATTGAACCACATGACCCAGAGGACACTGATCAGACCGCGCCTGATAAGGAGAAAGAAATGTTTTTTGTTGATGGGGAAACCACCATCAGCGGACATTTGGAAGGCATGATCCAAGATCCAGGCATCAGCTTCCTGTTGACGGGCTCTGGAGATCCTCCCCCGAAGGGCATATCTCTTTCGCAAGAGGGCAGCCTGGTCATCTCGTCAACCATAAGTCTATATTCTTCTTATGTTGAGTACATCAGAGAGACCGAACCAGAGCTGCACAAGCGTGCGTTGGCATACAGTTCAGATACGGTCGACCTACACCCAAGCGTTGTCTTGACCGACCAGGAGGGCACCCCCCTTGAGAGGTTCCGCGACCCTGAAGACGGCGACAACGAGGACGATGGATACGATGATGAAGAAGACCGCAGATGACAGAGGAACGCGGTCTTGATGTGGATATAGATTTTGATAGGGTGTGCACGGGAGATGCTCTCACAGTTCTTCATGATGTCATTTCTCGCCATCAAGAGCTGTCTGCAGATCCGAATGTCAAAGCCCTCCTCAAGTTGATATCCATGAAATTCTCGACCATGAACGAGATCATCAGGAAGCAGTCAATAGAAATAGCCCAACTCCAGGGCAACAACCAACGCTCAAAATAGCCAGGTGGTTAGTGATCGCCAGGAATCAGTCTGCGACGATGCCGCCGCTCTATTTTTTGTCATGCGGCGGTGAATGGAGAGAATACATGGACACGAAAGAAGCATTCTATGCGTTGAAGAAGGTGATTCAAGAGGACCAAAGATATGCGTGGAGTTGGCATTGCAACGTAGCCATGCCATTTCAGGATGAGGGTGGAAATCGCGAACAAGCAAATCGTGTCACTGCGAGGTTCATGCAGATTTTATTTGACATGGACGTAAGCATGTTCAAGGAATGGAAAGCGTTTCTGTGGGCGGGCAAGGTAGCCGCATAAAAAAAAAGAAGGTGGCAGAAATGCCGAAACAGAAGAACAAAAAAAAGAAGGTGGCTGATGATGTGAAGCTCCGATCCGAAAAAAAGAAGGATGAGGGGCAAATGGTGCACATGATAGCAAAAAAATTCGGCGACATCTACACCAGGAACATATTCGATGCTTTCAGACTGCTGCCAGATGAACCTAAGAGATTGATACTCAAGGCTTACAGGATTGCTTTTGCCAAAGATGAGCGCAGGATGGAAGAACTCGAAGAGACGCATCCAAAGAAAAAACTGAACAACTAGATGGAACCACTGCTTGCGATGAAAAGGTCACGAAGACATTGGCAGACCACATCCATTGTTGTCATCATTTTGGGTTGGCGACAGATTGGGATGAGAACGCAGCAATTTACATGTGTACCGCAGGAAGTGCGGGAACCAACACTTAGCCAGATGGTGAAAGACGTAATAATTTTGCGAAAGCAAAAATTATTACATAGTCATCGGGGAACTGAGAATCCGCCACCCTTGTTGGGCGGTACTTAGAATTCATACATATATTATGTTGCTAAATTTTTAATAAATCATGCTCCAAAGGTATATAGGTTGATTTCCAAGAAAAATAATTATGCCTGATACAGAATCAGAAAGCCTGCAGAGAAAGCACCTCACCATATTCTTGCATGAAGTATCAAAGAGGTTGTCCCCAGCAAAAATTAAGGGGATGTCAATGAGATTGTCATTAGGAAATGACAGAAGTTCTGAAAATAATAATCATGGGTCAGAAGAATATGATTCTTTAAATTCTATGATATCACAAGCCATTATTGATGCTCAACAAGCATATCCGGTTCCTCAGGTTCTTAATCCCAAGTCATTTCGTGGATCGATAAAAAATCATATCGAGTCCATTTTGTCTCATTATGGCTTAAGATCAGCCACGATTTCTCGTAACATAAGTCACGTTCTAGAGAGATTGTTTGCATCGTACGATACAAAAGACGAAGCAAAGAAAAAAGAAGAACTATTTCGTAAATTCTGTATCGAAGGAAAAGATGCACACTACTATATTGATTTTATTGGACATTTAGAAGACTACTTCTACATTGTGAACATTCCAAAAGAATGTTATAAAGTGATCGTCAATGCCTTTGAGGAAATAGGGGGCGAGGGATTCTTGCGCATCTACCCTGAAAGAGATTTAAATCTGATCGCGCTCATAATAGATTCGCTCAACAACAATGTTAATTTGCCACCCAAATTATTTAGCGAGGCGATCAAGATTTTCAGCTCGCGTCATGAAATAGGACCTGCAATAACAAATATAGTTGGAGTACGCGGTGGTGACAGTCAAAACGAAGTGGTTAAGCGACAGAAGGACATTTTGCTGACAACTTACGCGAAACATGGCCCAGCAGCGCTAAGTGAAATTATATTCGCAATTTCTGGTGTATTTCCTCAAGAACTGAATTCTTATTATGAAAGAATACAATCGGGATATCTTATAGACTCCGAAACAGGGATACCTTACAATCACAAATAGCCCAATCGCAGCAAAGAGGACAGTCAAGGGCAGGGCATAAAATAATATCATGAACATGATATCTACATTCTTATGCATGCAATCACAGATAAAAGTTTGGCATTGGCAGACGCAGTCTTATGCTGAACACAAGGCACTTGGCAAGCTGTATGAAACACTAGATCCACTGATAGATGAATTTGTGGAGACCTTCGCAGGCGTTTCAGGGGTGCCCAAGACTAAGGATTCTTTCCGAACTGAGTGCGTAAATCACCCTGGCTCTGATGCCGTTATGAATTACCTGACAGAAAAAGTAGAATGGCTCAACGGCGAATTGCAATCACAGATATCTCAGGTTTTTGGAGAAAGATCAGACCTGATGAACATTATAGACGAAATGGTTGCAGCCCTAAATAGAACAAAATACCTGTTGCGGCTGAAGTAAAAACAGTTTGCGTTTCGGGCGCATCAGAGTGTTGTGCCCATCTTTTTTTTACGACCATACATCAAACATAGCAAGCGAAGGGCTTTTGCCTATGCCCCTAATACTTGAGTGCTCATTCGAACATGATATGCTGAAGAACACTATCTTGCCTCCATCGATCTGCTCGATGGTGATCTTGGTCCACATCCTACCAAGGGCGGCCATCATTTTGCCAGATATAGCCTCTTCGGCTTCAGAGATGGATATTTCTGAACGAAAGGATCCGTTATACCAGAACCATTTTTCATGGAATCTGACAAGTTCGTATCTTCCAGCAGTTGGTCTTAAGAATGGAAAGTCTGCCCAGAGTGCAAGGGCGCGTGCAGCTGTTTCCTTGTCAACCTGAGCCATCATGCTTGAACATGACCGTGACAGAGTCTTTTTTTCCCTGATCGCTCTTTGAGTAGTTCCATTTTTCAACAGACTTGACAACACCAGCACCAGGTATGCGAGAGCCGACTTCAATGGTCGGACCACCTTCAAAATCAACGAAATCCACAGCACCAGTTTCGTTGTTGGTGGCGAATCGCATGAAGGTCGACTCGCCGGTGATGCTTGCTCTTCTCTCATCTATCCTGCGCAATAATCTTTCCGCGCCATATCTACTTCTGAATTTGATCTCTGGATTTTCCTCACAAACCTTCTTCATCCCCTTGCGGGAAAGGTTGTTCTTCAGCCCTTTGAAGCATGATGTGACAGATGTCGCTGCAGACTTTGATCTTCGTGCCCTCTGACCAGTCAAGGCTCCTGATGAACGTCTTGAGGGCAAAGATGGCGACTTTTTAACCGATGACTTCAACGATTTTGGTGATGTTGCTTTGCATGATTTTTTCTTCTTCATTTTTATCTTTATTTTTCATCTGTCAAATGTCGCTGAAATGAATCGAACTTATGAAGCTTTTGCGGCATACAAATTTTGAGCCCGCCGCGTCTGCCAGTTACGCCACACCAGCCTTCTCAATCAGAATTATACGACCCGTGAAGCATAAACGAAAAAAAACAGTCGAAAAATAAGATAAGGAGGTGAACATGGAATACTCTGTCTTGGCTGATATTCTCGCTTCTAGTGTTTTGGGAACGATCTTCTACACCATATGCATATTTGTTGCAGGTGCAGTGATCGGCCAGAGCATTTGGAAGTGGGTGCAGAAATTCTTGCCCTGGAACAAGTGATGGGAACATTGAGCAGGCAGGGTAATTGCATTTCTCTCCTGCCTGCTTTTAAAACCTTCAGCGGATTGAAAGGGACAAGTTTATGGGAGAAGTGGTTCGTTAAGCAGGGAAGCTTACAACATGAGTGTAGGCGCGGTCACACCCCTCTGCCCTTGCGGCAGGGCAACTCCAAGTTTGTATAAAAATTTGTGACAGAGACACGGCCGACTACACTCTCCGCGCCAGGCTTACAATGCCGATGTACAACACTGCCCCGGGGTTAGAAGCGTCGGGCTGGCTATGGACTTCTACATCTCTGACTACCCATCCAAAACCCATCTGCTCAGAAGCATGCTTCATGGCTGCATGAGAAAAGGCGTCCGCCATCACAGCTCGCAACATTTCTGTGGATCCGCCCATGGACATTATTGCAGATTGCAATTTCCTGTCTTTTTTTTTAAGACTCACAAGGCGGGAAGCGCTGACGACTATGCCATCAGCACTTCTCATTATGCCAATATTTAAGTTCGAAACCCTACTGAAGGCCCCATATACTGTTTTGTGAGGTGTTGGCTGTTGTCGCCTGTTTTGGGGCGACAATCTGAATATATTACTCTGCTTGCGCAACATTTGGTTCAGCACCCCCACCTGATGGGGGGGCAGGGATAAGACCATCGCCAACAGGTGGCTCAGGATGATATTCTGAAGCAACCATGTCTGTAAGGCCCATCATCTCAATAAAAACTTTCTGAGCCCTCCCTCCTCTTGGGCACGACCTGTCAGATGGATTTTTGAGTTTAACTTCTAGCTTTCTCATAGACTTAGAAAATTCTCTGCCCGCATCAAGAGACTCTGCTGTCTGACTGAGTGAGACACGAGAACTGATGGCATCTACGCATATGGTGTCGTCAGAAAAGTAAAGCATGTGTATTAGTATTTCTGGAAAATGATCTGACCTATAATAAACAATATTTCCGACACCCTCTGTATTATTTTCTGGCACATAAAAGTGACCAAACATCCCACGCCTGATACTTCTCCGCACACCATCAATAACATCATTTGGGCTTCTATGGTGCCTAGCGACCAGCACAAATGACTCAAGACCAGACCAAAATCCATTTGGGCTGAGAGGTTCTTGCGCCTGAGCAATTTTTAAGCGATGTAGCCAGTTACTCAACATGCTCTAACTCTCTACCATCTCGATTCCACTTGTGGTCATATAGCTCATGAACGGCTTTCTCTATTGGTTTCGGCAATTTCATCCTGAGTGCCTGATTTTGGAAATTGTTAATAAGCATGGCTGCATATTGTGCAGTTGTACTCCTGTCTCTTGAAATGGCTTGTTCTCCTTCAATGAATCTGCCTTTGAGTATGTACACGGCATATGTGACAGCTGCATGCGGATCCAATTTGAGGTACGGTCTAAGTATTGGGGCGATACCACTAGGAATTGTATGTAAACTAGCCATCTTCAATATGGCGTCTAATGCCCTCTGGGGGTTGCTTCTGAAACTTGCAACAAAAGCTACCAATTCAGGACCCTTAAATGGGGGAGCATCCGGATGGTACATGTACTCCTGAAATACGCCTTCGTGCTTCAATATTTCTTTCTTAATTTCATCAGTGATGCCGTTGAATGCTCTTGCTTGGGCGGCTAAAACATTCGCCCTATTTAGGGGATTCATATTCATTTTTTCCTCAAATGCGGGTCTGCGTTCGCCCCTCATCCTTACATATTCTATATAGGTTGGTATGATGGGAAGTTTTCTTTCAATGAGGTCTCCAAGCGAATCGATTACAGATTTGAATGCTTGATAGGTTCTTTGTCCGTTAACCAAAAGTTTATGTATTGCTGAAAGTCCAGACTCAACATCTTCATCGTTTCCACCGATTTTTTTGAGGAGCCAAGGCTTTACAAATCTATTCCACTGACTTTCGTTCCAGTTCACCAACTTTGCCATAGCTATTGAAGACTTGGGATGATTTGAAAATGCAACGCTAATGCACTGGACTGGGTCGTCCAATATTTTATTTGCTATATTTGTTTCATCAATCCATTTGATGAGCGATATACTTCTACTGCCCGTTTGCATACCTTCGTTATCGTATTTGTATTCCGGATGTTTTTTCATGAACGCCGAAATCTCGTTCACATACTCTTGTGGCTCAGAATTTTCACTATTCTGCATGTGAATGCATTCATTTCCGCTGAATGCTATCGCTGCAAGACCGCGAGCTCCTGATTCGTCAAGAAGAACCCATATAGGCCCTGATCTGGCATACTGTTCATATCCCCATTGTTGTCTTATGCACACTTTACCTGTTATGAACCTATCTGCCAACCATTTAATTTTGCTATTTTCATCAGGGAATTCCTCATTTGCCTGCCCCACCTGAGGAACCTTCTTCCATTTTTCGGCCTTCCTTTCAACATCTTTTTCATCCTGCTGATCTCTTATATTTTTATCAACTCTTTCAACGACATATAATTCATAAAGATCCTGCCCAACAAGGCTGAATCTTGAGGCCAAAACTCTATCTCTTTTCTTGGCCATGTCTAGATCACGATCCAGCTGTTGCCTCGTCTGCCTCCAAGCATTCATGGCTTCTGCAGAAACTTGATCTGCTTGAGGTTTTTGCGAATCCCATTGTTGAAGAGCATATTGCGCCAAAGACACCTGCCTGCTTGCTTCGGACAATTCGGCATCATCAGGATTGGCCACTCCTGATGAATTGCCCTCGACTCTTTCCGCTGCCTGGTCTGCGGTCTCTAAAAAATGGGTGAGCACGGAAGCAACCAATCCATTGTCAGGGACATCGGCAGGTGACGATGATGTTACATCAAACTTGTCAGCAACCGCACGTATCATGCTGTATGAGAATTCTGGAAAATTTACATAATCAGCAGATAGTATCTGAACCCACATGATGGCCCTTTCCCTTTTCCTTTCTGCCACCTGCTCCCTTGTGATGTTGTGCTCGTTCATTATTTTAATTGATTTTGCGTTAGGAATAAACTGATTATCTGCAACTGGTGATGTGAATTTATCAATTAATGGGTTAAGAAGGTATACCCGTATCCATGCCCTCATGGTGGTGTCGGGATCATTTGATGCACGCAATTCTTGTGTCAGATTTTCTCTCATGGGCTTGATTTTTGCCTCAAAGCGCCGGGCAAATCTGAGTAGGGTGTTATCTTTGACACCAAGATTCTTCAGGTCTGCATCAATTGCAGCGAATTTAAGCATGTGTTTGTTCATGGTGTAATGTTATTTTCAAACAAAAACCGTTTTCTACCTCTTGTGTTTAGACACTTGCCTATCGGTTATTTGTGGTTCTTTCAATTTTATACAGAAAAGGGATCCTTCTGATCCTGCATGGCGGTCTTAGCATATTCCAGTGCCTGTGCATCATAACTTCTATGTTGTTTTTTTCGTGCGGGCGATATATTTTTTTTCCAAACCCATTCAAAAACGACATCAAGTGGACTACCGGTCTCCTGCCTCCAGCCCAAAATTGATCAGGAACCCAGTTATGATGAGACCACGGCTTTGGAGGTTCGTCCCCACGCCATTTGTGCCCCTCCCTGTCTGGTATGCAGACGATGTTGCTGGCATGACCCAGCCACTCTGGCGAGAACATTTCTTTGAAAATCAGATCGATTCTTGTCCTTATTACGAATTTATATTGAATGGAACGCCTTCGTTCCGATTCTATCATCATATCTCTAGCACTCAATACAGAATGGTATTGACTTTCGTATGATGGCGCTTCTTTGATGGGAACCGATATCTGGCAATCGCGTTCAAAAAAATTTACTGGACACTCGAGTTGGAAATTGGTATTTTTAATACCATCGAAAGCATGATACACAGTTTCGTGTGTCACAGGCTCACCGGCATCCCATGAGTATCTGTCAAAACTTCTGTTTAGCCAAAAGTGACAGAACACATCCACATTGTCAAAATGTTCACACAATGGTCTGTGGAGCATATCTCGGAAAGAATTCATAACCACATCTGTGACCCTTGCCTGCCCGGATATGCATATCGCGATATCAGTAGTCACAGTTTTGACCTGCGCAAGTCGTGCTGCTTGCCGCTCGTTCTCAGCAGGACAAAATTAATTGGCATATGCACAACCTTAATTTTGCATTCTTTCAAGTGTCGACCAAAGATTGTTTCAGGGTGGAGCGTAATTCCTAATTCCGTCACATATCTCTCGAGATGGTCTGCTATCATCATGGCCTGAATCCATATATCTCTTTTTGCTAAGAAAAACTGATCGTTGCAGCCACCATCTCTATGAAAGTTGCAGAAATGCGGCGCAACTAGACTGCCTTCGGCAACATGACTCATAATCTCATTCCATTTTGGTGTTTCTATAAATTTTATATCAAAACGGGTTCGCATACATATGTCATATTTGCCGTGCTCAGATTCGAGCGCATGAAGCGCATCAACGCCCCTTTTCCAGCAGTCAAACATCCCCACGGCGCCATTGATGGCACGTGCTGCATGGTTATGCGGCATTTTTAGATGCACTGATTTTACACGATCATGCTGATTTGCCCACTTGAAAGCGGCCTCATGCCCTCTAGCCCAAGGTACATAATCGCGATGCGATTCACACACAAGCACATGAGGTGTCTTACAAACCTGCTTGAACTGCTCTATGGTATTTGAAGCCGATTCTGACCACCCTCTGCCATCGTGAACATTGTAACCAATCGTGGAGTAGGTTGCAGCCGCCATGTTAAGTGGGACATGTGATTGAATGTGCCTAACAAATGAAGAATGACAATGCTTCCATGACCTTGTGTGTCCGCAAAAAATTGCAGCAACCCTCATTTGTTGTTTATCGTGCGTTCTATTTTTATTAGAAATCGAAATGGTATCCATTTGATACGCGCTGCTTCGGAGTGCGCCCAAAGCATATGCTCTATGTTGTTGCCAAACCTTTTCAAATTGGGATGCCACTTCTTGTAGAAAGACATCATATGCTCCATCTGCTGCATGGGACCCATCCACATCTGGTCGGGAAGCCATCTTTTCCTATTCATCCATGGTTTTGGGGGCGAGTCACCACGCCATCCCCAACCCTCTGTTGCTGGTATCATGCACTTTCCGACAGATTCCTTAATTGATATCGAAGACATGGACTTGAGATAGATCAGATCGGCTCTTGTTTTGACAACAAGCGAAGGACGCTTCCCGGTTGCATCAATGTGATTTCTCATCAACTTGCAGGCTTTTTGCAGACAATAGTATTGGCTTTCGTAGCTGGGGGCTTCTGCAAGAGGTACCTGTATTCGGTTAGATTGTCGATTTGCAAAGAAATCTACATGTTTTTCAAAGTGCATAATTTCAGGACGTAGTTGCTCTCTGACGAAATTTAACATTTTATCTTCTGGTTCTTCCAACTCTGACGAAGCAAATTTGTTGTAACTGTTTGCTGGCCAAGTGCAAGATATTACGACAGGATCGAAGCCGTTGTCGCGCAAGGGCTTGATCATGCGGTCGCGAATGCTGCACACTGAACTTTCAGTGTACCTTGGCTGACCTGAAATGATTACATACGCATACTGCGGCATTTTTATGCGAACATCTCTTCATATAGGTTTACGAATTTTGGCACATTTGAGTTGTCATGCATAGGCATCAGTGAGGCAAGTAGAGAAGAGGCTATGAGCATCACGTCCTTCATTCCTTGCGTACCAAACCTTTCCATGAGCCATTCCTCGTATCTTCCCATCAGTTCATTTCTATTTTTCGGATAGTCTTGCCCCAATATGATTGAGTCGTATCCCGAAATGCTCTGATACACCTTGCCAAAGTCATAAAGTCTGTCTCCAAATATGCTCAGCCGGTGCCCAAGTTTTCCTCGTGGGTCAATGAATTTTACGCTTCGACCTATGAAAACATTGCTGAAGACTGGATCTCCATGGATCACGCCAGCCTTGATCCTGCTGGATGATTCATACTCTTCTAAATTAGAGACCATCGCTGTCATGTATTCCCCCATTCCAATGCTGGAGAAATCGTAGTATTTCATCCTTTCATTTATTTTTGCCGTGTAGTTGGCGCAAAGATCCTTGTTGCCAATTTCTGAAATGCTCATGCTTGCATGCATCTGCATCAATGATTCCAATATGAGAGATATGTCATCAAATGTCATGTCGCCTGAAGCGTAAAGATGGCTGGCGGGCTGACCTTCTATCTTTTCCATGCTGATGGTTTTGCCTGACACAGATATTATTGAAGGAAAGAACTTCCTGATGGCACTTGGCATGTTGCCGTAGAAATAAACTTCTCCATCATTGCCGGAATGCTTTATAACATGATCTTTCCTTATGTCTACGGTATTATGACGTCTCGCCACTATGGTCTTTGGATAAACACCAATCCACTTCTCAAGCTCGGACCACGCTGGGACGGCAAGATCGTCTATGTAAAAATGCGCGTATGGCTTGCCGAATATTAGTTCATCATGTGGTATGTTGAATTTGACGAGCGTATCTCTGGTGACACTCCCAATGTCCTCGATCACCTTGGAGACATCGCCATTGTGTGTTTTCATTCTTCTTGCTGTGTATATGATGATATGCGCGCCGCGATCTTTTGCCATCCTGAGAAACTCGATGTTCTCGTGTATTGGCTCTACGTTTGAATAGTCGCCCCTGATGCGAGGTTGACTAACAAGGGTTCCATCAAGATCAAAGCAGAGACGCAGGTCTTTGCAGTCACGCTGGTCGGAGGAACAAGTCTCTCGAAGCTGCTCGGGGGTTCCCAAGCATTTGTAGGGCTCGTAAACGGGTGCTATAAACTTTTTGTCACAATTGAGCAGCCTTGATATTACATTGCTGATGTAATATTCTCCCCTGCTACTCTCTCCCATGCGTATCACGTGTTTGCAGGCATCTTTTAGTTCAATCGCGCTTGGAAAAAAGTATGCACCACTGCATGCCCTGTCTGATATCTTATCTTTCTCTGCAATCGCAACGACACGCCCGGCGTCATCGCATGAAACATAAGAGAATATGGCTGCTTGACCATCATCCTCAAAGCAGAATATTGCTCCGCAAGAAAGAGCCTGACTTGTTTCCACCACAAATCTTGGATGAAGAACATCGCAATCCAAGACAAGCACAGACTCTGTATCTTTGACCCTTTCAAGACCAAGCAACAGGGTTTCTGCGGGGCCTCGAGTTGTTCTCTCCAGTTCAATCTTTTCTATACCTTCGTGCCCCGCGTGCCATACTAACTCATCTATTCGCCATCCTCTGTGCATTCTGTTCAGTATAATCCTTGCAGGTTTTGTTACGCCAGCAGACTCCACAACCCGCACCACCATTGGTTTGCCGTCCACCATAGTTGCAGGCTTTGGAGACGGGTATCCCTGTTTAGAAAAACGTTCTCCGAGTCCGGCTGCTAAGATGATTGTTATCATCGCCCGTCACCTTTTATTATTTTATTTGCGCGAGATATACCCATGGCAATTGCCTGATGCATATCATAATACCTATATGATCCCATTCTGCCACCCCATATGATTCCTCCAAAGGTTTCCTCAGCGGCTTCTTCATACTGCTTATGGATACGATCGTTTGCGATATTGTTGATGGGGTAGAATGGTTCTGCGTTTCCCTCAAATGCTTGAGGAAATTCATAAACCAGGTGTGAATTGGAGACCTTAGTACCATAAAGGTGTGCATACTCGACTGACCTTGTGAACGGCACAGAATCAGATGTGTAGTTGACCACCGAGCCGCCTTGGGCATTTGCGCTGTAACTTGGCCTCCTCTCGAACCTGAGGCTTCTGTATGGCAATTTTCCGAAACAATATCCACAAAGCCTGTCCAGCGACCCGCTGAACACCACTCTCCCCAATTGTGAAAATTTCTCAGCGTCTTCCATAAAGTCGGCGTTCAACTCAACATCGCATCCAGAAAGCATATTTGCGCACGCTTTTGTATATCCGCCAACAGGCATGCCAACATATTGGTCATTGTAATAGGAATCGTTATAGTCGAACCTGATTGGTACCCGCTTCACGACTTCAGCGGGAACTTCCGAGGGATCAAGCCCCCACTGCTTCTTTGTGTAGCCCTCAAAAAATGTTTTATATATTTCTTCTCCAGCACAATAAAGAATTTTGTTCTTGGCATTTGCGTTTGGGTCTATATCTTTAATTCTTACCGATTCTAGTTTTTTCATCGCCTGCTGTGGCGTACTTACGCCCCACAATTGTGACATGGTAAGCAGATTGATTGGGAATGAAAAAATACGCCCATGGAAATTGACACGCACAGTGTGATGAATATGTATAAGTTCACAGAACTGAGACATCCATTTCCACAAACTCACATCACTGGTGTGGAATATGTGCGGACCATACACATGGTGGAGCACTCCATCAACAACCACATCATGAGCATTGCCCGCGATATGATTGCGCTTGTCAATTACAAGTACGGATGCCCCTGCATTTTTTGCCGTGTGGGCGAATGCACATCCAAAAAGTCCTGCGCCAACAACGACGAAGTCATACTTCGGCACCCGTCATCCCTTGCGTGGCTTTATGGCTCTAGAAGCCTCTTCAAATTCGTCGCGCAAAAGATGCGAGAAGAAAATTGTCCTATTAGGACCTGAAGAGGCAAACAGGGTTCTCAATATCTTTCCATAGTCCACATTATTGGGATATTTTTCTTTCACAAACTCAACGAACTCCTGTAACTTCCTGTCGAGAGCCCCGCCTGCCTGGAACCCAAGTGCTTCCACCGACTTGGCACCCGTAGCAGAATTTATATGAGCACCATGCTCATGGATCCCTTCAACTTGGTTCAAGTTGGTCATGGATGCCTGCCTGATGCCTCCTGCAACCAACTCATATACGAGCAGGGGGAAGGTCATGGCCTTGGCATGAATCTTGTATGATCCTCTCTTGCCAGTCTCTTCATCTTCCCATTCCTCCTCCATATGTTCGTTTGATCCCAAGTTGGAGCCAAAATTCTGCGTACCATAGAAATCTGAAGTGAAGTGGCATCCCGAAAGTATTTTTGACAACTTGTGATATTGCTGGATGATGTTTCCTGGAATATTCTCGTGCTCAAGCATTTGGGCACCAATTTCATGGAAGTTCATCATGGCATTGAGGCCTGCACCCTGTGCCAAGAATTGCATCGGGATTTGACCCTCAATCGCGTCAACCACATCGAAGGTTGTAGGATTTTCTTCGCCCACATCCTGACGAATCTGCTGTCTCTTCTTGCCATGATCATGCGGGTTGTTTTTCACCTGACCAGGATTGGTAACCAGTTCTGCCTTGAACATCTCCTTCGGCAGCCCAAGTTTCTTTGCCGCAATAGACTCTGCAAGGCGCTCAAGAGCATCCTTGTGAGCAGCTTCAAAATTGCGAACACTCTGGAATATTTGCATCATCTGCTGCATAAGCCCCCCTGCTGACAATGATCCGCCGGCCTCACGCAGGGCCTCAAGGGCATGGTGTGAACTCTCTTGTGCCAGTCTGTGCGCATCCACCCTGACAAATGGGATTTGTGTAACATGATTATCATGCGGATCTCGACCAGCAGCGATGCTGTCCCATGTGTCCCTCACCGTCCCATTGGTGTCTGGATGCCACGGCCTTGCTTGGGAACGCTTGAACCAAGATGCCAAGTTCTGAGGGTCAGGCTTAATCCCTGGTCTTGTGCGTGGATCCCAGTCTGGCTCTCCCCACTTGTCGGGATCTGCAGGAGGTTCATCTGTATCCGGAGGGGTTTCTGGTACGACATCCGGGGTGACAGCAGGTTTCGGGCCAGACTTGGTGGATCTATTTTGAGGGTCAGGCTTAA
>Ga0169931_10004016_pt1 | contig 23082 bp, 25 predicted proteins | sample Kivu_15m_20L_FD_129675 | JGI IMG/M metagenome (GOLD analysis project Ga0169931, IMG submission 129675) | Freshwater microbial communities from Lake Kivu, Western Province, Rwanda to study Microbial Dark Matter (Phase II) - Kivu_15m_20L... | ecosystem: Environmental > Aquatic > Freshwater > Lake...
GAAAGCCTTAGCTGACAAGCATTACAGGCGAGACGGAGCCATGAAACGCTCTCGATCGCCTCAAACCCTTGCCATAAGAGGATTTGAGCAGCATCCAGACAAACTTTTGTCAGTCAATCAGGTATACACCTGCGAACGGCATATACGACCGAGCCAACCGCCTGAACCATTGTTACAGTTATTCATAAATGCTGAGGAGCCGGTCAACCATGGATAGTCGCGAACTCGCCCAATTTATTGAGGCCAGAGACGGTATCTCTAAGCCCTGGCTGCTCGTGCTGCTGCGCTTGAAAAAGCTAGAAGAGCGCAAAGATACCACTCCCCCCGATGTCTATATGGAAGAACTCAGCGCACTGCACAAAGAGCTAATGGGTTTAGGCGAGTGGTGGGTAGGCAACGAAGACGAACTCTTTAATCCGTAGAGTATCCTAACCAAAACAACATCCTGGCCCAGGAAGCTAACTCGGCTGTCGCCGTCGTTGTACTATGAATCCCCGGTCAGATCAGGGCTTTATGGTCGGGCGGGAATCCCCCGACGCCTTAGACTATTAAGAAGCGTTGCAAATGATGTCGTGACCAATATTCTTTCTCGTTCGCGCCCCCGTCAGATCGAGGCCCTGCCCCTACGCACCCTCTGGGTCGATACGCTAACGGTGTTTTGGGGTGAGTGGCTCGATCTGCGGGTTCGCATTCCCCAGGTGGCGGCGTCGGGGCTGGTGTCACCGTTGATCTACATTGTGGCCTTTGGCATGGGCTTGGGCAGCGCCATCGACCAGGTGTCTACGCCCTCGGCGGGCGACACCTACCTGGAGTTTATTCTGCCGGGCATGGTGGCCCTGTCGTCGATGGTGATTAGCTTTGGCGGCACCACGTTTTCGATCTGCGGCGATCGCCTGTTTACCAAAACCTTTGAGGAAATGCTGCTGTACCCGGCCCACCCCCTGGCCCTGCACCTGGGCAAAATGCTGGCGGGCATTGTGCGCGGCATGATGACGGCGGGCTCGGTGATCTTGGTGGCGATTCTGTTTACGGGCCGCTTCTGGAGCTTTGTTAACCCCCTGTTTTTGCTGCTGGTCGCCCTTAACTGCGCCGTGTTTGCCGGCCTGGGGGTGATCGTGGGGCTGAATGTGAAATCTCTGGAGGGCGTGGGCCTGTTCAACAACTTTTTGATTGTGCCCATGTCGTTTTTGGGTGGTACGTTCTTTGACCCCAGCACCCTACCCTTGGGGCTCAAGGCGATTGTGTACCTGCTGCCCTTGACCTACACCACCGTGGGGCTGCGGGCAGCGGCCTACAAGCCCCTGGCAGAGTTCCCGTGGTTTACCATTCCGGTCTTGGTGGTCGTGGCCACGATCTTGGCGGCGATCGGGGCGCGCCAGTTTTCTACCCAGCAAGACTAAGGCGGGAGCTGCCATGTATCGCCTCTACGACTATCCGCCCTCGGGTAACGGCTATGACTCAGTAGCTCCGTCGTTTGCGACCCCGACCCTGACGACGAAAGACAAAATACAGCAGTACGGCCACCACCACTAGAACCAAAAACGGCACCGCGATCGCCAGTACCGACAGAATGGTTGAGCTGGCCAATTCGGTTGTAGAGACCGCAATGTTGCCCACGGGCCCCGCAGTGGCCGTGGAGGCCAAGCGAGCAAGGCCGGTAAACGCCTGGGTGCTAGCGGCCACACTGCCCCCCGCGATGATCGCCAGGCTCCACTGCAAAAAGGGACTGATCTCGCCCCCGGTCACCGCCGCAGTGAGGATGGTACCGGCAAAGGCCGCCGCTGGCAGCTCCACCGCATCCATTAGATTGTCAACGATTGGATCAGTACCTCCAGGGCCGTGCCCACCATAAAGGCAATAATGGCAGGGGTAGTGCTCATCCAGGTCATGCCCGGAGCCAGGGTGAGGTAGCCCTGCTGGGCCGCAATACCCGTAATCAAAAAGGGCACCAAAATTCTAAACCCGGTGGCAGCACTCAGGCCAATGCCAATGGCAATATGCAGCAGTAGATCCATCGCTCCCTCCGTAAATGCCCTAAGCCTAAGGTATAGAGCCTAGTTTAGGGGGAGACGGGGAGAAAAGCGCCCGGTTAAAGTTAACTTTTGCTGTGTATCTGGCGGGTATCAACGTCAGCCAGGACAGGTTGGGTTCCAAAGAATCCAGGAGTCAGAAGGCAGAATTCGCTTCCTGCCTAGCCCCTGACTCCTGACTCCTGACTCCTGACTCCTGACTCCTGACTCCTAGGCCACTACTCTTCACCGATAGGATCCGCAGGCCCTACCGGGTCTGGCCCCAGGGAAAACACATGCCCGTCGATAAACAGGCGAGTAATGCCCTTGGCCTGGAGATAGGCGCTGGTGGTTTGCAGCAGCGAGCCGTCGGGCACCTTCACCACCCGTTGGTTGCGACGCGAAAAGCGCCGCGCGACGTTGTGGTTTTCAAACACGGGTAGGGTGCGCGAATCGCCCTCCTCCTCAGGAATTTGGCCCAGGTCAGCAAAGGTGCGCAGGGGCATCACCACCAGTTCCGAGGAGGTGCGTTCTACCACCACATAGCAGAGGGATGGCAACACCTCGGCGGTGAGGGGAGAAATCTCGAGGGCTTCGAGATTGGGAGTGGCCGAGCGATCGCCGCTTGCCCACGGATAGGTTTCGTCGTCGTCGCCATCGCTGTCGTCGTCGTCATCGTCGTAGTCGTCGCCGAGCACGGGGTCGTCCCAGTCATCGTCGTCTGGTTCGGCAGCGGCTTCCAGGTCTTCGACTGGGGTGGTCTGGGCCGACTTCAGCACCGGGCGAGAGGGCTTGGCCGGTGCTGAAGTCGGCATCGGGTCGGACAGCGATAGCTGAGTGGGGGCTGGCTCGGATTCAGCGGCTAGGGCTTCAGGCACTGGGGCTGCCGCCGGTACCGTGGGCTCGGCGGGGGCTTCGGGCGTCCGCGATCGCCGTCGGGTCGGTTTCGCGGGGCTAGCCGGAGCCTCCACCGCTGCCGGGTCGACCCCGTTGAGCCCATTGATGATGGCCTCCTCAGCCAGGGCCGTAGAGACTAGGGATTCGGTTGCAGGACTGGCCTTTTTTCTACCCCGGGGCTTGGCTTTAGGGCTAGGCAATGACTCAGGTTCAACCAGCGTCTCAATGCCCCCAGAGACATCAGCCTCCTTGGGATCCCTAGGATCATGGATAATCGGGTCTGCCAACGCCTCAGGCTCAGTCTCAGTAGGAGCGGCCACGACCGCCTTGTCATGGCCGCTCCGTTTTTGCTGAATCAGCACGCTGTACTCGGCTTCGGGCAGACTGGTCTTCAACAACCGGCTGATCGTGCTGTTGCTAACCCCGTAGCGCTCCGCCAGAGTCGAGGTGGTTTCTTGGGGGTGGCGATAAAGGCCCAAGATAGATGTCTTGTCAGCCTCGGTCAGCTTTTTCGGTGCCATGCCAGGGGTCTCGTAACAGTGCCACTACCATCTTAAGCCGAATATCTAGGGCATTTGGCTATCAACGTCAGTCGAGAGACTTTGGCTGACAAAGAATTCAGGAGCCAGAATTCTGACTCCTGACAAAATTCTCCCCTTAAGCCGGTACCCCTTATCACCCCCGCCGCCGTCGGGTGCTACGGCGAGAATTCACAGAAACCGCGTGCTCGATCACCGCCCCCAGGCCAAAAAACACCGCCGAAAACGTCCAAAAGACCTCCCATAGGCTGCCTTCAATGTAGGTGTCGGTGTTGACGGCATAGGCAAAAAACATGTCGGCAACGTACAGACAGAAGGCGGCAATGGCAATGAGTTTCCACGATTGCGAATACCGCCCGCCCCAGAAGGCCACCAGCAGCGTGCCCGCAATCACCAGCAGCACAATGTCGCCAATCAGGTAGAGCAGCCCCACCACATCGGCCAGGGGAGTCAAGATCTGGTCAAACTGCGACACCCAGCCTGGGGCTGATGACGTCTCCACAACCACCTCAGTGATCGCCTCAACGGCTGGTGCCGCCGGGGGGGCGGCCACGGGCGCTGGCGCCTGGGCCAGGTAGGCTATGGGGGTAGCGGCTCCAGGAACCGGTGCGGCTTCGGCGGCGGCTAGGTTGACAAAGATCGCCAGCAACACCCCACCTAGGCCAATGCCAATCACGATCAGCCACTGGGGTAGCTCCAGATTGAGCCGCCGGGGCAGCACGGCTTTGAACATGCCCGTCGCCAAGAAGATGTAGCTAAAAATGTAGAAAAAATCGCCCAGAGAGACCGATGGGTCCAGCCCCCAGATGGTGCCCCAGATAAAGAACAGAATATTGCCCACAGTATAGAACAGCAGCCCTAGGCCAATCCAAAACCAGACGTTGCGACCGCTGACGATTTGGGTGCTGCGCCAGTTGCGAAAGCACAAAACCGAGGCCAGGAAAAACGCGCCGATTTCGAGCAGGTTAATGCCCACGAGAAACCAGCCGAGCTGGCTACCATCGGCACCGGGGGAACTCAGCAGCAAAAAAAACAGCAGCGTAACCACGCCCCAGGCAATACAAGCTCCCACTAGCAAAGGGGTAGACAGGGTACCGGTAGATGAAGGGGTTGATGACTTGCTCAATGGTTCACTCCTATCGTGCTAAAGCGGTCTAACTAATGACTAAAAAACTAAAATGAGTCGCGCAGGTGAGTTGCGCAGAGCAATTAGGCTGAAACGTTCTACCCTAGACCGCGCGGTGCTAGACCCAAATCTTACCTGCTGGAGACTGCTGCAACCACTGCCGAAACCGGTTTTGCTCGGCGGTGGAGAGGTCTTCGATCGCCTCCATGGCGCGATTGGTAAAATTGGCGTTACCAAAGTAGTCTTTGCCCATGCGGTGCATCTCTTCGAGCAGTCGGTGCAGGTGGTGGTCTTGCCAGGGAGGCAGCGGGGACATCGCCAAGGGGTCTACGGTGAGCAATGTCTTAATGGCATCGGGGGAAGTCGACTGGGGAAACTTCCAGGCGGTGAATATTTTGCCCATATCGCCTTCGAACTGGCGAGCTTGCTTTGACCCCAACAGGTCTTCTGCATCCATGTAGAGCACCTGCACCATCAGCAGGCAGGCTTTGATGTAGGTGGCCTCCGCCGGAGGGGTACCGGTATCGTCGCCAGCGTCATGGTCAAACTGATCTAACCGAATTTTGCCCCAAATGCTGAACCGCTCGGGTTCTTCGAGCAGGACACAGGCCTTGCCTCGGTTGTCGGTCAGGTCGCGCCACAGCGCCCTGGCATCGTCTTCCTGGGCGGCAGTAAACACACTCAGCAGCCGAAAGGTTTGCCCTTGGTAAGACAAAATCGGAATCTGTTGATCTTTTTGAGGATGGTGCATCGTCTTGATGTCCACATCCTGCCGCTTGAGGATAAACATGTTATGGCCTGCTGACTCCTAGCTGAGAGGTTGTTTGAAAAAGGGTTATCCCAGGTGTAATTTGCGGCTAAGAGACAGCCAAAACGCTGAATTGTGAGGACATTAGTCTACGACCTAGGTATATTAAGACTCTCCCTGGCTTTTCAAACAACCTCTGAGGGGATTACCTGCAGTAGGCGGCGGCAACGGTAAATCGCACCCAGGAATACTGCATTAGTACTGCGTTATGGTCATGGGGATAAAGATTGGCAAACCCTCTTGGACGAAACGGGCTAGCGTTCAAAAAACTATTCTAGCGGCCTTAACGGCAATGGCAGCAGCTTTGCCGCTGGTTTCTGATTATTCTATTCGCCCTAGTCTGCTCTCAGCGCAACCTGCACCCCCTAAACTAAAATAGAACTCGTTGGGGCCATTAGCTCAGCGGATAGAGCAACCGCCTTCTAAGCGGTCGGTCGCTGGTTCGATCCCAGCATGGCCCGTTAGTCCCCCAACCACCCTGGCCGAGTGCCTTGGTACGGTTCTGAGGAATGGTTGAAAAGGGAATGCCCTGAGGTATCAGCCCCCTTAACCCGCGTTCGCGGTAGAAGGTTCCGATGCTCTCCAGCTTTTCAAACACTCGCTGAGAAGCAGCTTACCCAGATTGCTGGATGAAATCTGTACGCCCTGGGCAGATCTAGCCAGGCGCTGGGGAGGTGGCCAAGGCCAGCTTGAAAACGCTACCCTGGCTATAGTCTCAACTCTAGACAGGCACCCTCGGTGGACGACGCAGCTCTACAGGCTAAGCTCAAACGGCTGGAGGCAGAGCTGAACCAGGCACAGCCCCCTGCCGCCGCCCGCTCAGGTACGGCCACGGCGGTGCAGGCCTCCCCGAGCTGGGGCGATCGCCTCAAGGGCAACTTTTTGCTGCCCATTTACCTGGTGGCTATTCCTTGGGCCCAGGAAATCATTGACCAGGTTGTGTTTGGCGGGCGCTGGAATCTGCCACTGCACCCCCGCAGTCTGGAGGGCCTACCGGGCATTTTTCTATCGGCGTTTTCCCATGCTAACTTTGCCCACCTGGTGGCGAACACCGTGGGTTTTTTAATCTTTAGCTGGCTCATTTTAGTCAAAAGTCGCCGTGACTATTGGATCACGCTGTTGGTGGGTTGGCTGGGGGGCGGCGTGGTTGCCTGGTTGCTGGGCCCAAGCAGTGTCCATGGCCTCAGCGGCGTGGTCTATACCCTGTTTGGCTACCTGCTTTGCATTGGCTGGCTAGAGCGGCGGGTGGTGCCGCTGTTGATTTCTGTGTTTGTGCTGATCAACTACAGCACCTTTATCTTTGGCATGTTTCCAACCCAGCCCATGGTGGCCTGGTGGGGTCACCTGTTTGGGTTTGCACTAGGTATTGCGGCCGCCTACGGTATTTCCCGGCAGCCCAGGCCACCGGGCTGAGAGGGTGTTTGCTCAGACCTGCCACGAAAACCTCTGCCACGGCAACAACGGGGCCTGTCGGGGCACGTAGAGAGGATGGCGGGGCTGCCCGGTGCGATTTTGGCCCAGGCAGTGGAATTTGGGTCGGTAGGGGGCTAAGTGGTTGAGCACGGTGCGATCGCGCCCCTGCCAGCTACCGCCATTGCCCCAGGCCAGTAAAACCTGGTCAGCCTGGTCGACCGCTGCCGCGATCGCCCCATCATTCTCGGGGCCAATGGGGTCGGCCACCTGGCGCAGTACCTGGGGCTGCGGACTGCGGTAGGCAAACAGGTTCACCACGACGATCGCCCCAAAACCCCAGCCTTGGGACAGCCCCAGACAGCGCCGCAGGGTGGGGTCGTCTAGGCTACCGTCGGCCTGGCTCGGGTTGAGCATGATGATGGCCAGGGTCGGAGCCGGGCTCCACCGCCGCCCCAGGCTGTAGCGATAGTGACCCAGCGGGTCGAAGGTGGCGCAACGCTCAATACCCGACATCTGCAACATTTGTTTACATTAGAACTGGATATAGGGGCGCGATCGCCGCCACGGCGCTGACTTCCCTGGGACTGGGCAATCTACCGGAAACCCATGGCATTCTCCATTTTCTCAACCTTTACCCCGGCGGTACGCACCAATTTAAGGGTGCTCTTTGCGGCGGGGCTATGCTTTTGGGCCGGGCTGGCCGGGCTGCTGCCGACGCTGCCGTTATTTATTGAAACCCTAGGGGGCAGTGGTCAGCAAATCGGCATAGTGATGGCGTCCTTTGCCGTCGGCCTGCTGGTGGCAAGGCCCTACCTGTCGCGCCTAGCCGATCGGCGCGGCCGCAAGGTGGGGCTGATCATTGGCCTCAGTGCGATCGCGATCGCCCCCTTCGGCTACCTGCTGGTGCTGCTAGTGCCCCACTGGATGGTGCCCCTAGCGATCGCCGGGCGCGGGGTGACCCTAGATATTGCGATCCTGGCGCTGATGGTCATTCGTGCCTGCCACGGGGTGAGCATTGCCGCCTTTGTGGTGTCCTACAGCGCCCTGGTGCTGGATCTGGCCCCCCTGGCCAACCGGGGCGAGCTGATTGGCTATATGACCCTGACTAACCCCATTGGCATGGCCCTCGGCCCCGCCCTGGGCGGCTTTCTCTACGAGGCCTCGGGGTTTGCCACGGCGTTTGTGGTGATGGGGCTGCTGGGCCTCACGGGGCTGTGGCTGGTGCTGCAGCTGCAGGAACCCTACCAACCTCGCGCCGCCGCAGGATCTAACTCAACGGCATTCTGGAGCCTGTTGTGGAGCGACCGGGTCCGCACCCCGGCGCTGGTGCTGCTGCTGGTGGGGCTGGCCTTTGGCACCCTGAGCACCTTTGTGCCGCTGTATGTGCAGGAACGGGGGCTGTCGCTCAACGTGGGGTTGATCTACACCGCCTCGGCAATGGCCAGCTTTATGGCGCGGCTGCTGGTGGGGCGAGCCTCCGATCGCCACGGGCGGGGACGGTTTATAACGGTGAGCTTGGTCATCTACAGCCTGGCCATGGGCCTATTTTGGCTGGCCCGCAGCGCGCCGATGTTTTTGCTGGCCGGGCTGGTTCAGGGCTTTGCGGCGGGCACCCTGATTCCCATGATGGCGGCGCTGATGGGCGATCGCTCTAGCCCGAGCGATCGCGGTCGTACCTTTGGCCTGGCGTTGGTGGGGTTTGATGTGGGCATTGCCCTGGCCGGGCCGATCTTTGGCACCATTGCCGATCAGCTGAGCTATCGGGGCATCTTTGGCCTGTCGGGGCTGATGACCCTGGTGGGGTTAGGTATTTTTGTGACGGCGTGCAGCAAAGACCTGGCCCACTCCCTAGGGTTTGCCCTGGGACGGGGCCGAGATGTCTACGCCATTGACCTGCCCGATCCGCCAGGCGATCGCGCAGGCTAAGCTAATTTCTCGAAAAGAGTTTCCCCCATGGTGGGCAGTGCCCACCCTACAGCGGCTACAGTCGCTGCCTTAAAGCTGGTAGCTTCTTCCCTAGAAATCTCCTAAGCTAGCCGCTAGGATTAACCGTTGAATGCTCTTGAGTTGAAACGGGCGAGGAGGGATTCGAACCCCCGACACCGTGGTCCGTAGCCACGTGCTCTAGTCCACTGAGCTACACGCCCTTGTACAGGCTTATTACAATACCATATTCTTTTGCTTGCTTGAAACCCATGACCGAGAATCCTTTGGCAACGGCTACCCTTACCCACCTCGATGCCCAGGGCCAGGCCCGTATGGTCGATGTGGCCGCCAAGGCCCCAACTCTGCGGGAGGCGGTGGCCATGGCCACGGTGGTGATGCAGGCCCAGACTTTGGCTACCATTGAGGCGGGCAATGCTCCCAAGGGCGACGTGCTGGGCACCGCCCGCATTGCGGGCATTATGGCCGCAAAGCAAACCGCCCACCTGATTCCCCTCTGCCACCCCCTACCGATTCAAAAGGTGGAGGTGCAGATTACCCCGGACCCGGCCCTGCCTGGCTATACCCTTCAGGCTATGGTCAAAATTAAAGCCGAAACCGGGGTCGAAATGGAGGCCTTAACCGCCGTCACCATCGCCGCCCTCACCCTCTATGACATGGCCAAAGGACTGGAGAAATCGATCGAAATTCGCGACATTCGCCTGCTGAGGAAGACGGGGGGGAAGTCGGGGGATTATGTGGCCGGGTGAGGGGTGAGGGGTGAGGGCGTAGGGGCAGACCCTTGTGTCTGCCCTGCATCAAATGGGTGGTTGGAATGGCAGCAATTCTCATTTTGGCTTCTAGGCTCTGAGATCTGGCCCAAACCACCAGGGAGTGAACTCCCTGGCTCATCGCTCAAGTCCGCTCAAGCGGACTAGGTCACCTCCGGAGTCCCCTTTAGGGGACGGAAGCTTTGAGCCTAGGGCTTGAGCCCTAGGCTCAGCGATCCATGATCGCTAGATTCAGGCCGCTAGGGATCGGGGCATAGTCATAATGAGAATTGCTGGTGGAATGGGTCTCACTGTCTGGATGAGGTGGGCTGGATGGCCATTGCTTTGATCACTGACTTTGGCCTCAGGGACAGCTACGTCGGCGTCATGAAGGGCGTCGTAGCTACCCTCTGCCCCACCGTACAATGTATCGACCTGACCCACGACCTGCCGCCACAGGATCTCTATGCAGCCCGGTTTACCTTGCTCAGCGCCTACCCCTATTTACCGTTGGGTACGATTTACCTGGTTGTCGTGGATCCTGGGGTGGGCACCCGGCGGCGAGCGATCGCAGTGCAGACCGATCACGGATTTTTAGTGGGGCCAGATAATGGGGTGTTCAGTGGGGTTTTAGCGCCGGAACCCGCTGTGAAGGCAGTGGAGCTGACCAACCCTGACTATTGGCGGATTCCCCAGCCCAGCGCCACCTTCCACGGCCGCGATATTTTTGCCCCGGCGGCGACGCACCTGGCCAATGGCGTGCCGCTGGAGGCTCTAGGGCGATCGCTGGATCCACAATCCCTCGTCCGCCTTCCCCTCGCCAGCCCCATTCAGACTGCCGCTGGGTGGGAGGGGGTGGTGCAGTACATCGATCGTTTTGGTAACGCGGCCACTACGATTCCTGCCAGCGTGGTGGGGGGTGGCCAGTGGACCCTTGCCTTGGGCAAGACTACTCTGCCTGGAGTCATCACCTATGGCAACGTCGCCCCTGGGGACGCATTGGCCCTGGTGGGCAGCCATGGGTTTGTGGAAATTGCGGTGAACCAGGGCAGTGCCCAGCAGCGTTATGGGCTGGCCGTGGGCGATCGCGTCGTAGTGACCCTGTCCAGGCCCTAATCGCCGCTGGGGGGCTCTCGCCGGGTGACGGTGCCGCGATCAACCACCGTGCCATCGCGCGATAGGGTGCAGGCTGAGGAGGTACTGTTGGGCATAAACAGCGTCCACTGGTTCTCACCCTGAAGGTTGCTGTAGTTGTAGCCCTCGGGGTTGGGCTCTCGCCGGGCCCCGGTCGTCAAAAAGGTCACCCGATCTGCCCTGGCATAAATGCGCATGGTGAGAGGTGCCGAGGGCTGGGCTGGGTCGCCGGTTCGGAGGACATTGATGGCATAGTCTTCGCCGTTGCAGTAGGCGATGGAGACCTGTGCCGGGGCGGCATTGGCGGAAAACCCCAAGGAGGCGAGGGTACTAGCGACTAGAGCGCTCCCCAGGGCTATTTTGTTAGACCACAGTTGCATGGCACGATGCTCCGAGTTTAGGCCAAGGTCAGCGGTGTTGCGGTGCGATCGCCCGACCAGGCCGATCGGAATCGCCGCAGGCCAGGGACAGCGTATTCAATCATACAAAATCAGACGTCGCTAGGTAGCGTGATCTTTTAGAATTTAGGAGTCAGGAGTCAGAATTTAGGAGTCAGGAGTCAGGAGTCAGGGGTCAGGAGTCAGAAGTCAGGGGTCAGGAGTCAGAATTCAGGGGTCAGGAGTCAGAATTCAGGGGTCAGGAGTCAGGAGTCAGGAGTCAGGAGTCAGGAGTCAGGAGTCAGGAGTCAGAAGCCAGAATTTACCCGAGTTCGGGATCATGATCGCCCTCGCAATAGCAGGCTAACCGTCCCTTATTGGGAGGGGTGAGGGGTGGGTTAATCTAGGCGGGGAGGGGCGTATCCGTAGACAGATACCCAAGGCTTGTCGCTGGTTTGCCCGCCCTGCCCTGGCGAGGGCCAACGCTTTCAATGTTTAGGACTTGCAGCGGCCTATCCTCGCAGCTCCCATACTCTTCGTGGCCGAAAATTCATCCTAGCGAAAGGGAATTCTCAATGATGTTTGCTCGTTTATCCGCTGCCAAGATGCCTGGGGGTACTTGGAGTCGCCTGGGAACCGTGGTGGCCCTGGGCCTGATCGGGGCGATCGGCTGCACTCCCCGCGTAGACGTAGAGGTGGGTGCCCCTGAGATCGAGACCCCAGCGGCCGAAGTCGAGACGCCCGTAACCGGCACCGAGGCTCCAGACGTTGAAACGGCAGCGGCGGGCGTCTCCCCTACGGTGACATTGGCTGAGATAGCCAGCCCGGCGGGAGGCATGGTTCAGCAGCTCACGCTACCAGGGCCTGAGGCTGGGGTGATGGTCGTCTGCGACCAGGAGGGGTTTGTGCCCTTTGCCTACAGCGACATGGGCATGGAGTGGGTGGGCTGCCAGGTGCCCAGTGCTGGTGGCTCTGTGGGGGCCGCTTCTACCCTCACGGAGCCAGAAATGGCCGAGGTACCCAGTCCTGTGGGCGGCATGGTCTCCCAGGTGACGATTCCTGGTCCCCAGAGTGCCATGGTAGTGACCTGCGCGATCGGGACTCCCTTTATGTACGACGACCAGGGGGCCTGGGTGGGTTGCCAGGGCCTCTAGGGGTAGCCCTGTAAGGTGAGACTCTGTTCTGTCACAGAATTGAGCCAGGAGCCAGAAGCCGGTCATGGCGGCACTCCTGACTCCTTTGGCATTGGCGGCTAGCTCAACTGTCGATGGCGGATCAGGTAGCTAAACGCCTCCCCCTGCTCTGGGGTAATCAAAATCCCCGACTCTGGTATCGCTATCAACTGGCTCCAGGTCATCTGCTCGGCATAGTTGAGCACATGCAGGGTGTGGATGGTAGAACGCACCCCATCGGGCGAGCCTATCACCAGATGGCGCAACCGTTCGCGCCCCGGCTGAGGGTAAGGAGTTGCCAGTTGCAGGGGATTCAGATCCCTGGGTTCTTGAACAACCCAGGGATCTTGGCGGGTAAAACACAACATAGTTCAGGGATTCCTTTGCTAACGATGGGTAAGGAATCCCAAAAACTTGGCCGCCCCAGACATGTGCAGTTCGGGGCGGCCAGGTAAAATCAACCTTAGCCTCCGAGACAGCTAGTATCTGCCGACGGGGTTAGCCGCTGGTTGGTGTTGGTAGCACCTTCCAGTGGCGTTAGACCAAATTCTTGGGAAGCTCAGACTGCACGCAGACAGCCATAGCTCAGCAAAATACCCTATTCGGCTACCGGAATCAAGTCAAAATCGCTACCTGCCGAGAGACAGGGTTTAATGCTGCGGCTGCACGCTAAAGCATCGTCCCCATGCTCTGCGTGGGAACGCCGCCCCTGGCGCTCCTGCGCCCCGATATAGATGACGCTAGAGCGTCGGGACGATGAATGATTCTCTACAATTGTTCTATGACCGCTTAGCTCTGGGAGTCTTTTCTATGACTCAGACCTCATCGTCGCTGGTACTTGGCGTTGACGAATTTTTGACCCGCTATGGCGATAACCCCCGCTATGAACTGGCCGACGGAGCACTCATAGACAGGTCACCCACCGGCCTCCACGAAACCACTGCCGGAAAAATCGCTAGCCAGCTCAGCATTGAAATCGATCGCCAGGGCCATCCGTGGATTATTCCTCGCACCTGTCTGCTGCGCCCGTTTGCCGATATTGCCACGGCCCGCCGCCCAGATGTGGTGGTGCTTGACGAACCGGCTTTGGTAAATGAGCCGCTATGGGAACGAGAGCCTGTGATTACTCTGGGCAGCTCGGTAAAGCTGGTGGTGGAAGTGGTGAGCACCAACTGGGAAACGGACTATGCCCGCAAGGTGGAAGAGTATGCCCTATTTGGCATTCCAGAATATTGGATTGTGGATTATCGAGGTTTGGGTGGGCGGGTGTTTATTGGCAGCCCCAAGCAGCCTACGTTTACGGTGTGTCGATTGGTTGGTGAAGACTATCAACAACAGCGGTATCGGTTGGGCGAGGCGATCGATTCGCCGTTGTTGCCCCAGCTAACGCTACGGCTGGATGATGTTATGCCACGGTAGGCTGGACAATAATCGTGGGGTGAGCGGTGTAGGTAAGCGCTCTAGCCCATTGTTAGCCAGGCAGCGTATTGTAGCGATTGCTGAATATCTTCAGGTTCTAGTACTCTGAGGCAGAAATAGATCTACTATCATCGTACTTGCTGAAAGCGCGATGCCTGCGCGACAAATAGTCGAGAGATCTACGCCTCAGAGTACTAGGTAGAGGTAGTCTTCGATGATAGCCTCTGATGTTTGGCCATTGGCGACCAGGTTCAAAACTAACGAGACAGGTACTCGCATGCCGCGAATGCAGGCTTGCCCTGCCATGGTTTTGGGGTCGAAGGTAATGCGATCGAAGCTCAACATCGTTCTACTCCCATTTAATTTTTAGATTTTGCTAGCTATCGTGGGACATGATTCCGGAACTGAGTCTTTAGAAATGTCTTGGAGATAGTAGAAGATTCTCTTGAGAAAGCGTTTGCTCTAGCCCTTTCCTCCTAAACCCTCGTTAATGTAGTGGGCATACTAACCTAGGATCATCTGCCACCCGCTCCGCCCCCACTCAATGACCCAAGCCCATGAGTCACCCCGGCATGACCGAATCCGAGGTTGAAGCCGCCGCCCTCTAATACCTCGATCAACTCGGCTACACCATCCTCAACGGCTCCACCATCGCCCCCGGCGAACCATCGTCAGAGCGCGACACCTACAACGACGTCGTCCTCACCCCACGCCTCCGCAGCGCCCTCACCCGCATCAACCCCCATATCCCCCCCGATGCCATCGACGAAGCCCTGCGCCAAGTCATCCGCAGCGAAAGCCAAAACCTGGTCGAGAACAACCGCCGCTTCCACCGCTTCCTCACCGATGGCGTCCCCGTCGCCTACCAAGCCGGGGATCGCACCATCCACGACCCAGCCTGGCTAATCGACTTCCACCAGCCCAGCCACAACGACTGGCTCGCCGTCAACCAATTCACCATCCACGAAAACGCTAACCGCCGCCCCGACATCATCCTCTTTCTCAACGGCCTCCCCATCGCCGTCCTCGAACTTAAAAACGCCGCCGCCGAAAACGCCGACATCGACAGCGCCTACAACCAGCTCCAGACCTACAAAAGAGACATCCCCAGCCTCTTCACCTACAACCAGGGGCTGGTCATCTCCGATGGCCTTAATGCCCAGGTTGGCACCCTCACCGCCCGGCGCGATCGCTTCATGCCCTGGCGCAATCCCCCCTCGGCAGTCAACACCCAGGCCGACAACCTGATTCCCTTCTCCGACCGCCGCCAACCCATCGCCGCCGACGCAGGCGGCATCTACTCATCCACCCTCCCACCCCTCCACCCGTCCAATCCCCCGCCCTCCACCAATCCCCTCGAAACTCTCCTCAAGGGCATCTTCCACCCCGATCGCTATCTAGACCTGATTCGCTACTTCACTGTCTTCGAGAGCGACGGCGAAACCCTAGTCAAAAAAATGGCGGGCTACCACCAGTACTACGCCGTCAACAAAGCCGTCGAAGCCACCCTCCGCGCCACCTCTATTCAGGGCGACCAGCGAGCCGGGGTAATCTGGCATACCCAGGGCTCCGGCAAAAGCCTCTCCATGACCTTCTACGCGGGCAAGATCATCCAGCATCCGGCCATGGCCAACCCCACCCTGGTCGTGCTCACCGACCGCAACGACCTCGACGACCAGCTCTACACCACCTTCTCCAAATGCCAAGATCTGCTGCGGCAAACACCCCAGCAGGCGGTCGACCGGGCCGACCTCAAAGCCAAACTTCAGGTCGCCTCCGGCGGCATCGTCTTCACCACCATTCAGAAATTTGCCCCCGAAGAACGGGGCGGCGACTACGACACCCTCTCCGACCGCCGCAATATCGTCTTTATCGCCGACGAGGCCCACCGCTCCCAGTACGGCCTCAAAGCCCGCGTGGTGACCACCAAAGACAAAGACACTGGCATTGAGGGAGCCTACACCGCCTACGGCTTCGCCAAGTACCTGCGCGATGCCCTACCCAACGCCTCCTTCATCGGCTTTACCGGCACCCCCATCGAAGCCACCGACAAAAACACTAAGCAAATCTTCGGCGACTACATCGACATCTACGACATCCAGCGCGCCGTCGAAGACGGAGCCACCGTCAAGATCTACTACGAAGCCCGCCTGGCCAAAATCGACCTCGACGCCAACGAGCGGCCCCACATCGACCCCAACTTTGAAGATGTTACCGAAGGGGAAGAACTCGCCACCCGTGAAAAGCTCAAGAGCAAGTGGGCACAGCTCGAAGCCATGGTGGGCAGCCCCAAGCGCCTCTCCCTGGTCGCCGCCGACATCGTGCAGCACTTCGAGAACCGCCTCGCCGCCATGGACGGCAAAGGCCTGATTGTGGCCATGAGCCGCCGCATCTGCGTCGAACTCTACGATGAGCTGGTCGCCCTGCGCCCCGACTGGCACAGCGACGATGACACCACCGGAGCGATCAAAGTGGTAATGACCGGCAGCGCCGCCGACCCCGAAGCCTATCGCCCCCACATTCGCAGCAAAAAAGGCCGCGATGCCCTGGCCAAGCGCCTGCGCGACCCCGAAGACCCCCTCAAGCTGGTGATAGTCCGAGATATGTGGCTCACTGGCTTTAATGCCCCCTGCCTGCACACCATGTAAGTACATGGACAGAATTATTTGGCTTAGGGTTTGGGGGGAACACCTCCAATAAGGGGCCTCAGTCCCTTAAGCTCCAACTACATGCTGAATTTAATTGTGTCCACCTACTTATGTAGACAAGCCCATGCGCGGCCACAACCTGATGCAGGCCATCGCCCGCGTCAACCGGGTCTTTGGCAGCAAAGCCGGGGGCCTGGTGGTGGACTACATCGGCATTGCCCAAGACCTGAAAGAAGCCCTGCAAGCCTACACCGAGCGTGACCGAGGCCAGGCCGGTATTCCGATGGATCAGGCCCTGGCGCTAATGCAGGAGAAGTACGAAATCGTCGCGGGCCAGTTCCACGGATTCGACTACCGCGCCTTCCACAGCGCTCTACCGCCCCAGCGGCTAACCATCCTCCGCAACGCTATGGACTGGATATTGCGCCCTGAATCGGTGGATGGGAAAGGCCCCCAGCGCTACATTCAAGCCGTGACCGAACTCTCCAAAGCCTTTGCCCTCTGCGCCGCTGAGGATGCGGCGTTGGCCATCCGCGAGGACGTGGGCTTTTTTCAGGCGGTGAAGGCGGGGCTGAGCAAGCACACCGTCGAAGGGGGCAAGAGCCGGGCTGAGTTGGATGCTGCCGTGCGTCAGATCGTCTCGCGTTCCGTTGCCTCTGAGCAGGTGATCGACATCTTCGCCACCGCAGGTCTCGACAAGCCCGAACTCTCCATCCTCTCCGACCAGTTCTTGGCTGAGGTGCGCGACCTACCGCAGAAAAACCTGGCCTTGGAGGTGCTGCGCAAGCTGCTCAACGACGAGATCAAAGCCCGCTCGCGCAAGAACGTGGTGCAGTCGCGCAACTTCTCGGAGATGCTAGAGACCTCCATTCGCCGCTACCAGAACCGGGCGATCACCTCAGCAGAGGTGATTCAGGAGCTGATCAATCTGGCGGAAGACATGCGCGAGGCCAGCCGCCGGGGCATTGACCTGGGCCTGAGCGAGGATGAGCTGGCCTTCTACGACGCCCTGGAGGTCAACGACAGCGCCGTGCAGGTGCTAGGGGATGAGACTCTGAAGACCATTGCCCAGGAGCTGGTCAAGGCGATTCGGGGCAATGTCACCATTGACTGGACAGAGCGGGAGGCGGTGCGGGCGAAGCTGCGGGTAATGGTGAAGCGGCTGCTGAAGAAGTATGGCTACCCGCCCGATAAGCAGGAGAAGGCGACTCAGACAGTGTTGCAGCAGGCTGAAACCCTGTGTAAAGACTGGGTGGCCTAAACAGGTGGGATTCAGTGTGCGGCGTTACCAGGGTACTACTGCTAGCCCTCGATCGCTCCTCTCGCTAATTTAAAGGTAGTGAAGAATTTTTGGGATGGAGATAAGCGGATTCGAACCGCTGACCCCTTGCATGCCATGCAAGTGCTCTACCAACTGAGCTATATCCCCAGGCGCGCCAACCGATGCATTGATCCCATTCACAATAGTCCCCTACGGGGGGTGCCCTCGTCAACCCCAAAGTTTCTTTTAGGGTGGCGATGAAGGGCGGTTATCCGCGATAGAGTCAGAGAGACTGTGGCGTTAACGTGGCAATGGTAATGGATTCCCCCGGTTCTTCGACGTCTCCTGATACCGATGCGGTGCAGGACATACTGCGATCGCTTCGGCGCAAGGAGGGCACCTGGGTAGACTGGGCCCAGGGCTGCCAGGCGCTGCAAAAGGCGCGGTTCACCCCCCAGCAAATTTTTGAAGAAACCGGGTTTGAACCCGTCCACCAAAACCAGATTATGGTGGCTGAGCAGGTTTATCAGTCCATTCTCAAGGTGGGGGTGGCGGAGGCGACCCAGGCGCACTTTACCGAGCGGGGTAGCGATACCCTTTACGAACTGCGAGTGCTTTCCCAGGGCGATCGCGCCACTACGGCCGACTTCATTCTCCAACATGGGCTCGACTCCGAGGAGATGCAGGATCTGGTGAAGCCGATTAAAGAATATGCCTATCGAAAGGAGAACCCGACCGGGTTTGGTGATGGGCCGGGGGATGCGATCGCCTATCATTTCTGGAAGCTGGCCCGACAAAAAGATGATTTGCAAGATCGCTCGCGGCTGATTGCCCAGGGCCTGCGCTTTGCCACCAGCCCGGCTGCCCGCCAGCAGATCGAAAAATTGCTGACCGACTTTGCCGTGTTCAAAAGCCGCCCGGCTCCCCGACTGCCTCTTTATCGCCTAGAGACCGAGAGCGATTTGCCCCGCCTCGTGCCAGTGGTGGGGCAGATGCCTCTCACCGTCGATGATCTGAGGGCGGTGCCGGTGGTGGAAGCCATAGAGCCCTTTGGCATGGCCAGTGCTAACGGGGCCAGTGCGTGGATTGCGGTGCCCGGCTGGCAGGTAATTTTTCGGGCCGAAGACCCGGTGGGGCTCCTCACCGAGGCGCGGCAGTTGCCTAACTACCCCGCCGATGGGCCCGATGAGGCCGTACTGGTGATTGTCGACCGCTGCGATCGCACCTGGGACGAGGAAGGCTATTTTCTCATCGCTGAGGTAGATCAACTGGCCCTGACCTGGTCACCAACCCCCCTGGAGGCTTCCATCTTCGGCAAGGTGATCCTGATTCTACGGCCCAAGCGCATTTTAGATGAAGACTACAACCGCGAACTCTGGCAACTAGACGAATAGGAGGACGGATATGGCCATCGAACGACGCCTGTCGAGATTAATGTTCCTAGACAGCGAATTGGTAGAGCTACGGCAGATGTGCCTGACGCCGGGGCGTGTGTTTGAACCCGGCAAGTACCTGGCCGGAGAACTCCCCGACACCGCCTTTGAAATGGGCCTAGTGGAAAAGTTACCCCCTGTTCGGGGGCAGAGCGACCAGCTAGAGGAGCCTCCAGCGACCACATAATTCAGGCAATTCAGCCATTGTCCCGTTCGAGCCGCCCTCACACCGGGCCTAACCGAGAGGGAATCGACTGACAAATAAAAGCCCCCCAGCGCAAGCGCCAGAGGGGCAGGAGTTCCTGAAAATCGTCACTACATTAATGGTCGGCGCTGGGGAGACCTGTGCCCAGGGGGGTCTGACCCATCAAGAGGCCATCAAGAGGGCAGAGAGATCGAAAATCCCTGCTTATCCCAGATCTGGGGCCGATTGGCCAAGTCCATGTATTTCTGGTCGTGGGGGCCCGTGTAGATTTGGGTGGGTCTAAAGATCCGGTTTTCGCCCAGTTGCTCCTTCCAGTGGGCGAGCCAGCCCGCTACCCGCGCGATCGCAAACACTGGCGTAAACAGATCGATCGGAATGTCCAGCTTTTTATAGACCAGGCCCGAGTAAAAGTCCACATTGGCATAAATGCCCTTATGGCCCAGCTTTTCAGACACCGCCTGTTCCATTTCCAGGGCAATGGCGTAGTACTCATCCTGGCCAAATTTTTCGAACAGCTGCTCCGCTAGCCCCTGGAGAATGGTGGCGCGGGGGTCTTTAACCTTATAGACCCGATGGCCAAAGCCCATGATCTTAGACTTCTCGGCAATGCAGCGCTCGACGTAGGGTCTTACATTTTCAACACTGCCAATCTCCTGCAGCATTTCAATCACCTCTTCGTTGGCCCCGCCGTGGAGCGGCCCCGCCAGGGTGCCCACCGCCGAGGCCACAACGGCGTAGGGGTCCGTGAGCGTAGAAGCCGTTACCATCGCCGAAAACGTAGATGCGTTGATGGTGTGTTCAGCGTGGAGGGTCAGGCAAATGTCAAAGATGCGAGCAGACAGCGGGTCAGGCTCACGCTCATTGAGCATGTAGAGAAAGTTGGCCGCATAGTTGAGGTCATCCCTCGGCTGCACCGGGTCGTTGCCTTTGCGCATGAGCTGAAACGCCGCCACCATGGTCGGAATTTTGGCCAGCAGCCGCACCACCGCCTTTTGGATGTAAATAGGGTCATCTAGGGCACGGCGAGAGTAGAACAGGCCCAGGGCCGCCGCACAGGCCTGGAGGGCGTCCATGGGGTGACCGCTCTCAGGAAAGCATTTCATCATGTCGCGGATGCGGTACTTCAGGCGGCGATGGTAACGAATCTCGTACTCAAAGGCCTCTAGCTCAGTCTTGGACGGCAACCCGCCCCAAATCAGCAGGTAGGCCGTCTCTAGAAACGTGCCCCGCTGGGCCAACTCCTCAATGGAAATGCCGCGATATTCCAAGACGCCGGCTTGGCCATCCACAAAGCTAATGCTCGATTGGGTAACCGGTACACCTTCTAAACCCGGCCTGTACTCAGATACGGTCATATTTTTTTGCTCCCGTTCGCTCACCTATGATTCCAAGGGGAATGTACGCCCCGCCGTCATCAACGCTACCAAATCATCTGATCAACCTTACCGCTGCTGTCAACTCCATGGCACAAGGATTATGGTGCAGAGATGGTTGTCCCGATCGCCACGGCTTTTCCCGTCGCGGCCGATTGCTGGATGGCCGTGGCGACTTCCAGGGTATAGAGACTGGCGGATGGGGTGCAGTAGAGCGCTTGGCCGGTGAGTAAATGCTCGATCACCTGGGCCGTATCGGCGGCAAATAGCCCCCGCCGCGAGCCCACGGCGATCGGTCGAGGGCCCTGGCTGTCGGTGATCGTGCCTTCATCCCCCTCAAAGCAGAGGTGGCCCTGGCGGCCCATCACCTCCAGCCGCCTCGTCGCCTCCCAGAGGGCCTCGCCTTTGCCGTAGGTCACCTCAGCGATCAGCCCAGAAACAAACGTGAGCTGGGCCGTGCAGAGGCAGGTGCTGTAGCAGGCTAGGCCCTCGGGGCCGGGAACAGAGTTGCCATAGTGGTTTTGGCCATAGACCTGGGCCACGGGGCCAAAGCAGTCGATCAGCCGATGCAGCCGCGACAGTGCCCCCACCAGCGGAAACCCAAATAGATCTGGGCAGTAGGTCCAGGACCGGGGAGCCGGGCGCTTGGGGGAGAGGGTGCTGTAGCGGGCGTAAAACGGTTGACCGACCGCCTCCAGGTTGGCCTTGAGAGCGCGGTGGGTGCCCCCCAGCAGCTCAATGTGCTCCACGTGGAGCAGCCGCTGCTGGGCCTGAGCCAGGGCCAGCAGCGGCTGGGCCGCTGGGGCGGTCAGTGCCAGGGGATATTCCACCACCACGTGGCGATTGGCCCGCAGGGCCGCTGCTGCCACGGCACCGTGATCGCGGTTGATATGGCAGATCACAATCAAATCTAGGTCAGGCCGATCGACCAGGGCCTGCCAACTCTCCACGGCCACCGCGCCGTAGGCCTGGGCAAACGCCTCGGTTTCGGCGGCACCATGGCCAGCGACAGCCACCAGACGAGCGTGGGGGATGGTCTGGAGGGCAGCGGCCCGCAGTCGAGCGACAAACCCGGTGCCCACCATCCCTACCCGCACCCCGTCGGTCTGGAGCCGGGCCTGGCGCCTGGGTTGGAGGCCGGGTTGGAGTCCCGTTGGTAGGCTGGGGTCTGTCATGCACCGTATCCTTCACGCTCTAGCTGTCGCTATCCTAGGATTTTCTCCGACGGGGGGATGGTGGTACAAGGAGTTTTCTGGAATGCTGTAGGCAGTATTAACGCTGTCCTATGCCCCCCTTTGCGCCCCCCTGGTTTTTGCAGAATGGCCTGGCGATGACCCTCTACACGGCTTTGGTGGCGAGTCAAACCTGGCCCCAGAGTATTGATCTGCCGCCCGTAGCCTACCAGGACCATATCTTCAAGGGTCACGAAGATGTCCCAATTTTTGGCCGCTGGGCGGTTCCCCAGCGACCTAAGGGCACCATTATTGCCACCTACGGCATTACCGGCAGCCTCGATGACCAGTGGCAGCTTGAGATCCTATGCCGCAAAGCCTACCAACGAGGCTACGCCATGGTGATCTTTGACTGGCGCGCCCATGGCAAAACCGCTGACCTTTCTCCTACCCTGACCTCTGACGGTATTTACGAAGGCGACGACTACATTGCCCTAGCGGCCACCGCCAAGACCCTGGGTTGCCCGCCCCCCTTCTGGTTGATGGGATATTCTCTCAGCGGGCAGTTGGCCCTGTGGGGGGCCAAGGCGGCTAGGAACCTGCCGGGGGGCAGCGGTCTGGTGGCCGGGGATATTGGTGGTGTGGCCGTGGTGTGCCCCAGTCTCGACTCCAACCGATCGCTCACCTATTTGACCGATGATCCTTGGCGGAGACAGCTCGAACAGGCGATCGCGCGGGAACTCAAGCACCTGGCCCAGCGCCTCCACCTGGCCCACCCCAACCACATCGACCCGGCGGCCATTGAGCGGGCCAACAGCATTTGGGGCTTCGATCACGAGCTGGTGATATCTCAGCTAGGGTTTGACTCGGTAGAAGACTACTATGCCGCCAGCAGCCCACTCCCGTTCATGGCTGAACTGGAGATTCCCACCCTGGTGCTCTATGCCGTCGATGACCCCCTGTTTAGCCCCGAGATTATCCCCGACTTGCAGAGCATTGATGCCGCTAACCCCAAGCTAGATCTGATGCTCACCGACTACGGTGGCCACGTGGGCTACTACAGCGGCAGCGCCGGTCAACGCCTGGCCGGGGATAGGGATCCCTGGTGGGCGTGGAATCGATCGCTGGACTGGATCGATGGGCAGGGGGGGTGGGGAGTGGGTAGGTAGATGGGTGGATGCGTAGGGGCAGACCCCTGTGTCTGCCCTGCCTCGAATCGGCTGGCCAGTCGAGAGAGACCCTAGAACAAACGGAAAATAAACGGATAGCGAAACACGCTGTCAGGCTTTTTAAAGCTGTGGATGATGGCCATGATTGGCAATATCAGTTGTGCCAGCCACAGCAGGCCCAGCAGGGGCCAGCCGATCAGCACAAAGGTCAACAGGCCAAAGATGATGCTGTAC
>Ga0169931_10004017_pt1 | contig 23082 bp, 12 predicted proteins | sample Kivu_15m_20L_FD_129675 | JGI IMG/M metagenome (GOLD analysis project Ga0169931, IMG submission 129675) | Freshwater microbial communities from Lake Kivu, Western Province, Rwanda to study Microbial Dark Matter (Phase II) - Kivu_15m_20L... | ecosystem: Environmental > Aquatic > Freshwater > Lake...
AACAAATAAAGCATTAGGTAATTCAAAAATAGAACAAACAGAACCAGGTAATCTCAAAGTGTCGGTATATACAAAACATTTACAAGACTTGGATATTGATATTGCTTATGGTGATTACATAGGATATTATGAAACAGAAACAAGAGTTAGGTATTATTCAGTAATCGATGATGGTCGTGTTGTTTCAGATAACAAACATACATATGCAGGATACAAACCTTTCTACAGAACAATAACTGCAGCCCCTGTAACGGATAACGAATTTAGAGGATTATAATATGGGATTTCCAAAACAGATAAAGAAAAACTTACCACTAACTACTTCTAAGACGTTATATCCAAGACGTGAAGAGTTATTGCAAAAAATAAATCAAGATGGGACATTTCTACCCAAATCAATTTTACATGCTGATTTAGATAGAGGTTTTTTAGATTTTGTTAGAGACGAGTTAAAATTGTCAGTAGATGGTGTATTGGTTCCAAATGTGGATATTATAATAACCACTCAGAACTGGACTCAGTTTACTGAAACTTGGAATTTTGTTGACCTGGATTTCAATGTGAAACCACCTTTTATAACTACGGTCAGAGTTCCTGAAGTTAAATTTGGGTCAAACCCCTCGGCTAAATATAACATACCAAACCGAAGACAATATTTTTATGCTACAGTGCCATCGTGGGACGGAAATAGATTGGGTGCTGATGTATATAAAATACCTCAACCAATTCCTGTAGATATTACTTACCAAGTTAAAATTATTTGTAATAGAATGAGAGAATTAAACCAATTCAATAAGTTGGTTTTGGATAAATTCGCATCAAGACAAGCATACGCAACAATAAAAGGACATTACATTCCAATTATATGGAACAATATTTCTGACGAATCAGTTATGGATTTAGATAAAAGAAAGTATTATGTTCAAAGTTATGAGTTTTTGATGCAAGGATTTCTTATAGATGAAAACGAATTCACGGTATCACCCGCTATCAACAGATTAATTCAAATCTACGAATTTGATACATCAACTCAGAAAAAATCAAATAAAAATAAACTAAACACAAATCCAAATATCTATAATACTATATATACATTCCCTTCTGGTACTACAGAAATAACAAAAACTTTTGATTTGAATGTTTTGTTGTCTTTCATAGGTGACGTGAATGTAACATCATATGATGTATATATTAATGATGATTACTATGGGCAATCTTTATCAACTATAGTTCTGAATAGTGGTGATTCCGTTAGAATGGTGGTCACTAAAACTGATAACAATTTTGATTCATCGTTGACGTTCGCAACCCAAATTAATTAGTAAAAACACTAACCGTAGGATATGATACTACAGTAATCGGTACTTGTACTGAACTTACACATCCATTATATGCCACCAAATTCAATTGATAGTTTGTGGTCGTTGATGGTGATACTGTAATAGATTGTGTAGTTTGACCACCTGGCAGCCACTGATATGATTGATACCCTGGTGGGGCGGTAAGTGTAGTTGACTGACCCTCACATATAGTATCAGGTAGAAGTTGTAAAACCGAAGGTGAACATTCGGCATCTATGTAAGCATACCCAAAGTGAGCGCCCTGACTACAATCCCCTGTTGTAAATTCTGCGGTAACAGGTTGACCGATATAATTTGTTAAGTCGACATTAACTGAACTCCATGGTTTATACACAACACCTGTGCATGTGGGTGAATTAAAAAAACCTGGTAGGTTTCCTGCCGCTGAAACAACAAACTCAGAACAAGGTATGACATTACCGTTTTGGTCCCTTAACACCGCCCTAAAAAAAGGTTGTTCATTTGAATTATGTCCAGGGTCTTCGAATACAACCGCATATCTATATGTGAAACTATTATTGGTTGTGGTTACCATAAATGTTTGAGTTAGTTGTTCTGCCTCTGAATTAACATCGTTATTACCTAATCTAACTGAACGAGGACCACCAAGTGGGTCAACTCTTGGGAATCCACCACAAGGGTCGTTTCCGCCTGTCATAATGGTGTGTCTACCATTAACAATACCAATAGAGTTAGAATTATAGTTCGGAGTTTGTGAACCATTAGGTGACATAGTAGACAACCCTGTTGTTCCATACCAACCATTAAAATTTCCTGTGTTAAAATTAATATTTGTACAACCTGGTTGAACAACCACAGGTGTAAAATTAATACTTAAATCAAATTGAAAACAATTTGCAAAAAAATTAGACCAAGTAAACCCATCAACCAATACGTAATATGTCTGACCACCTTGAACTTGCCTCACTAATGTTCCACCACCTTGATTTTGATTACACAATACAAAACCTAAACAAGCTCCTGCGGTTCCAGGACAAGATGTTAAAAGAGATAGTGAAGGGAAGGCGCTATTTGCAGGTACTATATCATTAAGTGTTATTGTGATAAATCCATCTTGGGTAGGTGTAAAACTATATAACCAATCTTGACCTCCATAATAGTTACCGCTATTAGCAACCGCACAACCGTTCAATCCTGTGTAATCATTTACATCACCACAGGTTGATTGGTTGTTTGTAAAAAAGGGTAGTGTTACCTGATTTGAGGCGGCACCTGTACAGGTGTTGGAGCCTTGCCCTATCAAGTTTGTGAAAGATAATATTAAAGATAGTAATATGGTGTATCTAATCGAAATCATTTTTCACCATATATATCTTTTTTCTCTTCACACTTTTCTCGTATGATACTTTCCAAAAAACGATAAATTTTTATACCTCGTTTGTCACAATATTTCTTAAGTATATCGTGAACTTCTTTGGAAATCTTCAAATTTTTAACTTCTGTGTCTTTAGAATCCATAAGATATTAAAGGCAGAAAATATTCTACCTAATTTATAAATATTTTGTAACAAGTAAAGTTTTTGGTTTTAATTAGAATATTTATAGGAAAATAAATAAAAATAAAAAAAATCTAATAAATGGCATCTAATTCAAAAGTATTCGTTTCACCAGGTGTATACACATCAGAGGTGGATTTGAGTTTTGTATCCCAAAGCGTTGGGGTAACTACTCTTGGACTTGTAGGTGAGACTCTTAGAGGACCTGCATTTGAACCTATCTTTATTAGGGATTTTGACGAGTTTAGTGTTTATTTCGGTGATACATCACCTGAAAAATTTGTTAACACCCAAATCCCTAAGTATGAGGCTTCTTACATTGCTAAGGCCTATTTACAACAATCTAATCAACTTTTTGTAACAAGGGTTCTTGGTTTGTCAGGTTATGACGCTGGTCCTTCTTGGTCTATTATGACTGTTGCGAACGTCGACCCATCCACAGTTAATCTTTACTGTACTAGTTCTGTAACTCAAAGTTGTGAATCTACATGTGTAGAGTTTTTAGAAATACCTTACACAGTAAACTTCATAGGTTGCAATAACTCAACATCCTCAATAGTATTCGAATCGGATTTCCCGACACCAATACAAAGCATACTCGGTGATAGTTACGAAAAGTTTAATGGGACTTTCTCTACTATATCAAGTGATATAAAAAATCAAGTTTTTGGTATATTGAATAATAATTCAACGAGCGCAACGTCTATCAATTATTTTGGTTCAATAACTGAGTCAGATTATTTGGGATTGACAGCATACACTTCGGAAAATAACGTGTTCAATGTACCGAGTGTCAACTTGGCAAATACCGATTTATCATCTAGATTAAATGATTCTTGGTATTATGCTTTATTTAATAAGGACGGGGTAAACAGTTATTCTGGAACTTCTTTCTATTCTGTCGTTTCTGATTTTATACAAACATCATCATCTTCTAATTGTGCTGATTTTTATTCTTTTAGTATTAATGGAAGTGAGGGAAGTATAAATTACATAACAAATACTATCTCAGTTGTTGTGTCTTCTTCGACTACTCAAAACGATTTGGCAAGTTTGACTCCGGAATTTAGTGCGTGTACTACTGACGTAGCCGTTTCGGGTGTGACACAAGTAAGTGGATTCGATTCACAAAATTTTAGTGGTGTGTGTGTTGTTTATACTCTTACCTCTGAAGACCTCACAGTAACTAAAAATTATACAGTTTGTGTAACAATTCAGGACCCTTGTAATCCTGTATCGCCAGGTAATACAGGTACCGGTAATGTAGGAACTATAACAACTTGTTATTCAGGTGCAATATCCGGCGTTCTTTATTATTATACTGGAACATCATATACAGAATATGATAATATGGTTGTGGCAACCTTAAGGTCGAGAGGTTTGGCCACTTATGGTGATGACGATGGAGCGGTTTATGAGGTATCTGGAACATCAGATGTCAAAATGATTTGTTCAGGAGCATACTCAGGAGTAACAAAAAATCCAAGAGCAACTTTTGTAATATCAGGTGTAACAAACGATAACAAAAACTTCTCGTTTGAAACTTCGCTATCTACCTCCAATACAAATTATGTTACCAAGGTATTTGGTTTATCAAATTTTGACAAACCAAGAACAACAGTCCCTTTGTTCATAGAAGAAAGATATCAGACATTACTTAACTACGGTTATAACAAAGGGTATATTAGAGGATTAAATTGTAACATTTTGGCCTTAGATAGTGCAAGAAGTGGACAATTAGATTCTATAGGTTATTACTTGGAACAATATCAAACACCAGAAACACCTTGGTTAGTTTCTGAATTAAACGGTGATGTTGTAGAAAGGTTATTCAAGATTATTACAATTTCTGACGGTAATTCCGCTAATAGACAACTTAAAGTTTCAGTCGCAAACTTGTCTTTTGTTAATATGACATTTGACTTAATTGTTAGAGATTTTTACGATACTGATAGTAATCCTGTAGTGTTAGAGAAATTTACAAATTGTAGTATGGACCCTTCTCTCAATAGTTATGTTGCTAAAAAGGTAGGTACTAAGGACGGAGAATATGCATTACTTTCTAAATACATTATGTTGGAGGTCAATGTTGACGCATCGATTGATACACTACCTTGTGGATTCGAAGGTTACCAAACAAGACAATATAGTTCTAACACATCACCTTTCCCTGTTTTCAAAACAAAATACAATTTCCCAGGTGAAATTATTTACAATCCTCCATTCGGAACATCGTCAGGTGCTGAAGACGCGATACGAAGTTCAGGGGACAACGTGAGAAGAACATATCTTGGTTTCTCAACATCTATAGGATTTGATGAAGACTTCTTTGATTATAAAGGTAAACAACCTGTAGTTGACTTATGTAGTCCTAGCGAACCTTCAAATTGGGTGACTAAAACAAGAGGTTTCCATATGGACAAAAATGCAAGCGGTATAACAATCGCAGATAACTTCTCAACATCAGGAACACCAGCATTTTATGTAGGTGATGCGACTTTCCAATCTGAACCTGAAGATTCAACAAGTCCTTATTACAAATTGTTCTCACGTAAATTTACTGTAGTTCCTGCCGGAGGTTTCGACGGATGGGATATATACAGAGAATATAGAACAAATAGTGATAGATTTGTGTTAGGTGCAGCAGGATATAGAAAAGGTGCTTGTTCAAGTGACAGATACCCAACCGCCACAGGATGGGGTGCTTTCCGTCAGATTACAGTAGGTCAAAATTCTGTAGATTGGGCAAACACTGACTATTACGCATATCTTTTGGGTATACAAACATTCTCAAATCCTGAAGCGGTAAATATAAATGTATTCGCAACACCAGGGATTGATTATGTTAATAACTCGAATTTAGTGGAAGGTGCGATAGAAATGGTCGAGTTCAACAGAGCGGATTCGGTTTATATCACAACAACACCTGATTATAATATGTTTGTTCCTACAAGTGGTTTTGAGGTTGACCAAATTTTACCTGAGGAAGCGGTGGACAATTTGTATAACGCAGGAATTGATTCAAACTACACGGCAACTTACTACCCTTGGGTTCTTACAAGAGATACGGTAAATAATACTCAAATTTATATACCACCAACGGCAGAGGTGACAAGAAACTTGGCACTTACTGACAATATTGCGTTCCCTTGGTTCGCTGCGGCGGGTTACACAAGAGGTATAGTTAATTCAATCAAGGCAAGAAAGAAACTTACACAAGAAGATAGAGACATCCTTTACAAAGGTAGAATCAATCCTATCGCAACATTTTCTGATGTAGGAACCGTGATTTGGGGTAATAAAACTCTACAGATTGCTGAATCAGCACTCGACAGGTTAAATGTGAGACGATTGTTATTACAAGCACGTAAACTTATATCAGCGGTTTCTGTAAGATTACTATTTGAACAGAACGACGATGTGGTAAGACAACAATTCTTAGACTCAGTTAATCCTATTTTGGATTCAATCAGAAGAGATAGAGGATTGTACGACTTCCGTGTTACGGTGTCTTCTTCACCTGAGGATTTGGATAAAAACCAATTAGTTGGTTCTATCTATATCAAACCAACAAGGTCTTTAGAATTCATAGACATAACATTCTACATAACTCCAACAGGAGCGTCTTTCGACAATATATAAAAATAATAGAATGTAAAAATAACAAAAAGAAAATAACGGTAGAGGGGTAAAACTCTCTACCTTTTTTTTCAGCCTAACTATTTATGGTTATGAGTGAAATGAGAAATATTATTAAGAGAGTCTTAAGAGAAAGTACTTTGAGGACTTTTATGAAAGATTGGGATGATAACATCCTACACATGCCTACAAAAATAAAAATGGATAGGAAGGTTAATGGTTCGTGGTCACCAATAGAAGTATCAACTAGAGATTTTGCAGAGTTGAGGCATGACCCCGATTATCGTCCTAGAAATAATAGTAGTACCGAGGCGTTCAGTGATTTCGTGGACTCGGAACCTTTTATCAGGGATGTGAAAACCGCACTTAGAAAGAAGGCATATGCACCGTCGTTCCAAGATTTTAAGAAAACTTTAATCTATGCTGACCCTTTTGCTATAAACACGGCAAGAGGACACAAACCAAAAATTCTGAAACAAGGGGTTAAAATTCTTATAGATACTTTTACACAAGACGAAAAAAATAAAATGGTAAAAAACATAATAGATAAGTTCATAAAAGAAAGAAGATTCCCCAAATCTATGGAAGACAGATTAGGTTCAATGCCTGTCAACCAAATAATAGATTTGTATTTAGATGAAAAGGGAGATTACTATTCAGTTTCATCAAAGGAGTTCGGTAAGAGAATGGGTGTCGATGTAAGTGGTTCCGCAGCTAATCCAGAACATTCCAAAAAATTAGCAATTGCGGATTTTGTAAGAGGAATATGGAGACAGCTTTCTTATTGGGTTAATTCAGGTTATAAGACAATATCATTTGGGTTTTCTGATGACGATAAGAAGAATGTAAAAGCGGCTGTAGATTTTATAGAAAATGAATTATCTAAAGAATTTCCAGAAATCCATTTTGTTGTTTATGATACATCCGATGGTATTAAAAATAAAATAGTAATAACAAAAAAAAGAAGTGAAGATGAAGTTCTAGATAAACCTATCAGAAAAAAAAATAAAAGTAAATAAAAAAATCTTTACCAATATATTTATAGGATATAAATAAAAATAAACAAAATTAAAAATAAGAAAACATGGCTGATTTGTTAATGAAAATGCCCCTACCCTACGAACCAAAAAAGAATAATAGGTTCATTTTCCGTTTCGCGGACGACTTGGGTATCAATGAGTGGTTTGTAGAGACCGCGGCTAGACCTTCTATTACTATAAAAGACATAAATATACCATTTTTGAATACAGAAACATATGTTGCTGGTAGATTCAATTGGGAAACTATGACTGTTAAATTAAGAGACCCTATTGGTCCTTCCGCGGCTCAAGCCGTTATGGAGTGGGTTAGGTTATGCGCCGAATCAGTAACAGGACGTATGGGGTATGCCGCAGGATATAAAAAGGATTGTTGGTTAGAAATGCTTGACCCAACCGGAGTAGTAGTTGAAAAATGGAACCTTCAAGGAACATTCGTAACAAAGGCAGACTTCGGTTCTTTGGGTTATGACGATGATAAGTTGTCAACGATTTCGTTAACTCTTCGTTTCGATAGAGCAATACTATTATACTAATATTTACAATTATACTATTTTAATCTAACATTATAACCATAGGGACAAAATTCCCTATGGTTTTTTTATGGATGCAACCGCACAATATGCCCAAATGAATTTCAATTTACCACACGATGTTGTGGAACTACCAACTAGAGGGATTTTTTATAAATCAAAGAAAAAATCTGTAAAGGTAGGTTACCTAACCGCAAATGACGAAAATTTAATCACAAATGCTATAACAAATAATAAGTCCCGAGATAATATTGCTTTATCCTTAATAAGGAGTAAGTTATATGAAACGGACTTGAAAGTTGAGGAACTTTTGACTGGCGATGTACAGGCGATTTTACTTTTTTTGAGGAACACATCATTTGGTCCGGAATACAATTTCTCGATTACTGACCCAGTAGATAATAAAAAGTTCGAAGGTACGGTACTCCTTGACGAAGTTGATTTAAAAAAAACAAAACAAGAACCAAATGAAAACGGGGAGTTCACAACACAACTCCCAAGAACAGGTGTCTCGGTAACTATCAGACCGATGCCACTATCAGAATATTTCGAAATAGACAGACGTGTTGATGCATACCCTACAGGTTTAATTGCACCAAGAACAACTTGGACCCTACAACAAATAATAACATCAATAGATGGTGATAAAGATAAGGGTAAAATTGTTCAGTTCATTGAGAGTATGCCAATTATGGACTCTAAGTATATCAGGAATTTTTTAGAGGAAAATGAACCATCATTAGATTTAAGAAAAGAAGTATACGCCCCGTCAGGAGAAAAAGTGGTTATTAATATCGCTTTCGGGGTTGAGTTTTTTCGGCCTTTCGTCTAATCACTTAAAAAACGTATTGGACGAATACTATTATTTCTCCAAATTTAACCATATCGGTTATGAAGAATTCTTTTCTATGCCAACCTTTCAGAGAAGGTATCTTTTGGATAAGTTGATTGAAGACAAATCAAAAAACAAGTCTTGATGTATTTATTTTTAAATAAAGTATAACATGAACACAAGTCCATCCGGTGGAAATCTAGAACAATCGGCAGATAACTCAAAACTGTTCGAATCAGGATTCAGTTATCAATCTGATTCTTTGAAGATATTAGGTTTAAAAATAACTTTAGAGGATACAATAAAAAGTTTAGGGGGTTTGACAACAGCGCTTAATTTTTTTGGTAGTAAGGTTAGTGGTTTGAGTGGACCGATTGGTAAAGTGACAAAATTGGTAGGTATGCTTGGGGGCGTCTCGGTAAACGCTATGAAAACCTTTATGGAAGTGGAAGATATTACATTCAAGACCTTTGACCAATTTGGTGTAGGTTCAGAAAATGTAGACCACCTTAAAACGAGCATGTACGAAGCCGGGATGGAAATGACCAATTTTGTAAAAGGGAGTAAACAACCTATGGAACTATTCAAGGAGGCGATGGATATCCAACAAGCCTTTAGCAAAAATTTCGCTAGAAACATCTTTTTAGCCAAAGAAAATGTTGTTGAAATAAAGAAAGCCAGTGAACTTACTAATGTTGCAACCAAAACCTTGGTTGAAAATTTCGCCGCAGCCGCAATACCTATGGGGGAAATTGCTTCACAAATGGAAACAGTTGCAAAAACCTTAGTTGATATGGGTGTTAATGTAGCTGGTGTATCTGATAACGTTACAAAAAATATAGCACAACTAGATTTATACAACTTCAAAAATGGGGTAGAAGGTCTCGCAAGAATGGCTGGAGAATCCGCAAGATTTGGAACCTCTATGGAAAAAACGTTTGCATTAGCGGAAGAGTTATTTGACCCGGATAAAACAATAGAATTTTCAAATTCACTCGCTCAATTAGGGTTTCAAACTTCAGAGCTTTCCGACCCTTTGAGGACTTTATTTCTTGTAGAGAACGACCCAGAAGAGTTTAATCGACAATTAAATAAGTTGACCGAAGGAATGTTTCAATTCAACAAAGAAACTGGAAAATCTATGTTTGTTGGTGACCAAAGAGTGTTAAGACAACTTGCAACAATAACCAAAAAATCCAAAGAGGAAATTATGGCATCAGGGAAAAAAATGGAGGAGTATCGACAGTCCCTGAAAGAAATGGAGTTTTCACCATTCAAAGAAAAAGATAAAGAATTACTTGCAGGTTTAGCCCAGTTTAGTAAAGACAAAAAAGGATTCACAGTTACCTTTACCGACGAAAAAGACAAAAAACAAGAAAAATTGATAACAGAGTTAACCGATGAAGATATTAAATTAATCGGTGAACAATACAGAATAAAATCAACTGAGGACGCCCTAAAAAAACAATTATCCACAAACGACATAATGATACAACTGCAATCCTCTATGGATGCTTCGTTATTACAACTTGTCGTACTGCAACAAACCGGAAATGCGGTATCAAGAGACATAAGAAAGTCGTCGGAAAAGGGAGGTCCGATTGACGAAGTAAAAAAAGCTATCATTACCAATAAAGAAATAATGAATATTAGAGAAAAAGATTACCTCAACGACCCATCGGCTTCGCTTGAAAAAGATGTGTCTGGTTTGATAGATAAGATTACAACCGGAGAGTATGGTACAACAGCGGAAGATTTCATATATAGACCAGGTCAAAAACCACTTAAATTTTCTTCAGGTGATTTGGTTATGGCAATAAAAGAGGAATATGTTTCCCCAACCTTTATGTCAACACCTACTGAAACTCAGTCATTTGAATCAAGATTAGGAAACCAAAATCAAGAACCTAATACGGTAATTAATAGTGTGGGTGGCACAATAGAGTTAAAAGTTGTTGTAGAATCAAACACGAATATGGATAAAGAAAAATTCGAAAACATGTTATATGATACTGGTGTTGTGATGAATCTACAAAACAAAATAAAAGAGGCGGTATCAAATTTCAATCTGACTTAATCAAAAAAACCTAATAAAACTATTTATTAGGAAAATAATAAATGTCAGAAAGTATATTATCGTTAAATAATTCAGCATCTTTTAGAAATTCCTTGCTGGCACGAAACCTTCCACCCTACAAAGTAGAAGGGTTTTTCAGTTCACCGTACCAAAATTCGCCCTACGAAATTAATCAAACGATTGATTCGGTGATAGATAGTCCTGAAATTGAAACAAGGGCTAATTCATTTTATCCACTTAACGAATACGGTCCCGAGGGGGGATATTCTGATACAATAAATTTTAATGGACCCCCAAAACCTGTAAGTCCTAATTCAGGTGTGTATGATTTTACAGACACTGAAATACCCGAAATCGGTAAATTTTATATAAATACGGTCTATAACAAATCAAACATTTGGACACCTGAAGGGGGTTACAATTTTATATATACGATTCAAGATTCACAACTTAATAACAGAGTATACCAACCATATTTACCGTTATATTTCACACCATCAACATACAATGCTTATGATATATATGTTGAACCAAATCCACAAGGAAACAACGGCCCTTTATCAGCAGATAGTTACTTGGCAAAGATATCTGCACAACATCTTAAATTCCATATATCAACTAACGTTGCCGTAGAATTATCTATTAATAATAATCAAAAGACCGGTTTGGACTACTTAACAGACCCACTGGCATTGTCGACAGACTTCAACGGTAATACAATATCGTCAACCAACAATTTCAAAATTACAATACCTGATGAGAATGATACATATTTGAACGCTTTACAAGGTACGTATTTTCCTACTTCTCCGATATTGGGGGAATATTTTTCTTCGCCTGTCAGAAACATAGGTACTCCAGGTCAATTGATTAATGTATTATTAGGTTCGAGTACCTTACTAGGTGGTTTACTTTCAGGACTCCCGAATAGGTTCATAACCCCTTCACAACTTTTTTTAGACCAAACGGGGAATGGTCAGAAAAGCATATTATTTTCGAACATAAATTACAACATTTATAGACCACCATACGGTAACAGTATATTGCAAGGTATTGGTAATAACTTGGCGGCCACCGCCCTTAACTCTTTGGCGGGGGTGATAGGGACTCAAGTACCTGGTGCATATTATGTTGGTTCGTCTGTTGTTGAACCAACATATATTGCTAGTCCACTCACAGACGTTCCAATAAATGCCTTTGGTGAATCTGTCGAAGCTCCTGTTTATGGACCTACAGACCTTTCTGAATTATATGAGGGTAATACAGATAAATTAGCGTTCGCTTTGGGGGCTAAGTTAGGTACGAATTCTAATGTAGACGGGAATTTTACTTGGACATCACCAAAATATTCCCCAAACGCTGGTAAATTTGTAAAACCTGGCGGTGAAATAGGAAAAGAAGACCCCGCGTTCAATTCTACTGGTGTCGGAACCAACTATAAAAAAACCGAATCGAAAGAGGTAAATTTCAAAGTAGGTTCTATTTTAGATGATACCCAAAGGTTGGTAGAATCTGCTGATAGAGTAAAAGGACAAAGAAGATTAAAACACGTAGGTAATGCTATTAATCAAGTTAGTAAAGTTTTTCACGATGGGTATAAAGAAATCACTAAAGGCTCTAGAGTCATATCTTATACAAATACAAATGGTAATTTAGTTGGTGAGGAATATTCTAGAATTTTTACAAAAGATAGTCCTTACTACACTAATCAAAGACTAGTCAAGTCTGATGGAATTACCAACTCTAATAGAGCATTCACTTACTCAGTCTTGGACAGCCCATTTAACCTAAATATAACACCAAACAAAGCTTCTGATACAACAACCTCAACTAATATAATTGATGGTAAGGTAAAAAAATATATGTTCTCAATCGAAAACTTAGCTTGGAGAACAACATCTATGCAATTTGAATTGCCGGCATGCGAAAGAGGTCCAAATGGTGGAAGAATTATGTGGTTTCCGCCATATGATTTGACTTACTCTGAAACTAGTAGTATCGATTTCCCAGGGACAACTTTCTTAGGAAGACCTGAACCAATTTATACTTACAAAAACACTTCTAGAACAGGTCAACTATCCTTCAAAATAATTGTGGATTATCCATCTGTTTTGGATGTCATAGCTTCTAAAGTTTTGGAAAAAGAAAAAGACTCAAATAGAATCAATAGTGTTATCAATTCTTTTTTTGCCGGATGTGTGAAATTTGATATATATGAATTGGCCGCTAAATACCCTACTATACCGATTAATTTACTTTTATCATATCAACAAAAACTTAACGACCCAAGACTAACAAAAGAAGAATTAGAAAAAATAAAAAATGCCCAACAGGGACTTAACACCTCAGAGGCTACGGCACAAATAAAACAAACAGAAAACAATCAAGTAGCTGATTTTACATCATTCCAATCCGTCGGGTTTTTCTATGACATCAATCAGGGTGATTCTTTTGCCGAAAATATAAGTTCATATACCGACTCAGATAATAAGGCGGTTTACAATAATTTATCAGAAACGAAAGACCAAACAAATGCTTTTTTTGATAAAATAACTTCTGACTTCGAAACTTTAAAAACATTGATACAATCCTTGTATGACCTATTTCAGAACAACGAGGCGGAGGTATTAATAGAGATGCAATCAAATTTGTCCCCCGAAGAGGGGGATAGTCAAGATAACTCAACAGGAAGATTTGACCTCGCTAAAGAATTCTTTGCAACTTACCAACTAAATAGTGATGGTGATAACCCGATTTCTCTAAGCACATATGTTGAAGAAAATAAATTAAGATTCAAAAGTTTACCGGCAGGCTCATCAATACCAAATGTTGATGTAAATTGTTCTCAAGCATTGAGTAGTACTGCCACGGATGGTGAAAAATATTATAATTTGACACCTATGGCTTGTAGAAGTGTCATCATAAATAAAATTACTGTAAATCAAAAACCGGCAAACGCTCAGAATCAAAATCTACCAACCAACAACGCCGAACCAACCGCGGATAATCCGAACGGTAATTCTTTGACAAAACCGACCTCATCGGTGGACTTAGAAAATTTGAGACCTGGTATCGCAAAAAAAATTATACGAGCATTACTAAACGAAGGAACATATTTCGAAGCCATCAAAAAAGAAAACCCATTCATTTACGATAACATAAAAGAAAGACTGAAATACTTCAATCCAGTTTTCCATAGTATGACACCCGAAGGGCTTAATAGCCGAGTCACCTTTTTAAATCAATGTATAAGACCTGGTCAAACAATACCTACAATAGTTAACGGTCAACCATCTCAAAATGTTGCAACAAACACGGCATTTGGAGCACCACCTGTATTGGTATTAAGAATAGGTGATTTTTACAATACGAAAATTATCCCAACTTCATTGTCGATACAACCTGATGGTAATACTGCGGATTTCGATTTGAATCCTGAGGGGATTGGTGTACAACCTTTGATTCTGAAAGTTTCTTTAAATTTTAATTATATTGGTGGTAGTGGGTTAGCGGCACCAATTGATGAATTACAGAATGCATTATCATTTAACTATTATGCTAACACAGAAATCTACGATGAAAGAGCAACTGCAACTGAGGACACAAGTGAAATCGATAAGAAGTTAGTCAAAAAAATATTGGGGGACCAAAAACCCAAAGTTGAAAAACCACTGACACAACAATCTAATGCTGGTGATACAACCATAGGGGTTCAATCAGACACCAAAGTTACAAGTAGTGGCGAAACCGGAGTTCTTACATATGATAAGATATTTGATTCTTTCTTGGATGAAACCAAAAATTACTACACAAACACATTTAATCAAATAAAAACAATTAATGACACTTACAATTTTGGTATTGTTCAACTTATGTCCTTGAATAGACAATACAATATTGGAAAATTTAACGAGTTCGGACAATCTACAATAGATGTTAATATTTTCGGAAAACCTGAGAAAATTCAGGAAAAATTAGATGGGCTCTTTAGTAAAATAGTTGAAGATGTAGAAGTGGGTGATAATGAAATCGTTGCCAAATTTATTGATTCAGGATATGATATAGATGGTGATGTCACTAGAGTTATAGTACAAAATCTCACAAACTACGTGAACGGATATAAATCCAATTTCCCAACCGAAATCTTCAACGCCGTACAAAAATTTACCGAACAACAACAAACGTGGGTACAATTTGTACGAAAACTTAATTTTGTCCTCACTAACTCCGATGGTAAATTAAATTCTAAAAACGAAAGTATTATTTTCAATCTTTCAGCAACTTCCTCAAATTCTGGAGGTGATACATTTACCGAATTGAACGATGATTATACTCAAATCGCTGAAGATACTAATGAATATTGGGATGAAATATATGTGAATCTTGCTTTGGATTTTTATAGTGATGTTGATTACATATATGATTTGAATCAACCGGACTTGTCATTTACGGAGAACAGATTTTATCAAGTATTTTCGAAAATATTCAAATCCGATACCGACATAGAAAATTTTAAAAACCAAATTCTAACCTCCGATATTACTAACACATCAACAACTGCAATTATGAACCAAGTATTGGCGGACCTAAAAAGTAACTTTGATGCACAAAGACAAAAAGATAATACGGTAATCGATAACTTCACAAACGGAGTTTACACAACAAAGTTTGTAAATTACAATCCTTTCTCGAAAAACAAAGGAAGAAAATTTGATTATTCATCATTACCATCAGGTACCGACGAACAAAAAAATAGACTTTCAGATTTGTATAAAACAATAAACGTAAATTCAGACCCATCAACATTTGATGGGAAAATACAATTTAATTAAAAATGTCGAGACTTCAATATTATAACAGATATAATGGTTTTTTAATTAATGGGAAACAAACTACTGTTCCTTTTGTTGATATACCTAGCAAACCATCAGACAAGAGTTTCATTTATAAAGTGGGTAGAAGTAGGATGGATAAAATATCCCAACAATATTATGGAACACCTTTCTTCGGATGGATTATTATGGCGGCAAATCCTGAATTTGGGGGACTTGAATATAATATTCCTGATAGTACTATATTGACAATTCCGTATCCATTATTAAGTTCATTACAGGACTATAGAGCGGCTTTAGATAATCACTTTTTTTATTATGGCAGATAACGAAAATATTTTCGTAGATTTTGATTTTCAGAATATAATTGTTGTTGACCCAAACAAGGTTGTTGACGAGAATGGTAATGTAAAGGAAAGATACATCAAACAAGAAAATTTGGTAATGTTTGCCAACTTAGAATGCAGTTTACCACCACGAACTAAATTATCGGTAGGTAACGCCGCTCAGGATGCTATAACAACAATGAGTATTGCTAATGTAAATTTCCTGAAACCACAAAAAAATGGCAAACTTACAAATCAGTATACAGATGAAATAACTGGTAGTGGTTCTTTAGAAAGAGATTCCGACGGAAATTTTTTAGGGGTAAATCAGAACGTTGTGTCAACTATTAGACGGGCCGACAAACCTAACGAATTTTATGATTTGCAAGAACAATTTAGTTCTGGTGTCAAAGGAACGGTAGACAATGGTATGTTGGGTATCACCTCAATAGACATACAATATAATATGGATTTTTTACCGGTAATTTCCATAACATTAGAGGATGTGAAAGGTAGAGCTCTTTTTGAATCAGGAAACAATTCACCATATCGAGCTTTTTTCAGTTACCCATACCCACTATTTTACCTAACACTAAAAGGTTTCTATGGTAAAGCAGTTAAGTATCCATTGATGTTGAACGACTTCAAAGCCAAGGTCGACAGTGAAAACGGTAATTTTTTGATTGATTTAAAGTTTTATACTTACAGATATACACTTCTTGCGGACATTAATATGTTATCGATACAAACCGTACCACATATGTATAAAACCACAATTAATGTGGATACGAACCAAAATCCCCTGAAGAAAACTAATGATATAACTCAATATCAACTTACTAAAGGATACCAAAAAATATTAGAAGTATATAATGATTATAAGTCCAAAGGGTTGATTGATGATGAATTTCCTGCGCTCACTTTGGTTCAATTACAAAGAAAGTTAGATAGCTTCATACAAAATGTTTTGGATGGATACCGTAAGCAAGATTTGACACCGTACACATCGGCACAAAATTACAGAGATTTGTTGACACAAATAAAAACAGAAATTACAGATACCACTAATTCAAATTCTTGGTATAATATCTATATTGACAAAAAAAATTATTACTTTTTGTCTAAAGAATTTGGTGGGTTGAAAATATATTCATTAGTTGGTAAATCTAGTTTTGGGGTGACAGGCCCTTTATTACCTGTTAATGAGACTTTGGCAAAATCCGAATTGGATAAAATCTGTATTACATACACCGCATCAGAAACGGACATGAAAAATGTAAACAAAGTTCCTGATTTTGGTGCCGAAGAAAAAAATGCGAAATACAAAACATCTAAATTAAATCTCACAAAAGAAGATTTTATTGTAAGTGACATACTCTATGAAGATATAGATGTTGAAAAATCTTATACTAATCAAACAAATCAACAACCATTAGATGAAAATGGAAATGAAACTAGTGGGTTTACTTTATACAGGGCAAAAGTACAGGCCGAATTTAGTATTGCGTCTAATCAAGGTATTTTTAATGTGATTGAAAAAAGTTATGAAAAAAAACCATTAGAGTTTTTTTATTTCGATGGTAAGTTAAGAAATAACAAAAAGAGTTTTAGACTAAAATTAGCGGAACAATCCAAAGATTTAGAATTAAAATTTGAAAAATTCCAAAAAGACAAAGCAGATGAATTAATTAAAATACTCGAAGAACCAAATAGAGGAATTGGGTTTGCTCCAACTTTAAGAAACATATTATCAGTATTTTATGCAAATGGTGAGGCTTATCTTAGACTACTTGATGATGTTCATAGAAATGCTTGGGACCAAAGAGATAATCCAATAAGAAGGCAGGCAATAAATACCGCAATACAAGGAGGAGACCAAACTAGTGATTCGACTAACGGTAACGAAAATTTAGTTTATCCTTGGCCTGAAATCTGTGTTCTGACTTCAAATGAAACTGAAACAAGGTATGATGTTAGGTATCCTGGAGACGAAGATTTATCAGAACAATTCCAAACACAAAATTATAGTGTGTGGCCTGAAGTAGAGTTTGTAGAGGAATATATCACAGGTAATTTATTGAAAAACACAATACCACAAAACCCTGAAATATATGAGAATAATTTGACGCAAAGTCAATACACCTCAGTAAATGCGTTAGAATATCCAATAACTAACGATGTATACTTCAACAAAGAACAGGTAAAATATCTTTATGAGATATGGGAAAGATTATATATAATCTCGAACTATACAAATTTGAATAGGGGTAACTCAAACCTCAAACAAGTTTACGATATTATCGCACAAATAGAATCGAATAACATCATAAAAAGTTTAGGTACCACAAATCCTTTCTTAATAAAAGTTTTAAAAGAATACGGAATCAAATCATCAAACTTTGAGGGTATTTTACGTCATATATCAAATGAAGGACAGGGTGAAAGTTGGCAAACACATATACGTGGATATTATAACACACCTTATATAAAAAATATTACACAGAACACATATGAACTAGCACCATTTAATTTTGACGATTCATCAAGACTACTTAGTGATTTTCCTAATATCGAAAGCTTTTCAGGATATGTTCAGGATAGTTCTACAAATGTGTTTACAAGCTTTGATACCTTTCCATTCACAGATAAAAACTGGTGTAAATCAAATTTATCAAATTCATCAACCCTTAACGACTTGAGTAGTGTTAATTCTACTTCTAAAGTCATACAAGTTAATCAATCATCTAAAGTTATTGCTAATTTTCAAAACGAAGATACTGATTTGATAAAAAGACCTGTGTGTAATTTTAATTATATCACGGTCAACAATCCATTACTAAATCTTATACCACCTTATAATAGTACCAATCTGAAAAATATGTATGACAGTAGGTCAAGTTCATATACTTTACAACACCCTACTGAAGGTAATATAAAGTACAAAAATTATTCAGGTACTACAACCGCGAATCAAACAACCTCGATTTTTAACACACCATATTTTATAAATTCTATACAGGAAGGAATCGCCAATTTCAGAAATTCAAACCCATATCCGTTTGTTTCCGCGGCTTACTTGTTCTTGAATAGCTTACCGTTGGCCACGCTCAGAGAAAAATATAAAACATTTGAACAAGTTGATACCAATTTAGAAAATGTTTCAGATTTAGACTTTATATTTGCAACCTTCAAAAAATTCAACGCACTACATAAAATACCATACGCTTGGATTTTGAAATACGGGTCGATTTGGCATAGATATAAAAAATTCTTGAATAGCGGAGTAGACATATTATCAGGTGTGTGGAATAACTTTGATTATATTAACAATTATGACCCAGTAAGTTTTTCCACACAAAAAGTTTATAATCTGAATATAGGAGGTATCAATAAAAAAATAATTTTACAACAGGACGACACAGTAGGTGCAAATGTGCAGACAAATATTAATTTAGGGTTTTATCCCAAATTAATAAATGACTTTTCAGTATTTTATCGTGGAACTGAGTTGTTTTCCGATTATTCTGATACCACAATACAAACAACAATAGATAACGATTTCTATATAAATGATTCTTTAGCCAATGCTAATTTTTCTACACCATTAAATGTTGATACCAATAATCCAAACAGGTCGATTAATATTACCTCTTGGTCAACATTTTTAAAAGTTGATACTAATTTAGGTTTTATTTTACCATCAGTAGGTTCTGATTTAAATCAATTTGTTATTGAAAACTTTACTTTTGAAAATCCTATTGAGCCTAAAATGATTAAGGAAGTAAAAAATAACAATAGTATGTATGATGGTTCTGTTAGATTAGCTTGGATGAGTCCTAATTACGGATACTTTGATAATTCAAAACTAACCCTTCCACCACCAACAAAATACGTAAAGACAATCTTAACCTCACAAAATACCGCCCAAGAAAACTTTTCTATTAATGGTGATGACAGTTACTCGAATATAGAAGAAATATTCTCCGTATTCAATCACGACATTTTAGATTCTTTCGAAAAAGAATTTTTAAGTTTTTCTAAATCGATATACGATACAGAAATTACTGGACTGACAGAGGATACTTCAAGTGTTGTAAACAATACTGTATTTACTAATTTCCAATACCTTATGAGAAATATGTTCAAGGTAGTCCCAACAAATGGAATTTCAAGTAAAGGTCAGTATGACACATTGAGTAATTTTGTACTCAATAATATGTACAAAATTACTAAACAATTTTTAGCATATGACTTTAAATTAAAATACGGTAATCCAAACAACTTCGACCAAAGAATATTAAAATCATTTGCTAACATATCATCTGGTATTGCTGACCCATATATTCCAAACGCTTATACGGTAAACACACCAAACGCATTACCAACTTTCACAAATCAATTTCCTTTGGCGAATGTTATTGCAGGTTATCCTGCAACATATCAGGCTTTACAGGAATATGTTGGTTTTTCTGAAATCAATGGGTTGAAATATGCATCAACAGGCTCTACAATATTCGATTTTTTTATTGATAATAACATAGAATTCAGTGTTGATAATATAAAAACACTTTATCCATTAATAAGAATTTATGCAACACAAAAATTGAAAGACCCCTCATTCAATGGAAGCAAATTCTCTAATTTTTTGGGTGAAATAGTAAACAATAATCAGGATTTTCAAAACATTATTTTGAATTCAATAATGCAGAAAATAACGAAAGAGCTGCCCAACATCAATGAGACACCAACAAAACCAATAACTAGTACCTTGAAAGGGGATGTAACTAAATTGAGTCTTTGGACAGGGTTCAAAAAAACAAATGATACTTGGATAGCCGGAGTTAATATATCAAATAGAACTATATTTGAAGATTTATTATTTTTGGATAGGTCTGGTAAAGACATAGGTAATGAAGTTTATTTAGATATTTTTTCATTGAATGAAAAATTAAAAAATCTTGGACCACAAGTTAATTTATTGCAGTTCACTTTCAATTTAGTTAGAGAAAATGGATTTGTTCCATTCACATACCCATCTTATATAAATTTTTATGGGGTCCAATCACCAGTAAAAAATTCCGTACCAAAGATAGACGGTAGCTATGAATTTGCAAACAATTTATTTGGTTTACATATGAACGTTGACTTGGTAGAATCTAATTCAAAAATAGTTTGTTTATATGGTGGAAAACCAAGTTCACACCTCAACGATGGGGATGTCATATCTAATTTCAAGAATGATGCATTCAATATGAAAAGGGTGAATCAAAATCCATTAATACAAAATTTATCAAATAAAACGGATTGGGACAAATCAAATAGATTGGTAGGATTCACCGTTGATTTTGGAACTATTAATCAAGGTGTATTTACTAAAATATCAGTAGGACAAGAAAATGGTGTAGTTACAAAAGAAGTGTTGGAAGGGTTCTCGAGATTAGGTAATTTGGGTCAGAATAGAGCAAGCTCTAATCAGTACTTATCAATGTACGATATATACAGAAGTAGGTCGTATAAATGTAGCGTAACAATGTTAGGTAATGCTCTGATACAACCTACAATGTATTTCAATTTGGAACACGTGCCATTATTCAATGGCCCATATATGATTACTTCAGTTAAACATTCGATAAATCCTGGCTCATTTGTAACAACATTTGATGGGGTGAGACAAAGCGTATATAGCTACCCGAAAATAGATGATTATTTACAAACTATTAGAACTAAATTTATAGACTATTTAAAAAAACCCGATAAGAAAGATAGTAAACAAACTAATCAAACCGTTAATAACGATGTTATATCAGAAAATGCTAGTAAAGTAGAAAATACAGTTAATAATGGTGAAATACCAACATCACCACAATGTACATTGACCGCGGAAACGTTCAACGGATTTACAAGAAATGATTCTCCTGAACAAACAAGAGTTACAATAAAACAAGTCGTTGAATTTATTAGGGCTCAATATCCCAACAATAACAATTTTATATACGTTATAGCGGCAATAATGGGTAGACAATCATTTAAAGACCCTTCTATTTTTGCGGCTTACGAAAATAATTATATAGGTTTGAGATTGGATTTGAATGGGTTTATACCACCTAATATATCGATATTGAATCCCAATTATTATTGTGTAACAGCTAATGACAATACACAATATCCGGCAGCTTCATTTGCAACATTCGAAGATTGCGTTATCTTTACAGGAAATCGTGTCGCGGGAAGACTGATTAGACTAGACAACCTTAATAATGTGTTATCAACTGACGGTACTATACAAAATCAAAATGCGGAAAAACTTGCAAGGTTCTGTTATGATTATTGGCCTACAATAAATGAAGGTTCCTTTGATAAGTTGGATGCGTCGGTAAAAGAAACATTAAAAAAAGACGCAAAAAAAATGATACAATTAGTTAATGCTTCGTTATGATATTAATGAATATCTATATATTTATATAAAAAAAATAATTATGAGCTCAGTAAAAAATATTTTGGACAATTACCTTGGTAAAAGTACTAGAATTTCCGAAAAAGATTTAGGTAATGGTTCTAAACAGGTTTGCGACTTGGATAGTGGCGAATGTTACACAGTAAGAATGAAAGATGGTCTAATCGAAAGAGTAGATAATACTATGAATCAATCTAAAAAAATTCAGGTTGAGACCGCATCAGGAATAAAACAATTATTAAATGGTTAAAATGAGAGTTGACGAGAAAATTTTAGAAGAGTTAAAAAGATATAATCAAATTAATAGATATATCATAGAACAAGAAGCGGAAGACGTGCCACCCCCGGCCGACGCACCACCCGAAGACCCTACGGCGGGTTTACCACCTCCTCCAGGTGGAGAAGCGCCGGGAGGGGCTCCATCAGGAGCACCAACTTCAGCGACACCGACGCCACCCGCTCCTTCAACACCAA
>Ga0169931_10004018_pt1 | contig 23078 bp, 19 predicted proteins | sample Kivu_15m_20L_FD_129675 | JGI IMG/M metagenome (GOLD analysis project Ga0169931, IMG submission 129675) | Freshwater microbial communities from Lake Kivu, Western Province, Rwanda to study Microbial Dark Matter (Phase II) - Kivu_15m_20L... | ecosystem: Environmental > Aquatic > Freshwater > Lake...
GGGGGCCGGCACCCCAACGATCCTCATCGACGGGGTTGAGCGGCTGCACGGGGCCGACTACGCCGTGATCCCCGACAGGATCGAGGCCGGCACCCTGCTGCTGGCCGCCGCGATCACCCGCTCCACCCTGCGGGTGGGCCCGGTGATTCCTGAGCATCTCGGGGCTGTGCTCACCAAGCTCGACGATGCCGGCTGCCTCCTCAGGCCCGCTGGCGACGGGCTGGAGATCAGCGCCTCCGAGATCCGGGCCCTCGATCTGCGCACCATGCCCTTCCCTGGCTTCCCCACCGATCTGCAGGCGCCGTTCATGAGCCTGCTGGCCACCGCCACGGGCACCAGCCTGGTGGTGGAGACGATCTTCGAGAACCGGCTGCAGCGTGTGGCCGAGCTGCAGCGGATGGGCGCCTCGATCCGCCTGCAGGGCAACACCGCCTGCATCGAGGGAGTGCCCCGCCTCAGCGGTGCTCCGGTGCAGGGCACCGATCTGCGGGCCTCCGCGGCGATGGTGCTGGCCGGCTTGGCCGCCGAAGGCACCACCACCGTGCGCGGTCTCGGCTTCCTCGATCGCGGCTACGCCGGCCTCGAGCACAAGCTCAATGCCGCGGGCGCGCGCATCCGCCGCATCACAGGTCCTGCCTGAGGGGAGCACCCCCCTAAAGTCGCGTGCGCGGGAGCGTGCCGGAATTGGTAGACGGACTCGACTCAAAATCGAGCGCCTTCGGGCATGTGGGTTCGAGTCCCACCGCTCCCATCCGTTCGGCTGAGTCGGGGATGGCGGCATCGCCTGTGTCGGCGGTGATGGACACCTACAACCGCTTCCCGCTCACGCTCGTGAAGGGCAAAGGCGTGTGGGTCTGGGACAGCGAGGGCAACCGCCATCTCGACTGCGTGGCAGGCATCGCCGTGTGCACCCTCGGCCACAGCGACCCGGTGCTGCGGCGCAGCCTCTGCCACCAGCTCGGCAGCCTGCAGCATGTCTCGAATCTCTACCGCATCCCCGAGCAGGAGGCCCTGGCGCGGGCGATCACCAGCCGCAGCTGTGCCGACCGGGTGTTTTTCTGCAATTCCGGCGCCGAGGCCAATGAGGCGGCGATCAAGCTCGCCCGCAAGCACGGCCACCGGGTGCGCGGCATCGAGCGGCCCCTGATCCTCACCGCCGAGGCCAGCTTCCACGGCCGCACCCTGGCGGCGGTGACCGCCACCGGCCAGCCCCGCTACCACGAAGGCTTCGAGCCGATGGTGGAGGGCTTCCGCTATTTCCCCTACAACGATCTCGCCGCCTTCGAGGCCCTTCTGGCCGAATGCGAGGCCGAGGGGCCACGGGTGGCGGCGGTGCTGATCGAGCCGCTGCAGGGGGAAGGTGGTGTGAATCCCGGCGATCCCGCCTTCTTCCGGCGCGTGCGGGAGCTTTGCGATGCGCGCAGCATCCTGCTGATCCTCGATGAGGTGCAGGTGGGCGTGGGCCGCAGCGGTCGCTGGTGGGGCTACGAACAGCTGGGGATCGAACCCGATGCCTTCACCCTTGCCAAGGGGCTCGGCGGCGGCATCCCCATCGGCGCCCTGGCGGTGAAGAACTCCGCCGATCAGCTGCGGGCCGGCGAGCATGCCAGCACCTTCGGCGGCAACCCCTTCGCCTGCCGTGCCGGTCTCACCGTGATCCAGGAGATCGAGCGGCGCGATCTGCTCAGCCACGTGACTGCCATGGCCGCGCTGCTGCAGGAGCTGTTGGCCGGCCTGGTGCAACAGCACCCGCAGCTGCTCGAAGGCAGCCGCGGCTGGGGCCTGCTGCAGGGGCTGGTGCTGCGCGAAGGCGGCCCCACGGCTCCCGAGCTGGTGAAGGCGGCCCTGGCGGAACGGCTGCTGCTGGTGCCGGCCGGCGCGCGGGTGGTGCGCTTCGTGCCGCCCCTGGTGATCCGGCCGAAGCACCTGCGCAAGGCCGTGAAGCGCCTCGGGCACGCCCTGGAGCGGCTGTCCTGAGAGCGCGATGGGCGCCGACACCCCGCCTGTGGCCGGACAGGCCGCCCTTCAGCCCCCGGGATCGCCGCTGCGTCGCGCCGCTTCCGTGGAGACCCCGGCCCGGCTGATGATGGCAGGCCTGCCCCCCCTGCCCGCTCCGGTGGATCTCTCGGATCTGCTGGCGCCCTTCGCCTCCCGCGGTGTGGATCTGCGCCTCGACCGGATGGCCGCCGCCCTGGCCGAGGGCGGGCATCCGGAGCATCGCTTCGCGGCGGTGCAGGTGGCCGGCACCAACGGCAAGGGATCGATCGCCACCTTCCTGGAAGCGATCCTGCGGGCCTCCGGCTTGCGCTGCGGTGCCTACCGCTCCCCGCACCTGATCAGCTGGTGCGAGCGGATCAGCCTCGATGGCCGCTGGATCGAGCCAGCCACGCTCCGGCAGGACCTGACCCACTGGCGGCCGATCGCAGAGCGTCAGGCGCTCACCCCCTTCGAGCTGCTCACCGCCGCGGCCTTCGGGCGCTTCGCCGCCGCCGGGCTCGATCTCACCGTGCTGGAGGTGGGGCTCGGCGGCCGGCTGGATGCCACCACCGCCCATCCGCACCGCCCGGTGCTCGGCTTCGCCAGCATCGGCCGCGACCACTGCGAGCATCTCGGTGCCACCCTGGCCGCGATCGCGGCTGAGAAAGCCGGAGCCCTGGCGCCGGGGATGATCGCGGTGAGCGCCGTCCAGCCGCCGGAGGTGGCGGCGGTGCTGGAGGCCGAGGCGCGCCGCTGCGGTGCCGAGCTCCGCTGGGTGGAGCCCCTGCCGCCGGAGGCCGAGGGCGGCCCACCGCTCGGTCTGGCGGGCTCGTTCCAGCGCCGCAATGCGGCCGTGGCCGTTGGCATGGCGGAGGCCCTGGCCGAACGGGGCTGGGGCCCTCCCGGCGGCCCTCCGTCCGGCTGGACTGTGCCGGAGGGCGCGCTGCGCGCCGGCCTCGCCGCCGCCCGCTGGCCGGGCCGCCTGGAGCGGCGCCGCTTCCGCGGTCATCCCCTGCTGCTCGACGGAGCCCACAATCCGCCGGCCGCCAGGGTGCTGCGCCGCGAACTCGATGCCCTCGCCCCCGGCCAGCGTCGCTGGCTGATCGGCATCCAGCGCCACAAGGAGGGGGCGGAGGTCCTGCGGCACCTGCTCGCCCCGGGCGACCGGGCACTGGTGGTGCCGATCGCGGCGGCCCGCAGCTGGAGCCGCCAGGAGCTGGCGCAGGCCTGCCCCGCCCTGGCTGCGCAGCTGCAGGAGGAGGGCGACATCGGCGCGGGGCTGGCGTGGCTGGTGGCCGGGCAGCCGGGAGCGGAGGCGATGCCGGTGGTGGCCGGCTCGCTGCACCTGCTCGGCGAGCTGATTCCCAGACTGGATCCACGGCCGAGCTGAGCCGGGCGGTCGCCCTCCCAGCCCCCGGCCTTCGCCGCCGCAATCAACTTCCACCTCGGCTGGGAGGCCAGGCATCGGCTGACAGGCGTCGGCTGGCGGACAGTCGGCGCAGATCGTCAGCCCCTGCGCTGCCGGCAGACTGACGCCCCCCGCCGCCATGGCCAGCCTGGGGGGGTTCCGAACCCAGCCGAACCGATGGCCATCGAACTCTCCCCGGAGGAGCGCGACACCCTGATGGGGGGTCCCCTCGCTGCCGCCATGGCCGTGATGGCCGTGGACATGGGCATCTTCTCCAGCGCTCAGGAGGCCCTGGCCCTGGGCCGCACCCTCGCCGGCGCCGCCGAGCGCTACAGCGCCAACCCGCTGATCAGCGGCCTGTTCGATCCCGAGGCCCTCAAGCGGGGTCTGCATCCCCAGAAGCTCGAGATCACCCCGCAGGAGCTGCGCGACGGCAAGCTCATGGACCGCGCCCTGGAGGTGGTGGATGGCGCTGTGGCCCTGGCCCGCAGCAAGGCCGACGATGCCGGGGTGCAGCAGTACTGCCAGCTGATCGTGGAGGGTTGTGAGGCGGTCGCCGCAGCGGCCGGTTCGGGCCTGTTCGGCTCCGGCGAGAAGGTGAGCGACGCTGAGAAGGCCGCCCTCAGCCGTCTGCGCCAGCACCTGGGTGTGGAGGCGGCTCCGGTCTGATCGGGCGGTCGCGCGGTTGCGATCGCGGCGGCGGTGGCCCCGGCACGGCAGGCTGGAGTGACGGTGAGCTGTTCCCTCTCCGCACCTGAGGCCTCCATGCCATTCCCCTCCTCCGGGCCTCAGGGCCCCCTGCCGGCCCAGGCCGCATCGATTCGCAGGCGTGGGCTGGGAGTGTGGCCGGAGCGTGACGGCCATCCAGGCCCCGGGCTGTTTCGATCGCGGCCGCTGGCGGGTCTGCTGCTGGCTCTCGGCCTCTGCCTGGCGCTTCTGGGCCTGGGGGTGACCCCGGTGGCGGCCGAGTTCCAGGGGGTCGATTACACCCTCACCAACCAGAACGGCAAGGATTTCAGCGGCCAGAACCTCGCCCAGACCTCCTTCGCCGGCGCCCAAGGCCGCGATGCCCGCTTCAGCGGCGCTGATCTGCACGGATCGATCCTCACCCAGGGGGCGTTCCCGATGGCCGATTTCAGCGGCGCCGATCTCAGCGACGCCCTGATGGACAAGGTGGATCTGGCCGGCGCCGACTTCACCAATGCCCTGCTGCGCGGCGTGATCGCCACCGGCAGCAACTTCAGCGGCGCCCGTGTTGAGGGTGCCGATTTCAGCGATGCCCTGATCGACCGGGCCGATCAGCGGGCTCTCTGCCGCGATGCCTCCGGCACCAACCCGGTGACCGGCGTGGACACGCGCGCCAGCCTGGGCTGCGGCTGACGCCAGGCCGCTCAGCGCAGGCTCCAGCCCTTCAGCTTGCCGGGATTGAGCAACCCGGCAGGGTCATGGGCCGCCTTGGCGGCCACCTGATCGGCGTCGATCACCCCCAGCCCTCCCTCCTCCACCGTGAGGGTGTGGGGATCGAAGATCACGGCACCGCGCTCACGACAGAACTGCATCAGGTCGTCGAGCCCATCGGCGCTCCCGATCTGCACCAGGGGCAGACAGGCGAGCCGCGGGCAGCCCCCCTGGCGCACTCCCTCCAGGTGAAAGCGCACCCGCTCCCCCCAGCGCTGCCGCACCGCCTCCAGCAGCGGCCCCTCCGGCTTGGGCAGCAGCATCTGGAGGTAGGTCCAGCCCTCGTGCCGGGCACGCCAGTGCAGGGTGGTGTGGTTCCAGGTGAGTTCACGCAGCGGCACGCCGCGGCTCGCACCCTGCGCTTCGCTCCAGCGCAGGCGGCCACCGCAGCCCGTCAGCTCGTCGCTGAGCGGTGCCAGGGCGTCGGGAGCGGCGAGCAGCAGCAGCCGGTGCTCCGGCGGATCCGGCGCGGGGCAACCCTGCGGCCAGGGCAGCGCCTCGGCCACGCCGGCCTCCAGCAGGCAGAGGGCATCGAGTTCTAGGGCGCTGGTCGGCAGGCTCTGGGCCGCAGCCAGGGCGGCAGACCAGTCGGCGAAGCCGATCACCACCTGCTGCCAGGGCACGGCGGCCGTGGTGGCCAGCGTGAGAGCGGTGAGGATGCCGTTGCAGCCGTAGGCGTGATTCAGGGCCTGGGCGGCGCGGCCCGCCAGCCGCAGCAGCCGTGGCTCCGGCTCCACGGTCACCACCTCCAGGCCCAGCAGGTTGCCGGGATCGCGCAGGAAGCCCCAGCGCAGGGAGCCGATGCCGCCGGAACCGCCGGCGATGAAACCCCCCAGCGTGGCGGTGCGCCAGGTGCTCGGCACCAGCCGCAGGGCACGGCCGTGGGGGGCGAGGCTCTGATCGAGATCCACCAGCCGGCAGCCCGCCTCCGCCTCCAGCACGCCGCTGCGCGGATCGATGCTTCGCACCTGGCGCAGGCCGCTCAGATCCAGCACCACCCCCCCGGCCAGCGGCACGCACTGGCCGTAGTTGCCGGTGCCCGCTCCCCGCAGCGTCAGCGGCACCCCGTGCCGGGAGCAGGCCGCCGCCACCGCGATCACCTGCTCCACGGTGGTGGCGAGCACCGCCAGCTGGGCCCTGCGGCCGGCCAGCAGCGGCGTGAGCACGGGGGAATAGTCGTGAAAGTCGCTGGAGAGGCGTGCCAGATCCGCCGGCTCCTGCAGCAGCGCCACGCCGCTGCCGCCACGCTCCAGCTCATGGGCCACGGCCGCCACAGCAGCGGGCGATGGCGGTGGTGGCAGCGGCGGCAGGGCGCGGATGGCCATCGGAGCAGAGCGGGGGGCTGGCCTTCAGAATGGCAAGCGCCGGGTCCCGGCAGTCCGCCGCGATCAGGCCGGGCCCAGGCTTGCCGGATCGGCGCACCACCAGCCGGCCCCGGCGGCCTCGGCCGGCGGCGCCGGCAGCCACTGCCCCGCCCGCAGCACCCGCCGCCGCGGCGCGCGGGCCAGCAGCTCGCCCCAGCCATCGCAGCCCAGCACCACCAGATCCGCCGGCGATCCCTCCCGCAGCACCCCATCCCAGGCGAGATCCAGCAGCCCCGCGGCCCCGCTGCTGAAGGGCATCAGCCCGCGCCGCTGCCAGGGCGACAGATGGCAGAGCAGCGGGGCCAGCCGCAGCAGCTCGAACGGATCGAAATCGCCGCCGGGGTACCAGGGATCCGCCACGTTGTCGCTGGCCACCGCCACCGCCACCCCGGCCGCCTGCAGCTCCTGCAGCGGCGCCTGGGGCCGGCGCCGGGGCGTGCGCCCCTCCCGCCGGTCGAGCAGCCAGAGGTTGGTGAGCGGCAGGGCCACCACCCTCAGCTCCAGCGCCGCCATCCGGTCGGCCAGGCGGGCCAGGGGCCCCTCACCCAGCAGCGCCATGCTGCTGGCGTGGCTGCAGGTGATCGGCACGCCACGGGGCCGGCGCTCCAGCAGCCGCACCAGGGAGCGCAGGCCGCGGGCCGGGTCGCGGTCGCTCTCATCGATGTGCAGATCGATGCCGCAGCCCAGCCGATCCGCCAGCCGCAGCAGCCCCTCCATCGCTCCCGGGTCGAAGGAGCGCCGGGCGAAGGGCGGCCCCACCACGGCGCCCAGCAGCCCGCCATCGGCCGCCACCCGCCGGGCCAGGGCCTCTCCCTCGGCACGGAGCCAGTGCTGCAGCGGCGCCAGGGCCACCAGCTGCAGCTCCACCCGCCCGGCCCAGCGCCGCCGCAGTGCCTGCAGAACCTCCCAGCCGCCCTCGGCGGCGGGGCCGAGGCTGTCGACATGGCTGCGCAGGGCGCGGCAGCCCTGCCGCCAGGCCAGCTCCAGGGCCCGCTCGCCACGCTCCTGCACCTGGGCGGGCGTGCGCACGGCGATCTCGCGCAGGTTGGCCTCCAGGGCCCCATTCATCGTGCCAGCGGGATTCGCATAGGCGGCGGCGGTCCAGGCCTTGTCGAGATGCACATGGGCATCCACCAGCGGCGTGAGGGCCAGCGGGGCGATCCGGCCTCGCCCGGAAGGGTGGGCACAGGCATCCGGCCCGGGCCAGTCCGCAGCGGGGCGGGCGGCGGCATCCCCGTGGCTGGAGGGCAGCGGCCGAGGGGAGGGCCGGATCGCCGTGATCAGGCCCTGCCGGTGCTCCAGCTCCACTGCCACCAGCCCTTCGTCGTCTGCGGGGGGAAGGGCCGCGCAGGGATCGAGCAGGCAGCGGGGGATCCGGAGCGGCGGCAGCCGGGTCATGGCGCCGGCTCTTCGGCAGCCTGCGAGACCAGCGGACGGGAGGAGGGAAGCAGCAGAAAGCGGCCTGCCACGGCGAGGGTCACGGCCCGGTAGCGGGGGATGCTCCAGTCGGGCAGCACGCGCTGGCCACCGAGGTCGGTGCGGTAGAGGCTGAACAGCACGAAATTGCGCCGTTGCGTGGCCGCCAGCGCCAGCTTGCCGAAGAGACCGCGCTGCGACCGGATCAACCCGGCGCAGTCGCGCACGACCAGCCGGGCCAGCACCGGCAGGCCGTCGTTGCCGCAGAGCTCATCCTCCGCCGCCTGCGTGAGCTGTTCGGCAGCGAAGCGCTCGAATTCCTGATGGCCGGGGTTGGTGAACATCAGCCCGAGCCCCGCAGCCGCGGCGACGCCGGCTCCGATCATGGAACGGCTGGCGATGGCGCGGGAAGACACGCAGCTGCTGAGACATCATCCAAGGATGCCAGATTTTTCCTGGACCCATCCTGCGGCCTCGCCGCTCTGCAGCGGCGGATCGCCTGCGGCGCCGCGGGGGAGCGCAGGGCGGCGGTGATAAGGTTTGGCAGCACGGCGGGCGTAGCCAAGCGGTTAAGGCAGCGGCTTGTGGCGCCGCCACTCGGGGGTTCGAATCCCCTCGCTCGCCCTTGCGTCCACGCAACCAGGCCTCCGGTCCATCGGGCCGGAGGACTTTTTGTGGCAGCACGACGGCGGCTGCTTCAGAGCCAGGCGGCCGCGAGTGTCGCCAGCAGGTCCCGGCCACCCTCGCGCACCGGATCGTGGCAGGGAAGGCCCGTGAGAGCGGCGGTTTCGGCACGGGCAGCGGCCGCGGCAGCGCCATCGAGATGGGCGGTGTTGAGGGCGATCGCCACCACCCGCGCCGGCGGCGAGGGGGCATCGAAGGGCCGTGCCAGCGCGGCCATCGCCTCCAGCGTGGCGATCAGCTGCGGCAGCGGCGGCACTGGAATGTGCGGCTGGTTGCGGATCGCCGTCTGGCCGGCGCGGTGCACCAGCAACAGATCGGTGGGCTGGCTGCCGCGCAGCAGCGGCAGGGTGGCGGTGGAGCCGGGATGGCAGAACGACCCCTGCCCCTCCACCAGCACGAGCGTGTCGGCGGAGGCATCCGCTGCCGCCGCCAGCACCGCCTGCTCCACCGCACCGCTGGCGTAATCGACCCGCACCGCATCGAGGGCCACACCGCTGCCCGCGATCAGGATGCCCGCCTGGCCGGTGGCCACGAAGCGGGCATCGCGGCCGGCCTGCCCGGCCGCAAGCTGCAGCTCCAGACAGGCGCTCATCTTTCCCACCGACATGTCGGAGCCCACCGCCAGCAGCCGCCGGCCGGGCAGGGAAGCGGCACGGGCGGAACCCACAACCGGCTGCGGCGGCTCCTGGCGCAGATCCCAGATCGTGCGACCGGGATGGAGCAGCGAGGCCAGGGCTGGATCGTCTGCGAGGCGGGTGTGCAGCCCGCTGGCCACCGACAGACCGCCATCGAGGGCCGTCGCCAGATCCTGATGCAGCTCCGCCGGCAGCCGTCCGCCCGAGGGCGCCAGACCCACCACTGCCCAGGTCTGGGCTGCAGCCGGCAGCATCGGCAGAGCCTCGGCCACGGAGCCCAGAATCGGCACCACCCTGGGGATGCCGGTGATCTCGGGCAGATGGGCGCCGGCGTGGGCCGGATCCACCACCGCCAGCACCGGCCCCCGGCGGTAGCGGAGCAGGGCAAGGCCGGTCTTGCCGCCGAGGTTGTCGAGACCATGGTGCTGCAGCAGCAGCACCGGCGCGTCGGGAGGAAGCATCAGGGGGAGGCCACCGGATCCACCCCGAGGCCGGGGCCCCTGCCGGCCCGCAGCGTGTCGCCCTCGAGCAGCGGGCCGGTGAAGGGATCGTCGATCAGGTTGAGGTGGCTGTCGAGGTCGGGCCAGCGCACCAGGGGCAGCAGCTGGGCGGCGGCACCGTTGAGCAGGGCGCTGTCGGAATAGCAGCCCACCATCACGCCCAGCCCCAGCCGCTGCGCCGCCTGCGCCATCAGCAGAGCCTCCTGCAGCCCGCCGCTCTTGAGCAGCTTGATGTTCACACCGTCGACGAAGGGAGCGAGGCGCACCACATCGGCGAGATTCCAGCAGCTCTCATCGGCCACCAGGGTGATCGGGCAGTCGAGCTCCAGGGCGGCGAAGCCGGCGGCATCCGCCTCCGGATCCGGCAGCGGCGGCAGCGGCTGCTCCAGCAGCACCACCCCGTGCTGCGCCAGCGGCGCCACCATCCGCCGGGCGGCCGCGAGATCCCAGCCGCCGTTGGCATCCACCTGCAGCTCCGGATCGGCGCCGGTCTGCTGCCGTCGCCGCTCCAGGGCCTCCGCCACCGCGGCCAGCAGGGAGCGGTCGTGCTCCAGTCCCTCCGGGCTGCCCAGCTTGAGCTTGATGCGCGTGGCGGGCAGCTGCAGCCACCAGCGGTCGAGGCGCTCCAGCACCGCCTCCACCGACCCCAGACCGAGGGTCACGCTGGTGGCGACGGCGCGCCGCTGATCGAGACCCCAGAGCCGCTGCAGCGGCAGGCCCAGCCGGCGGCCCCACCAGTCGTGCAGGGCCAGGTCCAGTCCGCAGCGCGCGGGCGGCGAGAGCGGGGCCAGGAGGTCGTCCAGCGCCTGCAGCGGTTCCGGCGCCCGATCGATCAGCTCGGGGCGGAGGGCGGCGAGTTCCCTCTCCACCGCTGCCGTGTCGTAGTGGCGGTGGCCGGTGTCGAAGCCGCCGGTCTCCCCGATCCCGCGCACCCCGTCGTGCTCGACGCTCACCAGCAGGTGCTCCACGGCGGCGGTGGTGCCCCGGCTGATCGTCAGCGGCACAGCCTTGCTGAGCGGAAAACGGCGCAGCTGCAGATCCATCGCTTCTCGCGGCCCCAGCCGGACGGTAGCCACTGCCACCGCACCGGCCACCGGCGGCACCGTGGGATGCGCGGGTCTCCCGACCGGGGCCCCGGCCCCGGGATGCCGCCATGCCGCCTGCCCTCACCCCTGCCCAGAAGCCCAGCCTGAACAGTGCCGCTGCGATCCAGGAGCTGCTGGAGGATCTGCATCGGCGCCACCGCGGCAACACCGGCGGCGCAGTGGCCGATTACATCCCCGAGCTGGCCCGTGCCGATCCCGATGGCTTCGGCATCACCCTCACCACGCCCGACGGCCGGGTCTATGCCGTGGGCGACACCGAGGTGCCGTTCACGATCCAGTCGATCTCCAAGCCGTTCGCCTACGGCCTGGCACTCGAGACGCTCTCCGGCGAGCACATGGCCGGCAAGGTGGGGGTGGAACCCTCCGGCGAGGCGTTCAATGCGATCAGCCTCGATCCGGTCAGCGGCATCCCGCGCAACCCGATGATCAACGCCGGCGCGATCGCCACCACCGCCCAGATCCGCCGCTGTGCCGGCGAGGGGTCGGAAGACGTGCTGCTCGGCTTCTTCTCCGCTCTCGCCGGCCGGCCCCTCCGGCTGGATCCGGCTGTGTACGCCTCGGAGCGCGACAGCGGCCATCGCAACCGCGCCATCAGCCATCTGCTGCGCAATGCCGGCGTGATCGAGGAAGACCCCGAGCTGGGCCTTGATCTCTATTTCCGCCAGTGCGCCATCGCCGTCACCTGCCGCGATCTGGGCCTGATGGCCGCCACCCTGGCCTGCCAGGGCCGGCAGCCGATCAGCGGCGAGCGCCTGCTCAGCCGCGACACCGCCATCCGCCTGCTGGCGCTGATGGGCACCTGTGGCATGTACGACTACGCCGGCCACTGGCTGCACGATGTGGGGATGCCGGCCAAGAGCGGCGTCGCCGGAGGGGTGCTCGCCGTGGTGCCGGGCCGGCTCGGCCTGGCGGTGTGGTCGCCGCGGCTCGATCGCTACGGCAACAGCGTGCGCGGCATCGCCGTGTGCGAGGAGCTCTCCCGCACGCTCGGCCTGCATCTCTACGACCAGAACCCCGCCAGCCACGATCCGATCCGCCGCCGCAGCCATGGCGGCGAGCTGCAGTCGCGGCGGTGGCGACCGCCGGCGGAGGCCTCCCGGCTGGCGGCGGCCGGCGAGCGGCTGCAGGTGTTGCAGGTGCAGGGTGTGCTCGACTTCACCGCCTCTGAGCAGCTGCTCACCCGACTCGAGGAAGCCGGAGCCGGCGCCGATCTGGTGGTGCTGGACCTGTGCCGGGTGATCGAACTGGAGGAGAGCTGCCGACCCCTGCTGCTGCGGCAGTTCGCGCGGCTGGAGCGGAACGGTACGCCGCTTCTGCTGAGCAGGGCCGGCGTCCTCATCGGCGAGACATCCGGGCCGCACGGGGCCGGAGCCGCCGCGGGGCTGCGCTGCTTCAGCAGCCTCGACCGCGCTCTCGAGGCCGCCGAAGACCTGCTGCTCAACCGGCTGGGCGCGGCCGGCTCCGGCGGCACGGCCGCCGCTCCCGCTGCCGGCCTGCTCGAGAGCCACGACGCCACAACGCGAGCGGTGATTGAGCCGCTGCTGAGGAGCCGCGCCTTCGGCGCCGGAGAGGCGGTGATGATGCGCGGCGAGAGCAGCGACAGCCTCTTCATCGCCCGTGAGGGCCTCTACGAGACCAGCTTCCGGTTCACGGCCGCGGAGTTCCCCACGCGGGAGGGCAACCCTCCCGGCCTGGACACCTTCCGGGCACGGCTGGCCACCTTCTCGCCGGGCATGACCTTCGGCGAGATCGGCTTCCTGAGCGGCCGGCCCCGCACGGCCGATGTGATCTGCTGCGGGGGCGGCAGCTGCTGGCAACTCAGCCGCGCTGATTACGACAGCCTGCGGCAGCGGCAGCCGGAGGCCGCCCTGGCGCTGCTCACGGCGATTCTCGATGATCTCGGCAGCAAGCTGGCGCGCGCCAGCCTGCAGCTGAGCCTGCTGGAGCTGCACAGACGTGCCTCGGCGCGCCGCGTCGCCGGGCCCGTGTCGGAGAATGGGGGGATGATCGCCACGCCCACCGGGGCCAGCCCCGCCGCCGCACCGTCCTCGGCCCCAGGGGGCCTGGCACCTCTGCAGCCAGTGCCTGCGGCCCGCGGCTCCGGGCCGGATCCGCTGCCCTCCTCCAGCGCTGAACCGATCGTCCCGCCGGCGGCAGCCGAGCGCGGCAGCTACTGGATCACCACCTTCGGCTGCCAGATGAACAAGGCCGATTCCGAGCGCATGGCCGGCATCCTCGAAGCGATGGGCTATCGCGAGGCCGCCGCCGAGCTGGAGGCGGATCTGGTGCTCTACAACACCTGCACGATCCGCGACAACGCCGAGCAGAAGGTGTACAGCTACCTGGGGCGCCAGGCGCAGCGCAAGCGCGCCAACCCCCACCTCACCCTGGTGGTGGCGGGCTGCGTGGCTCAGCAGGAGGGTGAATCGCTGCTGCGCCGTGTGCCCGAGCTCGATCTGGTGATGGGGCCGCAGCACGCCAACCGGCTCGACACCCTGCTGGAGCGGGTGGAACAGGGCCAGCAGGTGGTGGCCACCGAGGAGCACCACATCCTCGAAGACATCACCACCGCCCGTCGCGATTCGCAGGTGTGCGGCTGGGTGAATGTGATCTACGGCTGCAACGAACGCTGCACCTACTGCGTGGTGCCCTCGGTGCGGGGGCGCGAGCAATCCCGCCTGCCCGATGCGATCCGCCTGGAAATGGAGGGGCTGGCCGCCCGCGGCTTCCGGGAGATCACCCTGCTCGGCCAGAACATCGATGCCTACGGCCGTGACCTGCCCGGCATCACCCCCGAAGGACGGCGCGCCAACACCTTCACCGATCTGCTGGCCTTCGTGCACGACGTGCAGGGCATCGAGCGGATCCGCTTCGCCACCAGCCACCCGCGCTATTTCACCGAACGGCTGATCGATGCCTGCGCCGATCTGCCCAAGGTGTGCGAGCACTTCCACATCCCTTTCCAGAGCGGCGACAACGCAATCCTGCAGGCGATGGCCCGTGGGTACACGGTGGAGCGCTACCGCCGCATCATCGATCGCATCCGCCTGCGCATGCCCGATGCCGCCATCAGTGCTGATGTGATCGTGGCTTTCCCGGGCGAAACCGACGCCCAGTACCGCCGCACCCTCGCCCTGATCGAGGCGATCGGCTTCGATCAGGTGAACACCGCCGCCTACTCACCGCGCCCCAACACGCCGGCCGCCGACTGGCCCGACCAGCTGCCGGAAGCCGTGAAGGTGGCAAGGCTCCAGGAGCTCAACGCCCTGGTGGAGCGCACCGCCCGCGCGCGCAGCGCCCGCTACCTGGGGCGGATCGAGGAGGTGCTGGTGGAGGGACGCAACCCGAAGGATCCTTCCCAGTGGATGGGCCGCACCCGCACCAACAGGCTCACCTTCCTCCAGGCGGCCGAGCCCGGAGCGGTGGCGCCGGCCGTGGGAGCACTCGTGCCGGTGCGGATCGATACGGTGCGCCCCTTCTCGCTCAGCGGCAGCATCGCCGGCTGAGGCGGAGGGCACCGGCGGAGCCCGGCGGTCGGTCGCGGCGGCGGCGGGGCTCCATCCGGGATGCGACAGAAGCCCTGGCCAGGCCCGCCAGGGCTGATACGTTTGGCGCCTTCCCAAGCGCCCCATGCCGAGCGACTCCCCCAGCCCCGCCCCCTGCCACGTGGGCGTGGTGTTCGGAGGGGCCTCGGGTGAGCATGCGGTCTCGATCCGATCCGCGGCCACCGTGGTGGGCGCCCTGCGCAGCGGCGCCAACGCCTCCCGCTACCGGCTGAGCGGCTACTACATCGACAGCCATGGCCGCTGGTGGGGTCCAGAGCTGGCCGAAGCGGTGCTGGCCCAGGGCACGCCGGCCAGCAGCGGGCAGCTGGAGGAGGCAGCCCGCCGCGCCGGACTGTCGCTGGAGCGCCGCGGCTTCTGCGGGTTTCCCGAGGGTGCGCTGGAGGTGGAGGTGTGGTTCCCGGTGCTGCACGGCCCCAATGGCGAAGACGGCACGATCCAGGGCCTGTTCACCCTGATGCAGGTGCCGTTCGTGGGCTCCGGGGTGCTGGGCTCCGCCGTGGGAATGGACAAACAGGCGATGAAGGCCGCCTTCGCCGCCGCCGGCCTGCCCCAGGTGCCCTATGCCTGCGTGGAGGCCTCAGACCTCGAGGACAGCAGGCGCGAGGCGCTGCTCGAGCAGCTTGAGGCGAAGCTGGGCTATCCCTGCTTCGTGAAGCCGGCGAACCTGGGCTCCTCGGTGGGGATCAGCAAGGCCGCCAACCGCGCCGAACTGCTGGCCGGCCTGCAGGCCGCCGCCGCACTCGATCCCCGTCTGGTGGTGGAGCAGGGGGTGAAGGCCCGGGAGCTGGAGTGCGCCGTGCTGGGCGGCCAGCGGCTGGAGGCCTCCGTGCTGGGCGAGATCTGCTTCGATGCCGACTGGTACGACTACACCACGAAATACAGCGAGGGGCTCAGCCACACCGTGATCCCGGCCCGGGTGCCGGAGGCTGTGGCTGCAGAGGCCCGGGCGATGGCGATCGCCGCCTGCCGTGCCGTGGGAGCCAGCGGCCTCTCGCGGGTGGATTTCTTCCTGGCCGAGTCCGGCGGCGGGCTCTGGATCAACGAGATCAACACCCTGCCGGGCTTCACCAGCCAGAGCATGTATCCGATGCTCTGGGCCGCCAGCGGCATCCCGCTGGAGGATCTGGTGCACAGGCTCGTGCTGGGAGCGCGAGAATCCGAAGCCGTCCTCTCCACCTCCTCCGAAGCGCCATGACCGAGGGTCTCCTCTGGCTGCCGCTGCTGCTGGTCTTCGTGCTGCTCACCAGCCTGGGCTGGCTGGAGCGCCGGCGTCAGCGCCTGTTCCGCGAGTGGGCGGAGGGGGCCGAGCTGGCGAAGCTCGACAGCTGCGGCGCCGCCCGCCTGATCGATGGGGAGCTGAGCTGGAGCACGTTCAGCTCCGGGAGTTTTCAGCCGGCCGGCAGCTTTCCGATCAAGCAGCTGGAGATGGTGGAGCTTCTCTCCCTGGGATCCGGCGAGGCGCCGCTCACCGCCGAGAGCCAGGGTGCCTGCCGCCTGCGGCTGGTGGGCGGAGGCCTGAGCAGCGATCTCCCCTTCGCCGATGCCGAGCGCGCCCGCCTCTGGATCGATCAGCTGATGGCGCGGTCCCGCTGCGAGCTGTGAGCGAATCAAGCCTCCGCCCCGGTGCCGAGCGACGACGTCAGCTGGTGCAGCAGCGGCGCCAGGAGCGGCTGCTGCATCTCTGGAGGCTGCTGGTGTTCACGGCCCTTGCGGCAGGCCTGGGCTACGGCCTGCTCCGCCAGGGCTGGATCCTGCGCACTCCCGCCCAGGTGGAGGTGAGCGGCAGCCGGGTGGTGAATCGCGATCAGGTGATCCAGGCGGCGGGGCTGCGCTTCCCCGAACCCCTGCTCACGCTGCAGCCCCGCAACCTGGCGCGCACCCTGGCCTCGGCTCTGCCCGTGGAGAATGTGCGGGTCAGCCGGCTGATGCTGCCGCCGCGCATCCGCATCGAACTGCAGGATCGCACCGCCGTTGCACGGGCTGAGCGGCTGGGGCCTGCAGGCCGGGAGGAGGGCTTCGTGGATCGGCTCGGCAACTGGATCAGCGTCAGCCAGAACCTCGGCCTGCCCCTTCGCGATCCCCTGACCGTGCGGGTGGTGGGCTGGAATGAACGCCACCGCGAGGATCTGGCTCTGGTTCTGGCCCAGCGGCAACGGTTCGGCGGCGGTCTGGGGCAGGTGCGTTTCGACCCTTCCGGCAGCCTCTGGCTCGAGACCACCGGCCTCGGATCGCTGCGCCTCGGTCCGCCCGATGCCCGCCTACACCGCCGCCTCGAGGTGGCTGCCCATCTCACGCGCCAGCTGCCTTCCCAGCTCCGCGGCCGGCGCCCCCAGATGGTGGACCTCAGCGATCCGGAACAACCCGAGCTCACCCTCCCGGGGCTGCCGGCCAAGGATCTGCCCTCTCCCGCCACCGCCGTGCGTCCCCAGGGAGGCCAGTGAAAGCCGGGGCGGAGCGGGCCACACCGGGCCAGCCAACCCTCACAGGCCGTTGCGTCCGGGGGAGTTCCAGGCCATTCTGTGTCGCAACCCGAAGATCTTCGGGCAGGCGATCACCCCACCACGGGCTGCCGCCCGGGCGGATTCAGCCTCGTCACCACCGGTTTGCCGGCCTCCCGACCCCATGCAGTCGCCGTTCAACGGCATCCATCCCCCCGGTGCCTCCAGCAGCGATGCTGACCACCTGGCCGTGCCCGTTCCCCTGCTCCCGCAGGTGTCACCGCAGCAGAATCCACCGATGATCCAGTCCGCGCCGAGCAGCCATGGCATCGTGCCCAGCCCTTCGGCGCTGATTCAGGTCATCGGAGTGGGAGGAGGCGGCAGCAATGCCGTGAACCGGATGATCCTGTCCGATCTCCAGGGTGTGGGCTACCTGGTGCTCAACACCGATGCCCAGGCCCTGCTGCAGTCGGCCTCACAGGAGCGGATCCAGCTCGGTCAGAAGCTCACGCGCGGTCTCGGGGCCGGCGGTAATCCGGTGATCGGCCAGAAGGCGGCGGAGGAGTCGCGCAGCGAGCTGCAGCAATCGCTCGAGGGTGCCGATCTCGTGTTCATCGCCGCCGGCATGGGCGGTGGCACGGGCACCGGCGCTGCGCCGATCCTCGCCGAGGTGGCCAAGGAGTGCGGTGCCCTCACCGTGGGCATCGTCACCAAGCCGTTCGGGTTTGAGGGTCGCAAGCGGCAGCGCCAGGCAGAGGAAGGCATCGCCCGGCTGGCGGAGCACGTGGACACGCTGATCGTGATCCCCAACGACCGGCTGCGCGAATCGATCGCCGGTGCCCCTCTCAACGAGGCCTTCCGCGCCGCCGACGACGTGCTGCGCATGGGTGTGAAGGGGATCACCGACATCATCACCAAGCCTGGCCTGGTGAATGTGGACTTCGCCGATGTGCGCTCGGTGATGGCCGAGGCCGGCACCGCCCTGCTGGGGATCGGTGTGGGCTCCGGTCGCTCCCGCGCCATCGAGGCCGCCCAGGCTGCGATGACCAGCCCGCTGCTCGAATCCGCCCGCATCGACGGCGCCAAGGGCTGTGTGATCAACATCACCGGCGGCCGCGACATGTCCCTCGAAGACATGACCACCGCCTCGGAGCTGATCTACGACGTGGTCGACCCCGAAGCCAACATCATCGTGGGGGCCGTCGTCGACGACGGCATCGACGGCGAGATCCACGTGACCGTGATCGCCACCGGCTTCGAGAGCGGCGGCAGCTACCGGCCGGCCGAACGTTCTTCCGATTTCAGCAGCGGTTTCGGCAGCGCCTCCCAGGAGCGCGGCGCCAAGATTCCTCCCTTCCTGCTCAACCGCCAGAACCGCGGCGAGTGACCGATCCCGGTTCCTCGCCTGAAGAGGTGACCCGGAGTCCACGCCTGCCAGGAGCATCCCGTGTGGCTGCTCCCTTCCGGTCCTGACCAGGTTTGGGCGTCCTGGCCGCGTGGGTCCGAGTCGAAGCCAACCTAGCAACCGGCGTCCCGCCAGCGGCGGGCTGTCAGCATGAGACAGCCTGCCGCGACCTGCACCGTGCCCCAGCGCCCGCATGATCTGCAGCAGCGCAAGCAGGCGGGCCTGCCGATCAGCGTGCTCACCGCCTGGGATGCGCTCTCGGGCGCGATCGTGGCCGAGGCCGGCGCCGACGCCGTGCTGGTGGGCGATTCGCTGGCGATGGTGGTGCTCGGCCACGCCACCACCCTGCCGGTGACCCTCGACGAGATGCTGCATCACTGCCGTGCCGTGGGCCGCGGCGTGGCCCAGGCCGTGTGCTCCCAGCCGCCGCTGATCGCCGACCTTCCCTTTCTCTCCTACCAGTGCGGCGCCGACGACGCCCTGCGCTCCGCAGGCCGCGTGCTCAAGGAGACACCCGCCGCTGCGGTGAAGCTCGAGGGCGCCGAACCGGAAACCATCGCCGTGATCGACCGGATGGTGCGCAGCGGCATTCCGGTGATGGGCCATCTCGGCCTCACGCCGCAGTCGGTGCACCGGCTCGGCTACCGCCGCCAGGCGGAGGATCCGGTGGCCCAGGAACGGCTGCAGCGCCACGCCCGTGAGCTCGAGGCCGCCGGTTGCTTCTCCCTGGTGCTCGAGCATGTGCCGGCCTCCCTGGCGGGCCGGATCAGCGCCCAGCTCACGATCCCGGTGATCGGCATCGGCGCCGGTGATGGCTGCGATGGGCAGGTGCGGGTCAGTGCCGACCTGCTCGGTCTCACGACCCGCCAGCCGCCGTTCAGTCCGCCCCTGCTCGATGGCCGTGGGCTGGCGATCGAGGCGCTGCGGGGCTGGATCAGCGCCCAGCACGCTCCCACCAGAGCAGCAGCTCCCGCAGCACCGCATTGCTGAGGGCCAGGCCGGCCGGATCGCTGAGGCGCCAGCGGGGCCCCTCGATGCGCAGGAGCCCCTCCTGCTCGAATCCGTTCAGCCGCCGGCGCAGATCGCTCAGCTGGCCGGCGCTCAGCCCCGCTCCGGCCGCCAGCGCGACCATGTTCACACCTTCGCGGCGCCGCAGCCCCACCAGCAGCCGCTCATCGAAGGGCATGCCGCCCGATGGCCGCGGCGGCGTGTGCCGCTCCAGCCAGGCGGCGTAGGCCTCCCGCGTGCGGGGCCGCGCCTCTCGCGCACCCCAGGGGGCGCTGGTGGCCCCCAGCCCGAAGCCCCACCAGCCCGCGCCGCTCCAGTACACCCGGTTGTGGCGTGAGGCATGGCCGGGCAGGGCATAGTTCGACACCTCGTAATGCCCGTAGCCGGCCTCGCTCAGCACCGCCTGGGTGAGCTCCATCAGGTCGGCGGCGGTGTCGTCGTCGGGCAGGGGCAGGGCGCCGCGTTGCCGCAGCCGCTCAAACACGGTTCCCGGTTCCACGATCAGGTCGTACACCGAGAGGTGGGGCGGTTCCAGGGCGACGGCCTGCTCCAGCTCGGCGCGCCACCGCGTCAACGGCTCGCCGGCGCCGGAGGGCTGCGGCACCCCCTGGATCAGATCGAGGCTCCAGCTGGCCAGATCGCCGGAGCGCCGCGCCTGGCGCAGCCAGCCGGCGGTCTCGAGCAGCTGAGGGCGGCGGTGGCGGCGGCCGAGCCGTTCCAGCACGGTGTCGTCGAAGCTCTGGCCGCCCAGGCTCACCCGGTTCACGCCGGCGGCCAGGCTGTCGGCAAGGCGGCGCTGATCGAAGCTGGCAGGATCCATCTCCAGCGTGATCTCCGCCCCCGGCACCAGGCCGTAGCGGCGCCGCAGGGCCTCCAGCAGGCCGGACAGCTGGGCGGCGCTGAGCATCGAGGGCGTGCCACCGCCCAGGTACACGGTGGAGAGCGGTGGCCCCGCCGGCGCCTGGGCGATCTCGCGGAGCAGCAGGTCCAGATACCGGCGAATCGAGGCCGAGCCGGGCCCGCCCTCGCCATCGGCCCGGTCGCCCAGGGGCACCACCGCGAAATCGCAGTAGAAGCAGCGGCGGTGGCAGAAGGGGATGTGCAGGTAGGCGCTGCGGGGCGGCGGCGGCGGCTGCCCCGGATCAGCCGGCCGATCCCTCCCCTCCTCCTTCACGGGATCCTCACCAGGCTCCAGCGCAGGATCATCGGCGGCATGGCGCGGCGCAACCCTCGGGGTGCCGGCCTGCAGGCCTGCAGGCCGGCAGGCCGGACTGGCGGACGGGCGAGAGTCACGGCCGGTTACCCCCTCCTGCCTGCGGGCCCGGGATCCGGCATGCTGCAGCTGTCTTGCCTGCTGCATGGGCCGCCCCGCGATCCTGGCCCGCTGGACCCATGGTGGATACCCTCATCCTGCTGCTGTTTCTGATCTCGGGCGCCGCCACCGGCTGGCTCGGGGTGGATCTGCTCCCGGAAACCCTTCTCCGCCAGGTGACCAATCCCGAGGGACTGCGGGGGGTGCTGGCGGGCTTCGGAGGCTTCTTCGGGCTGCTGGCCGGCTTCTTCTTCCAGCAGCTGCGTCGTCGGCTGATGGCCCAGGTGCGCTCGATGCCCACGGATCTGCTGATCAGCCGGGCCGTGGGACTGATCCTGGGGCTGCTGGTGGCCAATCTGCTGCTGGCGCCGATCCTGCTGCTGCCCCTGCCCTGGGAGGTGGTGCTGGTGAAGCCCCTGGCGGCCGTGCTCAGCAACGTGTTCTTCGGGGTGCTGGGCTACAACCTGGCCGAGGTGCATGGCCGCACGCTGCTGCGGCTGTTCAGCCCCGCCAGCACCGAAGCCCTGCTGGTGGCCGATGGAGTGCTGCAGCCGGCCAGCGCCAAGATCCTCGACACGAGCGTGATCATCGATGGCCGCATCCGCGGCCTGCTCGCCTCCGGGCTGCTGGAGGGTCAGGTGATCGTGGCTCAGGCGGTGATCGATGAGCTGCAGGCCCTGGCCGATTCCAGCAATGCCGAGAAGCGCGGCAAGGGTCGCCGCGGCCTGAAGCTGCTCACCGAGCTGCGCGAGACCTACGGCCGCCGCCTGGTGGTGAACAGCACCCGCTACGAGGGCAACGGTGCCGACGACAAGCTGCTGCGCCTCACCGCCGACACCGGCGGCACGCTGCTCACCGCCGACTACAACCTCGCCCAGGTGGCGCAGGTGCAGGAGCTGAAGGTGCTCAATCTCAGCGAGCTGGTGATCGCCCTCCGCCCCGAGGTGCAGCCGGGCGATGCCCTGCAGCTCAAGATCGTGCGCGAGGGCAAGGAGGCCGATCAGGGCGTGGGTTACCTGGAAGACGGCACCATGGTGGTGGTGGAGGATGCCCGCAACCGCATCGGCGACCGCCTGGCCGTGACCGTGACCGGTGCTCTGCAGACCCCCACCGGCCGCATGGTGTTCGCCCGCTGCGACAGACCCGCTGGCCGGCAGGGGGGCAAACCGGTCGCGGCCCGCGGGCCGGAGCCCGCCTGAAACGGCTAGGCTCGCATCATGTGTGCAACGGTGATGCCCGGATGACGGTGTCGGCTCCCTACTACGGCGATTCAGCCGTGATGCGCACTCCGCCGCCCGATCTTGAATCGCTTCTGCTGAAGGAGCGGATCGTGTATCTCGGCATGCCGCTCTTTTCCGACGACGAGATCAAGCGGCAATTGCGCGTGGATGTGACGCAGCTGATCATCGCCCAGCTGCTGTTTCTGGAATTCGACAATCCCGAGAAGCCAATCTTCTTTTATATCAATTCCACCGGCACCAGCTGGTACACAGGCGATGCCATCGGTTTCGAAACCGAGGCCTTCGCCATCTGCGACACGATCCGCTACGTGAAGCCGCCGGTGCACACCATCTGCATCGGCCAGGCGATGGGCAGCGCCGCCATGATCCTCAGTGCCGGCACCAAGGGCCAGCGGGCCGCCCTGCCGCACGCCTCGATCGTGCTGCATCAGCCCCGCAGTGGTGCCCGCGGCCAGGCGAGCGACATCCAGATCCGCGCCAAGGAGGTGTTGCACAACAAGCACACCGTGCTCGAGATGCTGGCCGAAAACACCGGCAAGAGCATCGAGCAGCTCAGCCGAGATTCCGACCGCATGACCTACCTCACCGCCGAGGAGGCCAAGGAGTACGGCCTGATCGACCGTGTGCTCAGCAGCCAGAAGCAGCTGCCCGCACCGCTTCCCAGCGCGGCCGGCATCGGCTGACGCCCCCTCACCCGGCGTCCACCCCTAGCCGCCGACTCCAGCTCAGGCACCTGTTCATCCGCTTGCCGATCAGGTCCCTCGCGGTCCAGTCCCTCAACGCATCAGGTCTTTCCCCCTCGGTCCAGCCTCACCTCACCCCGATCCCCCCCGACTCCGCCATGCCGATCGGCACTCCCAGCGTTCCCTACCGCCTCCCCGGCAGCCAGTACGAGCGCTGGGTCGATATCTACACCCGCCTTGGGGTGGAGCGGATCCTGTTTCTCGGTTCGGAGGTGAACGACGGCGTGGCCAATGCGCTGGTGGCGCAGATGCTGTACCTCGATTCGGAAGACAACTCGAAACCGATCTATCTCTACATCAATTCACCGGGCGGCTCGGTGACAGCCGGCCTGGCGATCTTCGACACGATGCAGTACGTGAAATCCGAGGTTGTCACCATCTGCGTAGGTCTGGCCGCCTCGATGGGTGCCTTCCTGCTAGGAGCGGGCAGTAAGGGCAAGCGCCTGGCCCTGCCCCACAGCCGGATCATGATTCACCAGCCCCTGGGCGGCACCAGCCAGCGGCAGGCCAGCGACATCGAGATCGAGGCGCGCGAGATCCTGCGCCTCAAGGACATGCTCAACCAGAGCATGGCCGACATGACCGGCCAGCCCCTCGAGAAGATCGCCAAGGACACCGACCGCGACTACTTCCTCAGCGCCGCCGAAGCCAGGGACTATGGCCTGATCGACCGGGTGATCGCCCATCCCAGCGAAGCCTGAGCCCTGGCGGCGGTCGCATGCGTAAGCTCGACTCCTGCCCCAGCCCAGACCCGAAGCCGCGATGGCCCAGCTCTTCTACGACACCGACGCCGACCTCAGCCTGCTGAACGGCAAGA
>Ga0169931_10004019_pt1 | contig 23071 bp, 26 predicted proteins | sample Kivu_15m_20L_FD_129675 | JGI IMG/M metagenome (GOLD analysis project Ga0169931, IMG submission 129675) | Freshwater microbial communities from Lake Kivu, Western Province, Rwanda to study Microbial Dark Matter (Phase II) - Kivu_15m_20L... | ecosystem: Environmental > Aquatic > Freshwater > Lake...
AACGAATGTCAATGCGTCAAGTAGGGTTGAATTGTGAGAAAGAATGTCGCCCGACCAAAATCTGTGATCTTCGCTATCAACAGTAACATCAAACATATTGGAATATGAAGATGTTTCTACGATTTCAGTAACCAACTCAGGTCCATCTTTTGTTATTATTTTTGTTTTATTTTTGACACAATCTTTCGTAAATATTTGATTGTATTTGTCATCAAAAATAATATGTGTGTCGGCACAGACAAGTTGTTTATTCGTTTCCGTCTTCAGTATCCATTCTTGATAAGGAACTGTTTTGTGGATATGAGTGATCGGTTTCCAACCGCTATCGGTTTCTATTTCCCAATCACTCAATTCTACTGAATCTACGAATTTTCTATTTACTGTTTTAGAAAGGTCAAACATTCATCAATCATCCAGATTATGTTTTTGCTTATTTTGTGACTCGTAAAAATCTCCTATTGTGGTCTCTATTATTTGACCAGTTCTTTTATTTCGAACCTTTATAAGAGTATCATTATAAACGCATTTTCCACTGCCATTTTTTCCAATAATCAAGGTTGTTGGAGACTTGTTCAGCCTTACTTCGGTGAATGTATTACCTGTTGATAGCAGATTCTTCCAGCGAATTTTTTCAAAAACGATCATACTTTCTCCAGATTTACAGCCTCTACATACAGTTCATGTAAAATGTTCTTCAACTTGATTTGGTCCAGATCAAGTTTCAGGCCATCAACATATTTGTCCAGTATGGTGATTGTATTCTCAGCTTCATCTATAATAGCGTCATTTTCGTCTGAAGTCAAGTCTGAAATGTCTTCAATGATACTGACATCCAAAGGTGCAGCATCTGTCAGTTTTTGAATATATCGATCAAAAAGGTATGGATTCGTCTTATGTAACACCAATACTTTTACATATGAGGCTGTGTACTCGGCAAAATCTATGTCTTTTAGGTTCTCGAAAGTGATGTCATTCTTATCATCATAGGTGATCTTGTGAAACATTTTGTATGGGTTTTCAACAAACTCAAGTTCTCGAGTGGTTGTATCGAATACATGAAATCCACGTTTATCACCATAGTCTGACCAGGTTATCTGATATTGATTGCCCAGATAAAATATCTGGCCATCACTTGACTTGTGATGAAAATGTCCTGATAATACCATATCGAATTTGTGAAATAGTTTCCTATCCAAACCATCATGACAAATATTACCACGATCCATTTCAAATCCAGATATTTCCAAATGCCCAAATGCCACCTCTGCCTTCGTATCTTTAATATGCTCTACGGTTTGATTATGATTTTCACTGTTTATCCATGGCAATACGCAAATATCTAGCTCGCCTATATTCACATCACAAGGGCTTTTGTACACTCTTACATTGGCATATTCGCGCAAAAGAGAATCTATAGCATTCAGCTCGTTTGTATTTTTGAAAAATGTCGTATGGTTACCGACCAATACATGTAAATCAACATTATTTTTTGCTAAAAAATCAAACCAAGTTTTTTTTGCAAAATCTAATGTATAGAAATTGATATACTTTCTTCTATCAAAAGTATCACCTAAATCAAAAACAGTTGCAATATTATTTTTGATAATGTAAGGATTCAAAATATTTGAATAAAACTTTTCCATATAATGCATAAATGCTATAGAATCGTTTCTGCAGCCGAAATGCTGATCATTCACTATAACTATTTTCACTTTGTGGCTCTTTTGAATGGGGTTACATTACGATTAGCCTTTTCATATTCAGCATCATACTTGGACAATCTGTCATTGAGTTGATCGCGAATACGAGACAAACGGTTTCTGAATGTTTGTCTCTTCCAAACATCAACATTGTTGTCCAACATGTTTTTGATCAGGTATTCTATTTGGCTTGGCAATGGTTCTGATTCAGCCATGATTTTCTCCCTCATAAAACTCTTCTACGCCTTTTACTTTGCTATTCTTGACCTTCTTGATCTTTCTGGTTTGTTCAAAGTTTTCGATGAACTCAGACATATTATCGTATATCTCATTAGGTTTCAAGAACTTTGTATTGTTTTCAGACATTAATGTTTCCATATCCTCAGATGTAAGGTTATCAAAGATTCTTGAGTTTTCTAAAGACTTATACTTCACATATTGCTGCTTCTTTTCTTTTGAAATACGGCGTAGAAATGCATAAAATACGATTTGAGTGAAATATGCGAATGGATTCTTAGACTTCTCTGGATCAAAGTTTTCGAAATACATTAGACAATTCTCAATGGCATCAGCGATCATTTCATCGCGAAAGGAGTAGTTCATGAAATTGGGTCTATATGAAAGGTGTTCAGCAATCTTTAGGAAACACTCGCCAATATAGTTTGGTATTGGTGGCTTAGGCTCTTTATTGCGTTTAGCCTTTCTCACATCTTTCTTGTATTGTATCAGGGTTTGCAGAAACTTCTCGTTGTCCACATAATGGACTGTGGCTTTCTTTTTCATGATATAACCTCATTTTTTCTATTGACTAATGCTTGACTAGACGCTATAATGCAAGTGCCTTGGTTAATGTAATAATCTCTTGTTGCCTAAGGCCTTCATGATTCGACTGTATTGATCAGTAACCTCTTCTTCCTGATCTGAAGCCTTGATGTTTTCTTCCTCTTCTGGTTTCCTTAGACAGTCAATATAGAATTCCTTCATTCGAACAGATATAGAAGTAATGATCAATACCTCATTACGATCAATGATGAACTGATTTGTATCAACGAAGTCTAATGGTACCCACTCTTGAAGAGCCAATGACATACGACCTGATTGATCAGAGTATGCACGAAGAGCCATTGGATTACTGAGAACTAAACTGTTTTCTTCGATAGAAGTATTCGATACAATGTCTGTACCATTCTTTAGCTTTATGTACAATGTTTTCATCTATTACACCTTTAGATCTATATTATATATCCTATACATAAACTTCTCTTCATTATAGATCTTTACCCGTTCAATGAAATGTAACAAAGTGAAGTTATGTTTCTTAGTATAGCGTAAGTCATCTGAAATGTCAAATAAAATGGCTTTCTCTTTGTTGTTTCCAAGCCTTAAACCTCTTCCGATAGACTGAAGGTTGCGAATACGGCTCTTTGTCGGTGAAGCGAAAATGATATTGTGAAGATTGCGAATGTTCACTCCGGTAGAGTATGTGCCGTAAGATGCAACGATAATAGCATTATTCTCATTCTCAACAATAGACCTCACACTTTCTCGATCTTCCGTTTCAGTACCACCATGTACAAAAAACACTTTCCTATTCTCAGCCTTATCATTGATCATCTCATGTAATACCTTACCATGTTCTTTCACATATTGAAAAAGGACTAGTGTATTGCCATTTAATGATAAGGCAAGATTACGAATAAACTTATTTCTAGCTTCACTGTTTACCAAATACTTGATCTCATCAATGTATTTGTATTTCTTGACCATTTTGCACAATTCTTCAGGATGCTTTAGTACCAAACATTTGATCTCGAAATCGGATAACTGTTTCTTATCAATCAACTCTTTTGTGGTAACTATTTTCCTTGCTGGACCAAATAAACCTTCTAATACTAATCTATTTGTTTTAGTACCATCTAAGGTACCAGTCATACCTATACGCACTTCAGCCTTATTCAATTGTGTCATTATAGTTGACAATGATTTAGCCTTAAAGTTATGTGCTTCATCGCCTATGACCCATTGATAGTCGAAATACTGTTTAGGTAATGTATAGATTGATTGCCATGTGCTTATGGTGATAATCTTATTTGATGTTTTTTCATGACCAGAATATATGCGATGTATATTATCTTCAACACTCCAACCATTCTTTGTTGAATAGTCTTGAAAATCGCTATACAACTGTTCCACCAAAGATGTGGTTGGTACAACGATTAATCCTCTTTTGCCACTATCCGTCATGTATCTGGTGATCAAATAAGCAATTAATGATTTACCCGATGCTGTTGGTGAGATCAATAACTGCCTTTTATTGCGAATAGCATGGGCGAATGCTTCTATTTGATAATCTCTTGCATCAATGTATTTGTTGCGGGATTGTATTTGCAATGATTCTGCATACTCTTTTGCTTCAAGCAGAGAGAACTCATTAGTTTGCAATACTCTTTCATCATACTTTATGGTATATTCGCGTTCTTTGGCAAATGTTTCAACATAAGGCACTAGACCATAATACAATGTATTTGTTCTGGTATCTAGAAGCCTTATCTTACCATCCCATAACTTGTTACGAAAGGCTGGGGTAAACTTATATCCTGGCACATAGAATGTGAAGAACTCAGAGAGTTCTTTGATTATACTAGGTTCACATGATACTATGATATAGGCTTCATCTTTTTTGGATATGATTATGTCAGACACCTTGTGTAAACTTCTCCCATTCTATAGCATTGCGTAAGTTGAAAGATCTTTGATGTATTTCTTTGATGATTTTTTCACAGCAATCAACGAACAGTTCTGCATATTGTAGTTTGTTTTTGATTTCCATAACATCTGAATCACCATCTACCATAATATTGACATCAGCACGCAGATACTTTTCTCTCATCGGTTCCCAACCAAGTTCTTTGAGTTCTTCAGTGGCATTTAGGTGACCTGAATAATACCTGAACTTGAGTCTAGAAAGTTTATTGAAATCATTTTGCAGCTTTTGAGTGCGAAGTTTTTGCGTTTTGTATACATCAATATATTTGGCATGAAGATTGGACAATCTTATGGATTCAGATCCAAGCTTAGTTTCATCTATTTTAGCATCAGTTGCCCATGAAAGCATGAGTTCATCAATTGTTTTGATCATATAAACACCTCTTGCATAATGAAAAAGTATAGATCAAATGTCAAATAATGTCAACGGTAAAATAGTTATATCTCAAAGAAAGTGTCGATGTCATAACTTGATTAGCATCAGATGTTGAATCAAAAGGTAGTGCACCTAATGATGTTGGGAAACAATCTTTGAACTTGACGCGAATATTGGTTTGATTTTTGTTAGTCAATATGGTCAATGTTGCATCAGATACAGTACCACCAAAGTCTGATTTTTCTTTGAGCATTCTTCTATATTGATCGAAGTTTTCTGGAAATGTCAGACCAACCATCCAATCATATATTTCCAACCAGGTTCTTAGGTCTTCATCGACAAGGAAGGTTATGTCTAGAGGCTCATACACTAGTTTTTCGCCCGGAACATATAGGTCTACGAATGGTGTATTTCTGATTATTTCAGATAGTCCAGCACCAGGTAGGCTGACATTTTGGCAAAAATAGGTCAGATTAGGCATTCTTGCGAAAATAAACTGGAACTTTGTGGGTTGCAGTAAGCTTGTATTCGTTGGTTTAGGATTTAGTGCTACCATAACATACCTCTTTGGTATTTATGCATAAAAAAGAGGGGAGGTTTTTCAACCTCCCCCCAAGTCATAGTGGTGTTTTGTTGTTATTAATAGCGATCACATCAAGTTTGAGACTTTGAAGATGCGATAGTAGAAGTTAGAACGGTTAGATAGTACGCCGAGACCAGCTGTTGTGCCTTCAGCGAATGGATTTGCTACCATGCCATAACGAGTCTTGAACCCGATACGTGGCTGGAAGGTATCCTGTCCGATAGCACGAACCATCTGTAGAGGTACATATGGGCAATAGAACAAGCCAGCATCATAAGGAGAAGTACCCTTATAACCAACTGTTACAAGTTCAGATGCATTTGTACCAGGGGATGATACTGATCCGTAATATGGATCAATGTATACCTTGATACGGTTGTGTAGAAGACCAGCGAAGGTATTACCAGTGTCATCAACTGTTAGATCAGCCTGTAGTGCTGGGGTATACTGTAGAACACCAGCCATTGCCATTGCAGAAGCAACGTCAGATGAGCATACTACAATGTTACCCTTACCACGACGAGTTGTACGAGCAATAACATTTGCTTCGCGCTCGATCTGGAAGATTAGACCCTTGAACTTTTCAACTGACCAACGACCATTGGAATCAGTGTCTAGGTCGAATGTACCAGCTGTTGTTGTACCAGCAGAGCAGCCTAGCTTTGCTGTGGCATAGATTGTGCGAATAACTTCACGATTGATTTCCGAAAGGATTTCGGTTGACAGAATGTTTGCTAGTTCTGTCTCAGCATCAAGACCATGAATTGCCTTCAAGTCTTGTGCGAGTTCTAGCGTATATTCTGCCTTCAATGCACGCTCACGAGCAGTTACTGTAACTTTTTCGATTGAGAATGCCATTTCAGCAAATAGGTTTGTTCCAGAGTCACCAAGTGCTTCACCCTGTGCTGTTGACATACCATTTGCTGTATTAGCAATAGTATAGTCTTGAGGACCAACACCCTGTGATGTCTGGTGTGCATTTGGAGAACCATTTGCACCAAGCTTGTTCGAAGAAGAAAATGCAGTATTTGCTTCGTTGAAGAGAGCTTCTGTACCTGTCTGTGAATCAAACTTAGAACGCATTGCGAAGATCAAGCCTGTTGGGCCTGTCATTGGCTGAACGCCGCAGATATCGTATGCGATCAAGTTTGGAAGGGCACGACGAACCAGCGATATCAAGATAGGATCGTAGTTGCTAATTGATGCGCCGGTTGCGTTTGTTGGTGCTGATTCTGCTAGGAAACTACGATCACCACCCATGAATGCTGCCTGTTGAGCGGAAGCAATCTGCTGGTTTTCAAGAATCATAGCTGTAACAGCTTTCTTATAAGGGTCCGTGATCTTTGGGAGATCTGGATGTTCCAGAACCGGACCCCACTTTTGTACTAATTGTTCTGTTAGTTGCATGTAAGTAAACTCCTTTTATATTACTTTATAATTGTGCGACTAATTGACTTGACATATGCGTCCATAATTGGATCTGCATTTGTCTTGTTCTTCTTTGTATTTTCTTCTGCAAGACTCTGCTCTTCCACAACATCTGTCTCTTCGTCAAGTTTTTGATTGTTTGACTTTGCTGGAGACTTTGTTGGGAAATAATTTTCGCGAAGAGTCAAGAGACTTTGTGTGTAGTCTTCAACTGTTGAGAATTCAACACCTTCAGACAATGATCTCATCTTCTCAACTTGAGTTGATGTTAGACCGTCACATACATCATAGAATGCTTCTCTCTTTGCGTATTCAACGATGATTTTTCTCATCTCTACGGCAGAAGAAATCTGTTCATTCAACTTACCTTCAAGTTCAACGACCTTTGAGGTCATTTCCTCAACTACATCAACTTTTTCTTCTGGAATGTCAATATAGTGTTCAACAAATAGATTACGGAGACCAGCAATGAAATCTTCAGTCAACTCTGAACGTAGACCAGATTCTACTGCCAATTCGTTTTCCTTAACCCATTCTTCAACGACATAATTTAGATAGTCGTCAACTTTTGTTGTTAGTTCTTCCTTAAGCTGTTCTGTAACTTGCTCAAGAATTTCAGCATACTGTTCCTGGATCTGCTCTTCACGGGCATTGACTCTTGCAGTAACAGCAGCTTCAAAAATTGTTGCAGCCTTATTCATGAAGTCTTCAGAAAGATTTTCGCCGTTGAAAAGAGCATCAAGATCTTCTTTCATTGCCTTCTTTTCATCTTCATTATCTTTTTCATCTTCATCGTCATCGTCTTTTTCATCTTTTTCATCTTCTTCTTTTTCAGCCTTTTCCTCTTCCTCTTTTTCCTCTTTCTTCATCATGCCATAAGTTTCTTCCTTACGCATTTTTTCTTCTTCTTCCTCTTCTTCCTCAGTTACCTGAGGAGGAGCCTTCTGCATTGGTTCAGCAGCGGCCGGCTTTGCTCCCGGAGGAGTTGCTTTTGGAGCAGCTGCTGCAGCCTTGGCTACGCCAGCTTCATCAGCTGAAGCAACAGCTGGTTGAATTGTTTGTGGTGATCCTTCTTGACCAGGTGTAGCTACAGCTGGTGTAGTACCAGCTTGACCGAAAGCTTCGGCACCCTGTGACATTGGTTTTAGAGAAGCCATATTGCCTGAAAGAATTGCGGCAGCTGCTTCTGCTAGATTTTTCTTTGCCATTTTGTTTTTGCTCCTTTATATTAGACTATTTATATATTTTAGAGTTTTGAGAGAAAATTTTTGAATAAGCGAAGCTTGACATCTTCCATGTCTCTTCTATTTGCCTCATTCAAAGCCTTTTTTGCATGATCGTAGTCAACTTCTTTCCATTGACCATTTTCAATAATCCATTCTTTGCCTTCCATGATACCTCTAACAAAAGCATCAGGTGCAGAAGGATCTGCAACTATATCTGCCGCCGTTGCCAAATAAAAATCATCTTGTACGAGATTTACACCGTTCTTAGGCTTTAGCGATCCCAGTCCTCTAGAAGATACGCCCAATCTGGCGCCCTCATCAATTAGATTCTTCACAATCTTTCCATAAGGAGTATCCAAAATCTTGGCTTTACCAATATAATTTGTGCCTTCTTGTCTCAAATCCTTGATCATGTGAGATACGCGATCTAGATTGATTGTTGGTGTATCTGGATGTCCAAGTTCACCAAAGGCACGATTTTGCATGATATAATTTGAAGTATATCTAGATACTTCTCTTTGTAGAATTTCCATAGGATAAACTCTACCATTACGATTTTGACGTTCAGCCTGAAGAAACACACCTTCAATGTAGTGTTCCTTTTGACCCATTGTATTTTCTTCGGTCAAATAGCGAACTTCTTCAACTACTTCCTTTATGAGTTTCATTTTAGACCCAACGCCTTTCTTTTCATCAATGAGCGTTTACGCTTCATGAGGGCACGTGCCAATTTTGCACGACGCTTGATCTTTGCTTTACGAGCACCCATTCTACGTCTACGTTTCTCAGTTGGAGACATGCGAACAAGTTTTCCAGCACGAAGAGTCATACCCTTGACTGCAGACTTTTTCACACGACGCTGAACTTTTCCACCACGAATACGAGCCTTGATCATATTCAAACGTCCCATCTTGGTAACGTTACCTTCATCAATTTGCTCTTCTTCCAAAGATTCTAGTGCTTCTGCAAGTTCAGCAACGCCATACTTTGCAGCGACGATCTTTTTAGTTTCTACAAGCTTGTCTTTCAAAATCTCAACAAATGATTCGGAAAGATTTTCATTTGCACCATTATAATCATCAGATATGATAGATTCTAGTAATTTTCTTGTCGATGACATTTTATAAATCCTTATGATGTTAACTTTGGATTATAATCTTCAGAGTTTTTTCTAAAATCTACAATTAATGTATAAGCACAACCCGTTGATGCAAAATTTACTGTCTGTAGTCCAACATTACCATTTGCTCCAGCACCTGTCGCATTATTTAAAAGAACAATACCATCACCACCTTCGGCAAAATCCATTTTACCTGTGCCTGACAATGTAACTAAAGTTGTATTTGGTGTACCTGTCCAATAAAGTTCAACATAACCATTTCCTGCTGCTTGTCCTGGTGCAACATCGTATATGACTTTCTTTAGTGCAAGACGATATATGTTTTTTCTATCTGTACCAGAACCGAGTAATTGATTGTTTACATTCAATGCAAAGTTCAATGAACCCGCGTCAATCTTCAAGACAGCAGGTTCAGCTGTATTTCCTGTAAACTTGTAGACGACACGACGCTCCGTGTCTATCAATTTTTGTGTCGTATTTGCCATTTTTACAATTCCGTATGTGCGCCATGAGAAAATGCGGCGACTTTTGCAAAATTATTTTTATCTTTATTGACCATTCGTTCAATTTTATATTTGTTTCGACTATTGACCTTATTATATAAATTTAGAATAGACTGAGCAGTCATCACATCAATTTTTACAGATAAGTTATCTTCAAAGGATATAAGTGCAGGTTGACCTGAATCGACAATTTGCATCATTACACCAATGTTTCCTCTTGGTGTCCACTTTTCTTGAACTTGCATTAGATGTTTATCATTATGCATCATGTCAGAATATGGAATTGAAACATATTTGTCAATCTTGTCAGCACGATATAAGGCAACTTTTCTTCCATCTGGAAAAATACGAATGGCTTTACGCTTGAGAACTATGATGTTTGGAGGATCTGACTTGAAAGAAAGATTTTCCGCAATCATGGACTCATCAATATTGTGTTCTTCAGTTTCTGAAAAAAATGCTCTTAAGGTTTTCATTTTTTTTTATTTTTCATATCCGTGCTGTATTGTATTCATTCTTTCTTGTGACGCACCAGTTAATTTTCCAACAATTGATCCTACAGTTTTTCCTAATAAATTTTTAGCAATTTGTGCAGGATGTAAACGATCTTTTATAGATTTTTTTATTGCGGATCCCAATGTTTCTTTAGGATCACGAAGTCTTTTACCAAAAGTTGGTAATCTATTGGGTTGTCTTTTCGCTTCTAAAATAAATTGTTTAAAGGTTTTCATTTTTTTATTTAAAACTTTGTAATTGGATTTGGTTTTGGTCCACGAGTTGGTTCAGACAACTTGGCCTATGGATTTGACTTACCGGCTGGGGCGCGCTGCCCGCCGGTAGAATCTTTGGATGCAGATGCCGGAGCCTCTTTACTCTTGGGTGGCTTGGATGATGCAGCATAAACTGCAAGATATTTTGTTCCCGGACCTCTTTTTCCACCTTTTGGAGAAAACGGTCTTGTCGGAGGTGCGTCAGGTTGACCAATATCTGGATCTTTAGGTCTAGATCCCCTAGCATGATATTTGAAATGTTTTTCATCTCTTTCCCTAGAAGCGTCACGCATTTTTTTAATATCAGCATCAACATCTTCAGGCTTTCTTCCCGCTACAGGAATTCTACCTATCTGTGTTCTTTTTACTCCTGTATCGGCGCCGCGACGCACGATGGCCGCCTCGTAAAAAAAATTCTTGCCTACCATGGCTTTCTTGCTTTCAAGAACAGTTACTGCTTTTGACGAAACTGCCTTTGAAAGATCTTCTTTTAGAGTGTCAAACTTGTCACTCACAATATTTTCTACGATTGCTCTTACAATTGAATTGCTCATAGAACATTTCTCCGATCTTTGATTATTCTTAGTATGTTATTTAGATTACTTTTTTGCTCAACTTTCAACTGTTGTTTTACAGCATTGTCCAAAGAAGACTCTCCTGGAGATGTCGTATTTTGAAATGCTGTATCAACGTCTACTTGTGGTACTTGACCATCTTGTTGGGGTGCAATAGGATTGTTTGGATCAGCTTGTTGTTGCTGTTGCTGTTGTTCTTGCGGATCTTGCGGTACAGATGCTTGTGCTATTTCAGCCTGCTTTTGTGCCATTTCGATCATTTCTTCTTGCTCATCTTCAATTTGCTTCTTGATATCAGCAATTTCATCATCTGTTTGATTGAGAATGTTCTTACGAGCCCATTCAATTGAGAAGTATTTGCCAATATATGGATCTGCCAATTGAAGAACATTAATACGATTTTGAATTAGTTCGGCTTTCTTAAGTTCATCAAAGTTGTTATCTGTGATAAAATCATAATAAATGTTTTCCTTAAAATCTTCCCATTCTTCTACTGTACAAATGCCTTTTAGCGACAATTGAACACGAAGTGCTTCATCAAACAATGTGGAAAACTTGTTGCGTAATCTAAAGACAAACTTGGAAAACTTCAATTCGTCTCTTGTAATTTCGGATGTGCGACCAATTGAGAATCCCTGTTGCATTTCAAGACGAGAAATTGGAATGCTCAATGATTTGTATAGCTTGCGCTCAAAGTACTTGACATCTTCCATTTCTCCAAGATTTTGACCACCAGGAAGAGTTTGAATTTCAGTTCCTTTACCGCCCTCACGACGAGGTAGCCAAAAATCTTCAAGCATGGATAAATGCTTGCGATCATCACGAATTTCACCTGTGCTTGAATCATATACAAGCTTGTTACGATACTTTACCATCAAGTCGCGAAGATATTGTTCTGCCTTGACTTTAGGAAGATTACCTACGTCAATATAAAACACGCGACGTTCTGGTGCTCGTGATAGACGATAGATGACTGTAGCATCTTCAACCATACGGAGCTGATTCAATGGCTTGATTGCCTTGTGCAAATAAGAAAGAACCATTGCACGACGAGAATCCATCAAACCAGAATTTATGTTGATTACTGAATCTGGAGCAATTCTCATGCCCAAATTTGAATGTGCACCAATGATACCACGCTCGTTATAGAGATAATATTCTCTTACTGTTCTAATAATATCAGCTGCAGTAGCTTGATCTTTTGTCTTTTGTATTTCGCGAACTTTACGAATACGTCTTGGATCGATGTAGCGTAGTTCCTTGATACCATCTCTTGGTCTAGATTCGTCAATGATAACATGATAAAACATTCTTCCATCAATATACCAACGACGAAATAGTTCAGAACCCATGTTACCAAAATTTAGCATCTTGAGAACTGTAGAAAATTCTTCACGAATCTTTTTCTTGATTGAATCTGGCTGCTTGAGATCATCCATATTGATCGTTAGTGGCTGAGTATGGCCCTGCATGACGATTGCTTCGTTGACAATATCGTCAATTGCAGTTTCCAATTCTGGCTGCATTGCCATTTCACGATAACGAGTAATGAGTTCTATTTCGTTACGAACAACACCTTCCAAATCGACATAGGTGCCAAAATACGCTCCTGTTTGAAGCGTAACGGCACCGTCGTCATTTTGAGGAAGGGCGAAGGACTTTTCTGTTATATTCTTGGCGTCCTGTTGCCCTTCCTGCTTTTTAGTTTTTTCGTTCGTTATTTGAAACCCAAATAACTTCCAATTAGCCATTTATTTTTTCCCTCAAAAATATCATTATATAAATTATTTTTTAAAATGGTAAAAAGTTAAGGACTACGTCTTGTTGCTGGTCTTGCTGTTGCGTCTGTTGTGTTTGACAACCAATATTGATACTGGAATGTTACAGTAAATTCTTCAATGGTATCATTTGAACCCCAATCAACATCAATTGGTGACACATCAATCGGAAACATTCCCACAAATTGATAATTTTTAATTACATCTCCAGTTTTTCCAAATTGAACAACATTTGCATCACTTGTATAAGATGTTGGTGAAGCAAAAGCCAAATTTCTTCTATTGCCAACATGACTATTCATACCGCCAAGCCATCTTTCAAATCCATTTTTTATTAAAAAATCTTCGTCATTTATAATTGTTACTGTCCAATCTGCAAATACACGATTTCCCACAAATTTTACTTCACGTCCAAAATAAGGAATAACAACCGAACCCATTGATGCTCCTGGAAGTTGTGCTGTTTTACACATAAATGTAAATTCTTCTGTAGTAGCACCAGAGTTAGGAATTACACCTGTTGCGGGAAAATTCATTGTAACTTCAAATAAATTTGGTCTAGCACCATCACGCTGAAGTCTAGAACGGAATTGATTTACACTAAAAGCCATTTATAATACTCCTGTTTATTTTTATTTATCAGTAATTTCCAACAACTTCTTCAAAAGATACGCCTGTTCGAACTGCAACAAAGTTTAATTGAATAAAGTTTATTGAGCGTGCTGGCTTAACATAGATATCACCAATAAATTCATTTCTATCAATTACTTCACCTGTGTTGTTAGAATCGTCACAAATAACTCTAAAGTCAAAGATACCACGACGACTCTGCACATCACGCAAAAATGGCTCTACAAGAGATACAAATTGTGCTCGTGTAAACTCATCATTGAATTCAAATAGAGAGTACTTTGCTGCTGTTGAAATTGCTTTTTCAAGCACAATGAATAGACGACGAACATTGATGCGATCAAATGCACTTGGCTTTGTTAACATTGTTTTATCGCCGAATAATACAGTACCTTCTCCAGGAAAAGATACAACTGGATTTACACCAATCTTATATAATTCATCTCTTTGAGTTTTATTTGGATTCCATGATAGTTTAATAACATTTTTTATTTGACCACGATTAAATCCTGCAGGAGAAAACCAAGGATCTCTTGTTGTGTCGGTTCTAACACACAAACCGGCAATATCACCATTTAATGGCACGTAACGATATGTGTTATTATATTTGTCAAACATGTATTTCCATGCAGAATCAAATACGGCATATGAAGTTGAACGATTAATATTAGTATTCTTTTGTGTAGTAATTGCAGAAACTTCACCACCAGGATTGTTTACAACGTTTGCTGATGCTGGTGAAATAAATGCAACACTATCTTTTCTAAATTCAGCAATATTATCAATAACATATGTAGATACAGTTGCACTTACATCTCCGGTTACTAGAAGTGAAACATCAACTTCATCAGCATTTTTAAATTTATCCCAAGAAACTTGTTTATTTGCGTCTGTGCATTGTGTATAAGCACCACCAGAAAGTGTTGTTCCATTTGCGACTGCTGCACTCATTCCACCAACGCCATTATACGTTACATTGTTTGATGCCGCTGTTCCCCAATTTGATGTATTAGCCGGATGTGCAAGCCAACGAATCCAATTAGAACGTGTTGCAATAACGTCAGGATAAAAATTTGATGAACCATCAAAATTCTTAGCATCAGAAGCAACTGACATGTTTGGATATACTTCAAGAACCGCACCAGCAGCATTTGCTCCAGCTGGTGTTCCGCCTTGAGCAATACTTCCTGTAGCATCAATTACCGCAACATGAATTTCATCATTTGCTGCACCGCGAGAACTTGCGTATTGAGATGTACTTGGTGCCCCATCAAAGAATGATGCATAAGCCCATGAGTTAAATATAGCAGAATTTCCTGCTGAACAGTATGCAACTTTGATTGAATTTCCTAAAGTTCCAGCATGTTTTGCCGCAATGCCTAAGAAATTTGTATTACCAAAACCACTATTTGCAGTTGGAGATGTTCTATAAGTATAATCCCAACTATCATTATTTTCAATTAATATACCAGTACCATTTGCTGTTGCATTTTTTGAGCTGGCATTAATTGCACGAACAATTTTTAAATTATTTCCGTAAGCTAAGAAACTTGCAGCTACTAAAAATGGAATATAAAAATATGAATTATTATCTGGCTTACCAAATATGGCCGCAAGAGTATTTTCACTATCTACGGTAATTACCGTGTTGGCAGGTCCCCATGGAAAATCACCAACAAACGCACCATTTGTGGTAGAAACAACAGGAATAACTGTTGTTAAATCAATTTCTGTAGTAATTACGCCTGGGCTTAGTTGAAATGGCATTGTTCACTCCTTCCAGAGATAGAAAATTTTGATGCTTATATGATATTATTTATAGAAAAGTAGTTTTTCAAAAACGACCCCTCCAATCATATTCAAAACTGTCCAATGGTGCTTTTAACCTTCTTTCATCAAGCCACTTTCTCTCCATATCAGCAATTTCCATATCACGATCATTTATGCCATCATCAATTATACCAAAAGGCACTAAATCTTCTTGTGCAATATTTAATTGTTCTTTTTGTAAAACCGAACGAATATCACCATTTAGTGAATCTTTAAAGTTTCTTTGTGCAATAAACCAAGAAAAAAGAACAAGAGTCATTGCTAAGTCATCATGACTACCATCTTCAGCCGCAAATGACTCACGAAATGCAACAAATGTCATTAATTCCATAATTGTATCAGAATCATTTATTAATAGTTTATCACTTTCAATTAAAGTTTTTAAATTTGAGCAACCAATTCTCTTTGTAGTTATAGATGTTTTTACACCAAACTGTATCTTTTTTGTGTGCCCTTGAGATACTTGTTGTCCTTGGCGTGGTTTTATTTGTATCTTAACCAAGTTTTCATACTCAAGTTCATGGTGTAAAATATCTGCTATTTGTTGACCAATATCATTAATTTCAACAAGAACGTAAGCATTATTATATGAGGTTGCAGCATTGAATATAAGTGTAGGATATAATAAAGGAGATATATCTTTATCTCTATATTTTGCCACTTGTTTATATGGTATGCTTGTAACATCTATAATTGAAAATGCCGAATAGTCCAGTCCTTGACCACGAGAAACGTCAACTGTTACAACGTATGTGTGATTTTTTTGTGGTTCTTCCAATATGTCCAATTTATTTTCTTGACGAATAGGATTGTTAAATACAAGAGTTTTAAGCTTTGAGCTTGATATTAGTGTGTGTGATGATCCAACAAATTCAGTTTCAAATTCAACTTTAAATTGATCAAGTGATGTATTTCTTATAGTTTCTTCTTTCCATTGTTCGTCACGACCCGGAACTTGTGACCAATGAACCTCAATTGGAACATAGTTGCTTCTCTTGTTTGTAGCATCTGACCACATACGATAAAAATGATTTAAACCATTGGGGGTGGACACTACAAGCACTTGAGATGTCTTACCAGAAGAAATTGTGGGATATACTGAATTAAAAAATTGATCCGCTTGACTATTAGGAACGAATGCATATTCATCTAAAAATAGAATATTAAAAGAGCCGCCACGAACAGCACTTGATGATGTTGCTGCAGCTAAAACCTTTGATCCATTTTCAAGTTCAATATTACCTTTATTCCAAGTAATAACTCCTTGCTGTAACCAAATGGGAAGATTTTCATATGCAAGCTGTAAACGCCCCAACAACTCTCTTGCCGTTGAACCTTTATTTGCAAGTATTGCAATACTCGTGTTATCACGAAACAAAATTTGATGCAATAGATATGAAATAATTGTTGTTGATTTACCAACCTGACGAGGCATTTTACATATGACAAACCGATTTTTATAAAATGTCTCAAGCATTTCTCTTTGAAAATCCCACATTTTGAAAGGAATAAGACCTTCATCAACATTAACAATACGCATGTAATTTAATACAAAATAAACAGGATCATCCGAACACTTAACATATTCTTTAATTTGTTCGGATGTCCATTCAATTTTAATACCCGAACGCTTTAAATTCGGATTAGACATATATGTCATTGATTCAGTCATGTTATTCTTTACTCTGACGTATTAGTTTTTGTAATTCAGCCGTTGATCCTACAAATACTGCATTTTGCACATTAACTCCACCAGTAGACTTTGAAGATTCCTCATTTAAGTCTTTCATCTTTTTTTGTAAATCAATAAGTTCTTTTGTTACCTCTGAAATATTTTTTATCATTCCAGCCACAACTTCATACGCTCTTGGACTCTCACTTTGTTTTGCAACAAACAAAAGTTCATCGAGTGCTTCTTCGCCCTTACGCATTAACGCACGAATTGTTTGACGAGTAAGATCATAATCCGTTTGTGTATCCGTTGCAGTTTCCGTAATTGGTGTTGATGCAATTGTAGAAACTTCTTGACTTGTCTTTACTACTGGTTCAATATTTAATATCTCACTTAGATTATCATCAATTTTGCTCATCATAATCCTAACGTATTTGGAAATTCTATAATTGTTTCTGTAAAGCCAAAATCACTATTGACATTTGCTGACGTTGGATCAGGTACAATAGTGCTAATAACAAGTTTAACGTTTGAAACATATGAAGTTGATACATTCCACGATGCTCCAGATGATGCCCCTGTTATTTTTACATTAGCAACAAACGCACCCAAACTATTTTTTGATCCAAATACATCTTTAATGTATAGTTTTTCATTTGTTGCATCAAATTCTATAACTTCAGCTTTTGCATCAGGAAATTGATACGTACCTCCTTGCCAAATAAATTCACCTGCTTTAAATGTGCTAAAACCACCCGATTGTAAATTAAGAACATATATTGAAGATCCGCCAGAAGTTCCTGAGTTAAACGTACCATAAATGTTTGTATTTGCTTTTGTGATAATCTTTGAATCGGAAATTGGTCCAAATAACATTGCTCTTACCGTAAATGTAAGATCAAATGTAACAATTCGTGTTGTGTCTTCATTATAAGCACCTTCACTATCTACCGAATATGAAACCGAATTTAATAGAACAGGAATATCTTTTTTAATTCCCATTATGCTTACAAGATCCAAAGTTAATGTATAATCAGGATTAAAAATTGGAAGTATTTGCTCAACAATTTGCCAACCATCTTCAATGTTTCTAACGTAAATTGATAAACTAAATTCATAATTATATGGAACACCCATATACTGAGCTTTTTGTGTTGTGCTTGTAGCAGTAGCTTGATTAACATTACGAATTAAACTATTTTGTTTTCTTGTGGGATCATAATCAACACCAACAATCTCAAATGACATTCTAGGCAATGAAACTTGTATATCTTTTGTTAAATTAGGATCACCTTTTATACGGCTAAAGAATTTTTCTTTTTGTGCATAAACAATTGGAACAAGAATACGCTCAAGTTCGGTTGTTCCTGCTTTATTATATCTAACCAATTGTAATTCATTAAATAATGAACCAAAAGCAACAACAATTTTGCGTGTAATTCGATGGTAAAAATGATTACCAAAAATACCTGACATTAAGGTTCTCCAAACGGATTGGTTTCCGTAAAGTCAATGATACCGTTTGCATCCGTTTGTATCTCAAGATTGTTTGTTAATTCATCAGACACGCCATCAAAATTTTGTCTATTAAACGTGGATAATGTAAATAGCGCGTTTGATGTATTTCCTCTAACATTTGCAGATTGAGAAAAAATTCCCTTCATGTTTATTAGTTGTAATGTGTTGTTTGAAGGAAACCAATCCTTAACAATTGCAGTTGATGTTGCCGTAACAAATGAATTGCCTTGATATACGAGTTCTCCTCGTTTATAAGTTCCAGTTCCACCAGAAGATAAAGTCATTGTTTGTGTGTAAGAATATGCACGACCAATATCATCAATTTCACCAATACCTGTATTAAATCTTTCATTAGAAAATTTATATAATTCTAGAGATAATTCATAAAAATAAAATAATGGTGGACGACGGCCAAGCATAAAAAAAGTTTTTTCTTCTTCAACAAATTTAATTTCATAAATGTTATGAAGTGCGGGTGAATACACAAGATCACCTTCACGTGGTCTAGGATATGTTGCTACTGGAACATATTTTTCATATGTACGGCGAGCAACAATCAAACGAACAGAATCACGAATCTCTAAACCAAATTTGCTAAAAAATTCTCCAGGTCCTTCAAAACCTGTTGCTGATTGTAAATACATTTCCATTGGATATGCAGCATCATATAGTTTTACAGGATCCTCACCATAGATACTATCTTCAGAGCTAAGTGACTTTCTTGGCACATAATACACATCAGAGCCGTATTGTTGAATAGATTCAATTATGAGATCTTCAACTAAAAGCTGTTCTGGTGTTACAATGCCAGGATGATTATTGAAATAGTGATTTGTTGCCATTTATATCAACTGAATGTCTCAGCCTTGAATAAATTCTGGTGGGACTTCATATTTGTCTTGCATTTCTTGTTCTAGCATTGTAATTTCAGATTCCGCCTCATCATAAATTTGTTGTCCATTTAATTGAACACCACCCGGCAACTGTATACCACCAAACTTCTTTAAGTTCAATCCCCATTGACGCTTGATCAATGCAGTAGAATATCTTTTTACCCAACGATCATTATATACATCAGTATATGATTCTGGATCAATAATTCTATATGCTTCTATAATTAAATACTCATTTGCCTGAATATCAGTACCCCATTGAAAGTCAATATATAACTTATTTTGATGACGATTAAATCTTATTGGTTGTTCGCCCGAAAATAATAAATCTAATGTGCGAAGATGTTGTTGTGTCAATACAAAATTAACATATGATGTTGATGTAAAGTCATAAAGTTCATGTAGACGAAGCTGATAACGAAGATCAAACATATTAACCGTAGCATTTGTTGATGATAATGGAAATATTCTTGTAACACCCGTTATAAGATCCGATGAACCAACAATAGTAATTGGAACAGAATTGGCACTTGATGAAAATGCGGAATTCATTGTCATTAAGTTTTTATTTGTTATTGAAGATACTGTTTTTGTTTCATCATTAATTGTAAGTTGTGTGACTCCAGCAGTAAATTCGGCGGCAAAATTTGTTCCAGAACCAGTAACATTTGCACTTCCAGATACAACTGTAGCAACACCTGATGCTTGAGTCATATCAATGTATTGTCGATCAACATCGGTTTGTGATACGAGGTGTTTTAAATATACTTTTTGAATTGCATCATAATGATAATCTTGGAAGTACTGCAGTGCATCATCAATACGGTCTTCAACTTGATCATCATCAACATTTATTTCAATGACAGGAAAACCAAGACGACGCTTGCAATAATCTATAAGTGCTGTACGAGAACTTGGTGTTGCCATGTTGTTGCCTTTTATGAATTATTTATCGTACATCAGGAACCATTACACCATACATGTTTGTACCGTCAGATATGAATGAAAATATATCCCTTGCATTTGCATTTGCTGTCAATGGTGGTGCAAATGCTCCAGTAAATTTGTAACCAGATCCAAAAGTTATCAATCTATTTCCTGTCGCATCTTGTATGACATGAAGAATATACGTTCCAACTCTTAGGTTTGTTGCAACATTCAATGTCGTATTTGATCCTGTTAGTGTTACTGTTGCTACTTGCCCTAAAGAAGCATCCCAACTCGTAAATGCATTTGCCGTATAAGTTAAGGTTTGTTGCAATACGTTTGCTTTTGCAACACTAAATGAACCAGACACATCAAGTTTAGCAATCGGAGATGAGGTTGATACACCAACATTGCCGCTGCTATCGATTCTCATATCCTCAACAAATGCAGTACCAAACACTAGTGTATTTGCTGCTGGTGAATGAATAAATGAAGATCCAGTACCAGTCCAATATATACCTGAATTTGTTGCTGTAGCAAAAGCAATATTGGCACCAGACATGACAAGATTGCCTGTCATGGTGTTACCCGTTTTATATACTACATTTGCTAGTAATGTAGAACCACGAGAAGTCCATACATTACCACTACTAGCACTAAAAGTGTATTGAACACCATTATTACTAGTAAATAAATCACCATCATTAGGATTATTTGGTAAATTAATTGTCATGTGTCATTTTTCTTTTTTTTATGTTTGTTCAAAAATTGGCCAAGACATATTGTTAACGGCAGAAATAAATTCTTCTAAATTTGTTGCTGAATTTAGTGCAGCTTCATTTGCTGTAGAAGCAGTTCTAACATCATTTCTATACTTTGAAATTTTTTCTGGTATTTGTACTGCAGTTTCTTGTTTACGAATAACATACCAATCAGTTGTGTGTAGCATTGCATATGTTGTAGTTTTTACTTGATTTTTGAAATTCGTTTTCAATGAATCAAGATCTTTTGGTACAGGATCACCTTGCATGCTGACGTAATAAAAACGTTCATCTGGCATTACGGGATCAGGTACTTCAGTAATACCTATCGCTGATTTTTCTTCCCATGTTGTTAATCTTAGCCAATTTGCAGGATATTGAATACCATTATGTATAAAAGGGATATCAACTTGTAGACGTTTTCCATCCAATAAAAACATATTTTTTCCTTTCTAAATATTACTCTATATTTATGATTACTTTAGTTTATCGCGCCCTCGCGTATTTGAAGGGGTTCTCTGCAAAAGCCAAGAAGATGTAGTTGCCGCCGCTAGCGTTATCCGAACTGTCCGTGTTGCGGAGCTTAAAGCCGTTCGACAGTAGGTCGATGCCAGCCGTGTTGTAGTCGCCTTCCGTATTAGTCGAATCAGTATAAAGCAATCCGGCGTCGCCATTGGCTGCGATGATGCGCTTGTTATCCCACAGATACCAATTACCACCGGCGTCAGTTCGCTTAGTCAATACGTATGCTGGCCTGAAATTGCAGAACACAAACGGCCCATCAGTTGAACCGTTGCCGGTGTAGCTGCCAAACTTGCTGAAGCCATTGACCTCGGACCAAAGATAGGCGATGTAGTCCGTGCTGTTGGCGTTGACGGTGGTGCTTGTGCCGAGAGAAAAGACAGACGATGTCGGAGCAGTATTATTCCAAAGTGTCGTGTTTGTCTGCTCTACTCCCGTCTGGCCCCAACGAATGTATTTAGAGGCACCCAGCGATTGATGAAAGTTGAACCACTCGTCCACAGTAGATCCAGAACGAGCCTTGACGGCCATAAAAACTGGTGCCGCTCCAAGCGAATGAGAGATCGTGCGGTTTGTCGTATTGCCCGTATAAGTAACGATGTCGAAGCCCGGCGTCGCGCCCTTCTTCCACGCCCAATCAACGTAGGTGGTCGTGTTGACGTTGACGCCACGCGACGAAGCATCGCTACCCAAAGAGTAGCCATTGGCATTGAATGCCGTCAGCGAGTTGGTGTCGGTATACTCCGCGGTTATGGGGTTATTACAGACAATGCCGATGGTGGCCCCACGCGAACTGTCGAAAAGATTGTGGTTTGTAGCCGCGCTGCGGCTCTTGATCCAAACCAGATCCGGCTGGAAGCCCAACGTGCTCACAGATGCCGTCGCGCCCGTGCCAGTCCGCAGCGTGGCGTCGAAATAGAGGCTGCCCTTCTTGATGGAGGGCGTCGGGAGGTTAGCTGTATTGAGCGCGAGGAATCCGGTGGGCGGCGTGTAGGCGAATGGACGCTGGCCGAAGTTGATTGAGCAAGAGTTTCCAGATGTATTTTGACCCAACATTGGAATAATTTCGCCCGTCAAATTTGTAAAGAGTGCATTTGCTCCAGTTGCAGGGTTTCCGCTTTCTATCCATGAACCGTTTTTGCCATACCAAAATTTGCCACCATCAACATCTACGGCAACCATAATTACATCATTAGTCGTGTAAGAATAATTACTTCCAAGAGCAGTAAATGTATTGTTATTCACTTTATAAGATGGGGTACCAAATTGCACACCCCAACTATCTGCTGTAAACCCCGGATACCCATTTGAACCGAGCGTTGCTTTGGATATTATTGACCTCGCCGCTCCAAAAATTTGAAAATATGTTTGAGTTGTAGCCGTAATTGTTGCTTCGTAATAAAATTTACCAGATGGAAATCCAAGCGTTCCTGCTGCTCCTAACCAATTTGCAGAACCGGGATTGCTATCTAAATTTGCATTACTAAGTGTTG
>Ga0169931_10004021_pt1 | contig 23070 bp, 36 predicted proteins | sample Kivu_15m_20L_FD_129675 | JGI IMG/M metagenome (GOLD analysis project Ga0169931, IMG submission 129675) | Freshwater microbial communities from Lake Kivu, Western Province, Rwanda to study Microbial Dark Matter (Phase II) - Kivu_15m_20L... | ecosystem: Environmental > Aquatic > Freshwater > Lake...
AGATTTACAATCGTGCGCTGAGCCAGGCCGAGATCCAACAGAATTTCAACAGCGTGGCCTGGAGGTACGGAGTATGAAGTTCTTTGATATATGGATTATAACGGTAAATATACTATAAAGAGAGCGCGATATGGCTATACAAACGATTAATATAGGAAATGCTGTAAACGATGGTCTAGGAGACGATCTACGCACGGCTTTTCAAAAGGTCAATGCTAATTTTGCGGAATTAAATAGCCAGCAATCAGTTACTGGTCAAAATTTAAATCCGGCAACTGGAGTTGGAATTTTTAAACAAAAAGTAGGTACTAATTTACAATTTAAATCTTTAGTTAGTGATGGAAAAATCACCATTAATCCTCAGGTTGATACCATTACAATAGGTACCATTCAAAAAGATGCGTTCAGTTCAATTACTACAAATAATGGAAGTATTACTGCCAATGTATTAACACAATACGATAATATCACTATACAGGGCGGAAGTAATGTTTTGGTCACTGCTAATCAACGAACTATTACAGTCGACACTAAACAGGATTTTGGAAGAATTTTAGTAACAGACGCAGATTTTGGAAACTTAAACGGAGTCACTGATAACTTGTTTACACTGGTATTACAAAATACTGACATTGATTTTGGAAGTTTTACTAACCCTGCGCCCATCGAATACGATGCTGGAACAATTTAACGGAGATTTAAAATGGCATTAAAGATAAGAAGAGGAACTCAAGCACAACGTCTGAACATTGTTCCGGCACAAGGAGAATTAATATACGACACGACACAAAATAAACTGTACGTTGGTAACGGGTCAACTGCTGGCGGAATAGAAGTCGTCGGCGGAGTCATCGGTGGAAGTCTTGGATCTAATGTCAACCTAGGCGGTTACGACATTATTGGTACTGGTAACATAAACATTACCGGAACTATTACTGCTAGCGGAACGATCACAGGTAATGGCGATCTAATTTTAGGAAACGCTGACACAGACAATGTTCAGTTTGGTGCAGATATTAATTCTAATATCGTTCCTAACTCAGGAACACTCACTGTTGGTACTTCCACTAAACCATGGAACACTGTTTTCACACAAAACATTTCAAATAACGCAAATCCTGTAGATGTATTGTCTGTGCTAAGACCCAATAATAATGTTCTACCTAATACGAATGGTACTCTGTCTCTCGGATCCCTTTCAAATAAATGGTCTGAGATACATTCAACCGACAATTACATAGGTAATTTAAGAATTTATGAAAATAATATAGTTTCTACTATAACCAATCAAAATATTAATATCGAAACTTCTGGCACAGGAATCATAACTACTTCGTCCTTGTCAACAAGGCAAATTGATATTGGCATTTCTAACACAGAAAAAATCAGAATTGGAGGGGATAGTAATTCAATTACCTATGATTTAAATCCAAGCACTGGACAATTTAATATATCAGACATTACAACATTCGATACTTATACACAACTTGTTACTAATTCAGCAGAAACTTTTGCATTTTTTAGTTTGAATATATCACCGCCGCCTGCGGTTAATGTAGACGGATATGAAGTATTAATTAGATTTAAAAATTCAGCAGGATCTCAGATAGTAAAAATAATAGGAACTATTTTTAATAATACTCCTAGCATACAAAAAATAGATGAAGCATTTTCTGGAACTGCACCAATTGCTTCATTTACCACCGGAGTGGTTTCCAATGTTTGGAACTTAAACGCAGTAACAAATACTTCAACTAGCGCAGGATCGGTAATGATATATCAATCTAAAATAACATTCTTTAGTGCATTAGAGATACCTTCATAAAATCATAGAATAAATGATATGTCAATATTATGGAATACTCCAGCCGGAACATTAGGAACATTTGATGAAAAATCTTTTATTGATATTCCTCTTTCGGCTACAGCAGCATCGCCGATAAGTTTCAATATAATCTCAGGATCGCTGCCGATCGGGTTATCTATCAACAATAATAGAATCAAAGGATTAGTAGTTGAAGTTAGAAATACTACTCAATATAAATTTGTTATTCGTGCATCATCATCAAACTCTCTAGTCGATAGAACATTTTCAATAATTATTTTAGGACCCGATGCACCGGTTTGGGAAACCCCGTCGGGATTCTTACCGATAGGATTCAATAATTCTTACTTTATTTTAGATGATACCTATGTAGATTTTCAATTAGAGGCATATGATTCAGACGTTGCAGTCGGAGATCAATTAAGATTTTATATTCCGAATAACGGTGGAGAACTTCCACCGGGATTAGAATTAACACAGTCTGGTAGAATAATCGGATTTGTAAAAGGTGTTGATCGACTTGAATACAACGAATCAACTGGTAATTTTGATACATCTAGATATGATCAAATTCCCTTTGATCTAGGAGAAAGATCAACCACAGGTTTTGATACATTTACCTATGACAATACTACATTTGATTATTCGGAACCAGTAAAGCCGCCAAGACAAATCAGCAGATATTATTCCTTCACAGTTAATGTGACCGACGGTATTAGTGAAGATAGCAGAAACTTTAGAATCTATGTGGTAGACGAGGAATTTTTAAGAGCAGATAATGCTATTATAAAATCATCTGATAACGTTTTTAGAGCAGATAATCATTATTTAAGAAATCCGTTATGGATTACTCCTGCAGAATTAGGCAAAAGAAGAGCTAATAACTATGTTACAATATACCTAGATGTTTATAATCCCATTACGCTAGGACAAAACATAGTATTTTTCTTAGATCAAAAAAATCCAAACGGAACTGATAGCATTCTTCCGCCGGGACTGAGACTAGACAGTATCTCTGGTGAGCTGGTAGGTAAAGTTCCATACCAACCAAAAATATCAATCAATTATAAATTTACTATTCGAGCTGTTTCATTTACTGCTACAACTTTTTCTAATCAATATACCACTGTTGGGAGTTGGGATCCCAATACCGTATATAATATAGGCGATGTGGTCAAATGGATAGATCCTGCAATATATAGTGACAGCAGCATTAGATCTGGAATAGGAGAATCTCTGTATGTTTGTCTAGGGACTCATAAAAACAAATTACCTTCAGATGTTACTTACTGGAACGAGGGTGCTACAAGCACTTTAAGAACATTTAATCTAGATGTTATCGGAGATATTGAGAGTGGAATAGAATGGATATCTCCATCAAATCTCGGTATAATAAAACCTAATCAAACTTCCGAATTTGGGGTCGTGGCAAAAAGCTACGCATACAGTGGATCTGTTAATTACGTTTTAACAAATGGTGAATTACCCCCAGGATTAGAATTCCTAAACAACGGATTAATTATCGGTAGAGTGAATCAGATAGGAAATGAAACAAATATAGGCCTGACAAGATTTTATGATGGGGGACCAAGCTCAAATGCCTTTGGTATTGTTTTTGATCAAGGAAGAACTACATTTGATAAAGAATACGTGTTTACTATAAAAGCTAAAGATCCGTCAAACTTCAGTGAAAGAGAAAAAACTTTTAAAATTAAAGTCGTATCAGAAGATTCAAAAGAATATACCAACATCTATCTAAGAGCATTTCAATCTAGAGAAAACAGAGATAAATGGTATGATTTTATAACCGACAGTAATATTTTTGATCCTAAAGATCTATACAGGGTGGGAGATCCTGCATTCGGAACTCAATCCAACCCTCAAATTTTGTTATTTGCAGGTTTAGAACGAGTAGAAGCTGTGAAGTATGTACAGGCTGTGAGCAGAAATTTCAGTAAAAAACAATTAAGATTTGGAGAATTAAAATACGCCGAAGGTAAGGATCCGATCACTCAAAAAACAAGATATGAAGTAATTTATATAGAAATTTTCGACGAATTTGAAAAAAATGGAAAAAGTATCAGTCAAACTATAGAGTTATCTGATAATATTGACGATCGAATATTAATCAGCAGCGATAATATGACAGTAGATTCAGATATACCATTTGTTAGCGATAGAGATCGTCAGCGTATATTTCCCAATAGTTTTAAAAATATGAGAAATCGACTTAAAGTTTTAGGTGATCGAGATCGAGAATTTCTTCCATTGTGGATGAGAAGTATACAAGATTCAGATCCTATTGAATTGGGATATACTAAATGTCTAGTATTATGTTTTACGAAACCCGGAAAAGCAAAAGAAATAATTACTAAAATTAAATCTAAAACAATTAATGTTACTCGAGGAATCTGGACTAAATCGGATTTATATCTATTTGGAGATTCGGTTTCCTACAGAGGAAAATATTATACCGCAATTAAAAATAATAACAATCGAGAACCGACAAATATAGAGTTTTGGGTACAAAATTTTGATTTTAAATTAATTGATTTTGAAGCAGATCGAATTATCATAGATTTTCTTAATAAAAATATAGGCGATAAATATCTAGCCTTTCCGCATGATGGAGAAAAATAATGCCAAGTAATATAAATTTTGCCAGTATCAACGAAAACTTTCCTATAGCAGGTCAGGATAATGATACTCAAACATTCAGAGATAACTTCAACGTTATTAAACAAAATTTTAGAGAAGCCAAGGAAGAAATTGACGATCTACAAGAAAACACTGCAAGATTAGACGAATCCAATAATTTTAGAGGATCTTCGATAACACAAGCGGTTTTTTTAAACAATCGAGACAAAGTTCATAATGCAGGTCTTTTACCATTACCAGAAACTAGCCCAACTGCGATTTTAAGTGTTGACTATCTAAATGGCCCTTATCAAATTTTTAGATTTAGTGCCAGTATTAATTTAAATTTTATAAATTTTCCAACCAACAGCGGCTGTGGAAAAGTTACTTTGGAATTATATGGTGATGGTGTTGCTAGAACCATTACATTAGTTTCTGAGGGCGGAACTACGTTTAAGAGAAAAGTCGATTTTCCTAACCCCCTTGTAGTTACATCAGATCAAAATCCATTAATTATCGAGGTTTGGAGGTATTCATCTGATAAAATTTATCTGAATCAAATAGGCCAATTTATCTAATGTTTCATCCATTCGAAGGCGATCTAAGTCTTTTAAAAGACAATGAAGTGGAAGATCGCCTTCAAAATCTCACTAAAAAATATTTTGTTGCCCAAAAACTAGGCAATGCAGAAATGTTGACACAACTCTCAACTTTTGTTACAATTTACAGACAAGAACTAAGTAGAAGATATCAAAGTAAATTGCAAAGTCAAACCGATAGAGACTTGGATCAACTAATTAATGTCGACTAATACAACAGAAGACCTAATCGAAGGTATATTCAATTTTGGTCCTGAAATATTAAATCACTGTCTCTGTTCTGATGACCTAACTCAATATGTAAACCGCATAAATCAAGAACATCTTGACTATCCAATTCCTCCTAAAAATATAGATTCCAAATATTGGTTTATACCACAAGAATATAAAGACATGGACATAGAAGGATTTTTAGTAAATCAATGTCCCGAAGATAATTACGATAGATTGATTAAAGAACTAGATCTATATCGCAAAAACGACATGATTCATGTATTGCAGGCTATGAAATATATCGTAGATACTTTAAGATCTAATAATATAGTCTGGGGAGTAGGTAGGGGGAGTTCTGTAGCTAGTTATGTACTCTTTTTATTAGGAGTTCATAAGATCGATAGTATTAAATACAATCTACCAATAGAAGAATTCTTTAAGGAGAAATAAAATGGGTAAAACTTATACAAGTATGCAAGGAAAAGAAATAGATATGGAAAAGCTTTCCTTAAAGCACGAATTAACACCTGCCGTAGGAAACATGAAAGTAAATGCTCGCGGAGACGAACTGGGGCCTGGGGGAGAAATTATCAGGACTAGAGAAGAAATTTTGGCTGATTATTATAATCAAAATCCTAGAGCAATTCAAGAAGAAATATCTAAGCGCCAGAAAGGCTAAGAATGAACAAAATTAAGGGAAAATTAAAACCTATAAAAGACAGAATAATAGTTCACAACATGCATTTTGGTGAACAAAAATCTTCGGGCGGAATTATTATTTTAGGTGATGACGGCAAGGATCGAGGAATATATCCTCGATGGGCACAGGTATTTGCCAAAGGATCAGAAAACAAAGAAGATTTTGATGTAGGAGACTGGATCCTGATAGAACACGGTCGTTGGACTAGGGGAATCACATATGAATTAGAAACAGGCGAAGAAACTATTATCAGAATGATTGATAATAACTGTATTCTTATGTGGTCGAAAGAAAAACCTAATGGTATTCAAATAGGCGATTCTGTTACCGCACCAACAGTTAACGAAGCCTTTAGGAGAGAAAATGTCTAATCCTTTTAAAGATCAAGAAAAGTTTATGATCGCATGCGGTCAAACAGTTGAAGGTTTTAATGTTGCACAAATGGAAATGTATCTCGGACTTATTGTTGAAGAAGCCAAAGAATTATCCGAAGCATTAAAAGAAAATAATCATATAGAAATCTTAGATGCATTAGAAGACATTCTAGTTGTAACCATCGGTGCAATACATTCAATGGGGGCAGATCCCGAAGGAGCATGGAATGAAGTTATGCGTACCAACTTCGATAAAATTGATCCAGAAACAGGAAAAGTTCGTAAACGCGAAGACGGTAAAATACTCAAACCAGACGGCTGGACTCCTCCAGATTTAAATCCCTTCTTAAAGAAAAATCATGGGATTTAAAAAAAGCTGGGACATCTCTGATATAACCAGACAGATCCATTCTTTGGCCAGAGAATGTTCTAGTCACTACAACGACGGATTTACTTCGTTTGAATGTAAAAAAGATCTGTATCAACTAAAAGAGATAATTGATAAAGCAATTTCTGATTCTCCAACCTTTGGAGAAATCGAAACATCATGGTTGACCGAACAAGAACAAAAGCGTATAATCAAAATACTTAAATCATAGGTATTTTAATGAAAATAGGTATTATAGGGTTTGGTTATGTAGGCCAGGCCATAGGTTGGACATACAAAAACTCTGATCTCTTAATAAATGATCCTAAGTTACCTGATTCAGTGAGCTTGGATAAATTTGTAGATAGAGATGCTATCTTCATCTGTGTGCCTAGCCCTTCGACGCCCGACGGACATTGTGATTCGTCAATCTTAGAAGAGACCCTAAAAAATTTATCGTTAGTAGCTATCTCGAATCCAGAGATGGTTATTATCAGTAAGACTACCGCCACTCCTCAAATCTATAAAAGATTACAAGAACAATATCCTAATTTGGTCTATGCTCCTGAATTTTTGACACAGGCAAACAATATTGCAGATTATGCAAATGCAAATTATTGTGTCTTAGGCGGCGCAGGTCGCTGGGCAATAAAATCACGTGATGTAATCTGTAAAGGTAGAAAGTTAACGCATGATAAGCACCTTATCGTTAATATCGAAACAGCAGCTCTTTACAAATACATGATGAACAGTTATCTCGCTGCCAAAGTGACTTTCATGAATGATTTTAAAAAATTAGCAGATGCAGAGGGTGTTAATTTCAAAGACCTGACTTTTTTAGCTAAACATGATGATCGAATAGGAAATACCCACATGAAGGTACCTGGACCAGACGGTAACTTCGGTTGGGCAGGGGCTTGTTTTCCCAAGGATATTGCTGCTATAATGGAGGAAGCATTAGATCTAGGTGTTGAATTAGAATTATTAGGCAGAGTGGAAGATATTAATAAGAAACATAGGAAACAATAATGAAAACTGGTTTTACCTGCTCAACATTTGATCTCTTTCACGCCGGGCATATTATCATGCTCAAAGAAGCAAAAGCTCAATGCGATTACCTAATTGTTGGTTTGCAAACCGATCCTACAATAGATCGCCCTTCGGAAAAAAATAAACCAGTACAAAGTATTTTTGAAAGATATGTTCAGTTACAGGCCTGTAAGTATGTAGACGAAATCGTTGTATATGCTACAGAAAAAGACCTTGTAGATATCTTGCTTTCCTATCCCATTAATGTTAGAATACTAGGGGAAGAATATGAGCATAGATCATTCACTGGTCGGCAAGAATGTATTAACAAAGGTATTAAATTTTACTTTAATAAAAGAGAACATACATTCTCCACTACAGAATTACGTCAACGTGTAATCGATGCTGAAGCAGAAAAATTCATGAAAAAGGCAGAACAAAAATGAAAGAACTATGGGTAGAAAAATATCGTCCTAAGAGCATAGATGGTTATGTTTTTAGAGATGAGCATCAACGTAAACAAGTAGAAACGTGGATTAAAGATAAAAGCATTCCTCATTTATTATTAAGTGGCAATGCCGGCATAGGAAAGACTACATTAGCTAAAATTTTAATCAACGAACTGGGTCTTGAAGACTATGATGTATTAGAGTTAAACGCAAGTCGAACTAACTCTGTAGAAGATGTAAAAAATAAAATTACTAACTTTGTCCAAATGATGCCGTTTGGGCCATTTAAGGTGGTGCTATTAGATGAAGCTGATTACTTATCTCCAAACGCTCAGGCAGCGTTGCGTGGAGTTATGGAAGAATTCCACTCGACAGCGAGATTTATTCTCACTTGTAACTTCCCCCATCGTATTATCTCTGCTATACATAGTCGATGTCAAGGATTTCACGTTGAGCGAACGGATCTTACTGAGTTTACCGCTCGTGTTGCTACTATTCTTGTTGAAGAGGAAATTAATTTCGACCTGGAAACGCTTGATATCTACGTAAAAGTAACCTATCCAGATCTTAGAAAATGTATCAACTTAGTTCAGCAAAACACCAGAGATAAAAAACTAAACATACCCAACAAAGAAGATGGCGGTGAATCTGACTGGAAATTTGAAATGGTTGACTTATTTAAAGCAAGAAAAATTTCTGAAGCACGTAAATTACTATGTGGTAGACTTCGAGCAGAAGAGATGGAAGAAGTTTTTCGTTGGCTTTATGATAATATAGAAATATTCGGAGATGAAAAAACACAAGATTCTGCAATTCTAATCATCAAGCAAGGTTTGCTCGATAATGCAATTATTTCAGACCCAGAAATTAATTTATCTGCTACTTTGATTAAACTTGCTAGATTGATAACATGAAGCAAAAATTTATAAATTTATATATGGACTGGGCCAAACGTGTAGCTCAGTTATCATATGCTAAAAGATTGAATGTAGGAGCAGTCATCGTCAAAGATGATACTGTCATCAGTTATGGTTACAACGGTATGCCTGCGGGTTGGGATAATAACTGCGAAGAAGAAGTGGTTGAAAACTATGCAGGTTATGAAGGTGCTATACATCATATTAAATTAAAAACTAAACCAGAAGTTCTTCATGCAGAAAGCAATGCTATTGCTAAACTGGCAAGATCCAATAATAGCGGACAAGACGCTGATATTTTTATCACACACTCTCCCTGTATCGAATGTGCAAAACTAATTTTTCAATCAGGAATACGTAGAGTATTCTACGGAGAAAATTATAGAGATACCGGAGGTACCGAATTTTTATTAAAAAGTGGAATTGAGGTAAAAAAAATAAATGGCTGAAAAATATATGATTGTTAGTTATCTCAAAAAATCAAACGGTAAATGGGACGAGATAACTGAATTTAAAAATAGTTTAAAAACAAAACACTATCAGACCGCCAAGGTAATTTTAGATCTTAAAAACAAAAAAGTAATTATTAACGGCCTCAATAAAGAGGCAGACTTTGACGACATGTTAGAATTTTATAAAAGAGTATTGGGGGATAAACTTTCCCCCCATTTACCTCAAGAATCACCGTAGATCGATAGAATCTCCTTAACTGCTTCGTGTCTTTCGACATCTCTGGCTGTAAATTGGCAGATATCTACATAACGATGATTTTTAAAATTATTGTATAATTGTAAAAATTCAAGTAATCCATTGTTAGATGGCCTATCTGCTTGATTTAAATCTCCTGTAACTATCATTCTCGAATCCTGGCCTAACCTAGTTAGTAGCATTTTCATCTGGCTAGGAGTTGCATTTTGCATCTCGTCGGCTATTATCATGGCGTTTTTAAATGTTCTTCCACGCATATATGCTAAAGGACTGATTTCGATCGCCCCCTCACGTATCATATTTTCGATATCCTTAGCATAAAAGTATTCTTCAAATACATCCATTAATGGCCTTGTCCAAGGTTCCATTTTTTGCTGCAACGTTCCTGGAAGAAAACCGTGCTGTTCATCTACGCTAACAGCAGGTCTCGTAATAACGATTTTATCAATTTGTCTTTCGTGCAGCATTTTCACCGCCCATTGACAAGCAATCATAGTTTTGCCCGTGCCTGCAGGGCCTATAGCAAAAAGTATGTGTTTTTGCTCGTCCTGAAGTTTTAGTAGGTAATTTTCTTGATTGAGATTTTTGGGTGATATAAGAACTCTGTTCTTTTTGTTTGGTAGGAATTTGCTAATTTGAACAACATTATCATTAAAATCATGCATTACATCTGGCTTTCTAGCCGCTTTTCTTTGTTTTCTCAAAGGATAGCCTCCTATATAAATGTTGGGCACAGACCTTTGACCGCTGTGTCCGTGTCCGAACACACTTGTATTTACGATTTGGGTAAAAAAATAATAAGTTAAGTTAATTTTTTGAAGCGATAAATACATTGGGAGATAATGTATGTTAGATACCAAAGACGTTATACGAAATATCGAAATAATTTACGGTTCAAATAGCAGTCTAAAGATGCTAAAAGATTTCGAGCGTGTAATCGACGAGTTAGATTGCTACGTCTACGAAAATTGGATTGACGGTGAACTAATAGAGGGGCCTAAAGAATCAAGATATTGGGTTACCTGTAAATTTATGTGGCCATATAAAAAAATGCCTAACCCCACTGCTGCAAAAAATTTAACTGATTATGGTTGCCTAGTTAATTATTTAGAGGATGAAATCTCTAAAGTCAGAAAAATTAAAACCCCCGGAGATATAAGACCCGGAACCAGAAAAGGCAAAATAGATCAATCTCCAATTTGGATTTTAGAAATTTCGATCCCGAAAAAATTAATGCACGACATCAATCAAGGTTATAAAGATCTTGATCAAAATAAAATAGAAGATGTTTTAGATCAAAGCAGTGTAATAAAAAATCAGGCAGAAGACGCAGAAACAGTACCTCAGGATGAAATCCCAAATGAACAATAATCGAACACTTTTTGAAGGACTTCGAAAAGACGACCTAATAAATTTAGTCGAACCGTTATTTTATATAGATATGCACAAAAGCAAAATGGGGGAAGATCGAGACGTCTGCGTCCTTAGTTTTTCTGTAAAAGATAGACTACCTGCAAAAGACATGATGGAATTTATCGAAAAAGGTCATTCTTATGTACTCGATGCAGACATAAGTTCTGGAGAGGACAAAGACGGAAAATATACTGTGTTTGTTGAACTCGAGAGAAAAGATAAGCTTCATAATCAGATAAAAGAAATAGTTAACGGTCTTAAAAGATTAACCGGAATAGAAGAATGGACTTTTAGATATCATAAAAGTTTTAATAGTCATAGTCTGTTTGAAGATCCGATAGAATCAGTTATACCTTCTAATCCCAGGGACTATGACGGACTATTAACTAAAATCAAAACTGAATCAATTAAAAAATTTTTTAACAAAACTCTAATGGATGATTTAACATTAGAAAATGATATTATAACTATACACAAACCATTTAGTAAAAAAATCCAACTCAGATGGATAAAAGAAAATGATCCCCAGGCTATGATCGAAGGCACGGTTGATATGAGTACTGATTCGACTGCTGAAATTTTTTGGTTAACCAAAGTTTTAGGGGATTATAACATAAGTAAGTTTGATGACAAATTGCTTTTTGTCAATGGCGATAGAGCCATGCTTTTACAAAGGATATAAAAATGAGTTTTACATTTGATTTTAAAAAAGAACATTTACAATCACTGATAGGAAACAATCCCTATCTGGATTACTGGTACAATGCCCTGCGCGAAATACTTCCTGTCTACGAGATAAACACACCAGAACGTGTGGCAGCATGGTTAGCACAGTGCGCACATGAAAGTGGCTATTTCAAGTTCCTAAAAGAAAATCTCAACTACAAGGCAGAAAGCCTGCTGAAAACATTCCCCAAGTATTTCAAAACCCTGGAAGAAGCCAAGCAGTACGAAAAGCAGCCAGAAAAGATCGCTAACAGAGTCTATGCTAATCGCATGGGCAACGGTGACGAGGCCAGTGGTGATGGATTCCGTTATCTGGGTCGTGGACTGATTCAGTTGACTGGTAAGAACAATTATACATTCTTCGCAGCTAGCATTGACACACCGCTGGAACAAATTCCAGAATATCTACAAACCTTTGAAGGTGCTGTACAATCTGCCTGTTGGTTCTGGGAACAGAATAACATCAATGCACTGGCAGATAAGAGAGATATCGTGACCATGAGCAAACGCATCAACGGTGGAACTATCGGTATGGAAGACCGCCTAATGAAATACGAAAAGTGTCTTAAGATGTTCGGAGTGAAATAATGTTTGGAATAGGCGGTGCTATTAAGGCAGTTGTAGCATTAATCATAGTGCTAATAGTTTCTATCGGGATTTATTCATTAATTAACCTTAAAGCAGACCTAGCCATAGCACAGGAAAATTCTCGGAAACTCGAAGAAGGTGTTAAGCTTCAACAAGAAGCCATGGCTCAGATGAAAAAAGATCAAGAAAAGATCAAAGAATTAAACAATGAGCTCAATACTACTATCAAGTTACAAAATAAAGATATGGAGAATCTTAAAGACAGATTTACAACTAATGCTGCAGGCGAAAAGAGAGATTTCGGTAAGACCGCTGCTCAAAAACCGGCGTCGTTAGAACGTGCTGTTAATAGAGGAACTATTAATGCTTTACGCTGTCTAGAAATAGCTAGCGGAGCAGAATTAACGGAAGCTGAGAAAAATGCAACTAAACCAAGTGAAATCAATCGTGAATGCCCCTCGTTGGCTAATCCTAACTACAAGCCTGCTGCTGGTAACTAATCTTACCGGTTGTGCTAGTTTTAGTCTTTTTGGAAAAAGAGAGAAGCCTGTTGAGATTGTTACCAAAGCAGCAGAGAAAACTCCGTTAGATATTCCTCAACCAGATCCATTAAAATTAAAACCTCTTGAATGGGTGTTGGTAACTCCAGGAAATCAAGAAGAAATATTTAAAAAACTAGAAGAAAAAGGATCTGATCCAGTTATTTTTGCTCTCACAGCTGATGGTTATCAAGCGCTGGCTGTAACTATTGCCGAATTACGGAATTTAATCAATACTCAACGCAACATTATTATCAAATACAAAAAGTATTACGAATCAAAAGAAGAACCAGAAAAGAAATGAATCAAGAAACAGTAAACCTAAACTGGTGGCAAAAACTTCTTAGAAGAAGAGCAAAGTTAACTTATTGGTTAGGAACACAAGTTTATGTTACCGAAGTTTGTGATTTTACTGAAAAATCGCCAGAGTGTATAATCTTCAAAGATTATTACACTAAAAAAGCAATAATGGTAAAACATAATATTCCAATCACGTATGTTTTAGAAGAATTAAAATGATGGAGCGAAATCATGGTACAGAAAAAACTCTGCAGAGATAGTCGATACAATAAGTACGATGCTGATTGGAATGGAATTGTTGACGATAACGAGATCGATAACGCCCAAGAAATGCTAGAACTAGAATTAAGAGAAGAAAAAGCAGACGCACATAGACGCATGGCATGGGCGGCAATGATCTCTATGATTATTTTTACTATTGTCTTGTTCTTGCCAATCGTGTCCGAAAGTCGTGTAGCAGCATTAGCAGATCTATTAGGATTGTTTTATATCGCACAGGCTGGCGTAGTCGGTGCGTATATGGGGGTCACTGCTTGGATGAGTAAGGGACAACCGACGGTAGTCAGCAGAGTTTCTGCATCACCTACGCCAAAGAAAATACCCGAAAGAGTAGAACCGGAACTATAAAGGAGAAAACTATGTTTAAGAAAATGATTTTTGCGGCCGGATTAGCATTGGCCGTTTCTATGCCTGCATATGCAGACAAGCATGAAAAGAAAGCAGAACCAGAAACCAAAAAGGTCTGCGTAGATGTACAGGGCAAGGATGGTAAACCAGTGATGGATCCAAAAACCAATAAACCAAAGCAAAACTGTATCACAGTAAAAGTTCGAGAAAAGTTTGAAGGTACTAAGATCGAGGATGCCAAGAAGAAATGAAAAAACTCATAGCTATAGTAGCTATTAGTTTAACTGTCTCCGGCTGTTCAACTGTCAAGGGTTGGATACCTAGCTTTTGGGACGACAATCAATCAGCTCGCATCATAGATGTAAGATTAAGGGTAGATTCTATCGACTGCGCACAACCACAATTGCCGCAGGCCGAGGCATTGAGTCGAGAGCTACGCTGGTTCGAATTGTATTCTGAAAGCAAAGGTTGGAGACAGAATGATGTTCTCAAGCTAACGGCTCCGATGAAAGAGACCACAGACGACTGGGTGAAACGTAGTCGCGAAAAGGAAGGTTCTAAAGTCTACTGTGAAATGAAAAAGAAAGTTCTAGTAGAACAGAGTAAACGTGCTGCTTCAGCAGTCTTAGGGAGATTCTAATGATCGAACAATTACAGTCGCTGACACAATGTGGTCGACCATGGGCTGCTCAACGTGCAGAAATGGCTCTTCAAATGTGTGCTGCTCTACAGAATGGAGAATTATCTGAATCGGAATTCAAAGAACTAATGGCAGATCTAGTTCGCATGGATCGTTTAGATTCCGAAGCTGATGACATCGAAACCAAAACTATGCTGGTAACCGCGGTTTACGCTGTAGCACAACTAGCATAAAAAATCTAGCTCAGTAGGTCATTGAGTAAATATATAGGACTGCTTGACGCAGTCCTATATTTTTTTGTATAATAATAAAGACATGAACTATTATTCAACATTAGGATTACAACCGGGAGCTACTCCCGAAGAAATCAAAAAAGCTTTTAAAAGAGCCGCTATGAAATTCCATCCTGACAGGGGAGGAGACGAGGCCACATTTAAAAAAATCAATGAGGCATACGAAGTATTAAGTGATCCTCAAAAAAAACAAATGGTTGATATGGGAATGGATCCGTTGAATCAGCAACAAGGAAGGGGAGGTCCACAAGACTTTTATTTCCATACTGGCCCCGGTGGGTTTGAAGATGTGTTTGCACAATTTGGATTTAATCCGTTTGGCGGATTTCAACAACAAAGAAGAAGAAACAGTAGTGTACAAATTTCTATAGAAATAAGTTTGCTAGATGCTTGCAATGGCAAATCTATGGATGCAGAAATTACCATGCCAGGAGGGAAAAGAAAATTAGTAACTATTAACATTCCGGCCGGCGTCGAACATGGTCAACAAATTAAATATGGAGGAATGGGAGATAACAGTATTTCAGGTTCTCCTCCGGGTGATCTCATAGTAAATATTAGAATTTCTCCGCATGATATTTTTAGAAGAGAAAATAACAATTTAACATGCGAATGGAAAATGCCTGTATGGGATGCTATTCTAGGTTCAGTGATAAAAATAGTAACATTGGACGGAAGGACGATCTCTGTTAATATCCCCCCGGGAACTCAACCGGATGTTGTTTTTAGCTGTAGCGGTGAAGGAATTCCTGACGTAAGAACCAAAATAAAAGGAAATCTTCTTGTAAAAATAAAAGTAGGAATACCTAAAAATTTGTCCGAAGAACAAATTGAAATTATTAAAAAATTAAAAAATGGATTTTAAATTAGGTCCTCAAAAAACTCTTACAGAAATTAGCACTACATGGGAGTTTGGTATTGACGGCGATTCTGTGCAATTAGAAAAAGATATGATTTCCTTTATGCAACAAGAAAAAGGTATCGGTCTAGCTGCAAATCAAATCGGTATGGCTAAAAGAGTATTTGTAATGGGGAGTGAAAATATTCCCGGATTTCCAAAACCTTTTGCACTTTTTAATCCTAGAATTCTCGAAAAAAGTCAAGATCAAGTTATAGACAAAGAAGGATGTCTGAGTTTTCCAAACATCTGGCTGCAGATAAAACGCTCAACATGGATTATCGCACAATATCAAGATTCATCTGGAGAATTACATGAAATAAAGATTGATGGTTATCTATCCAAATGTTTTCAACACGAATACGATCACCTAGATGGTATTTGTTTTATAGACAGAGTATCTAAAATGAAGTTACAATTAGCAATTAAGAAATCGAGGAAAAATAAATGATTCAACCGAGCGACTCTTTACAAAAGATATTTGAAAAATCAATTCTTCTGGCTAAAAATCACGATCACGAGTACATTACGATCGAACATTTGCTTTACTGTATTGTGTTAGATAATAATACAGAAAAGATTTTAGACGAATATGGAGCAGACATTAAATTCATAAAAACCAATCTCGAAAGTTTTATACGAGACAACCTCAATGAATTGAAATCTCCGACTGAATCTAGACCAAAAAAAACAAGTTCAGTTGAACGTGTGCTAAACAGATGCTTTACTCAGGTGTTGTTTGGTGGCAGGCAAACAATTGAACCAATTGATGTTCTAATTAGCATCTTAAGTGAAAAAAATAGTTTTGCTTTCTATTTTTTAACAAAAGCAGGAGTTTCAAAAGAAAAATTTATCAAACATTTTCAAGAAACTATTTTAGAAGATGATGAAAATGAAAATAATAACATAAATTCTAATCAGGTGGAAAAAATTATTAATACATTCTGCAGAAATTTATCTTTGGCGGCCAAACAAAAGAAAATCGATCCAGTTATAGGAAGAGACGAAGAATTAGAAAAAGTACAACTTATTTTAGCTAGACGCAACAAATGTAATGTCTTAATGGTAGGTGATCCAGGAGTTGGAAAAACCGCAATTGCCGAGGGTCTTGCACGTAAGATATACGAGAAAAAAGTTCCCAAGTTTATTCAAGATCATCAAGTCTATACTCTAGATATTAGTGCTTTGTTAGCTGGTAGCAAATATCGAGGCGACTTCGAAGAACGTGTCAAAGCGGTGCTATCGGCATTAGAAAAGAAAGGCAAGATTATTCTTTTTATCGACGAAGCCCACATGATGCAAGGTGCAGGTGCAGCCAATCAAAGTCCCAATGACATGGCCAATATGCTCAAACCTGTCCTTACCAAAGGAATTATCAAACTAATTGCTTCAACGACATGGGAGGAATATCGCAAACACTTTGAAAGCGATCGTGCTTTAATGCGTCGATTCCAGCGTGTGACTATCGATGAACCCAGCGTCGATCTAACCTTTAAAATTATTAAGGGTATTAAGAAATATTATGAAAAACATCATAATGTTAAGATCACCGATGGTGCTATTGATCAAGCAATTAAATTAAGTCAAAAATATATGGCCGATAAAAAATTGCCAGATAAGGCCATTGACATTATTGATTGTGCTTCTGCCAGGTATAAATTAAGAGATAGTGAAGAAACTGATGTCGTTAATATAGTCGATGTTGAACAGGTTTTCTTCGAACTAAGCAAAATGGTCAATATGCCTGTTGAAAATATCGCTCAAAAAGAAAGTAAAAATCTTTCTAATTTAGAAAAAAATCTAAAAGATGTTATTTTCGGACAAGACAGTGCTGTTGATAATTTATTAGATAAAATCTTTATTGCTCAAGCAGGAATGAAATCCCCAAATAAACCTATCGGTAGCTTTTTATTCCTTGGTCCAACTGGCTGCGGCAAAACAGAAACTGCTAAACAATTAGCTGAAAAAATGTCAATGCCGTTGGTGCGATTTGATATGAGCGAGTTTCAAGAAAAACATAGTGTAGCCAGACTAATCGGTGCTCCTCCGGGATATGTTGGATTTGATGATGACGCCGGACAATTAATAACTAAGTTACAAGAAAATCCTAATTGTGTTTTATTATTGGACGAAATTGAAAAAGCTCATCCCGATGTCAGTAATGTATTATTGCAGTTTATGGATAATGGTTTTGTAACTGGTGGCAACGGTAAAGTTGCAGACGGAAGAAACACTATTTTAATCATGACATCTAATCTAGGTGCCGAAGACAATGAAAAGAATGCTATCGGTTTTGGCAGCATAGAAAAAACTGGAGAGGATGACAAGGCCGCTAAGAAATTTTTTAGACCAGAGTTTAGAAATAGACTAGATGCCATTATTAAATTTAACAAACTAAAACCCGAAGTGGTTAACAATGTAGTTAAAAAGTTTATTAAAGAACTGTCTGATCAACTCAAGGACAAGAGTATAGAAATTATTGCCGATGCTTCAGTAATTAAATACCTGTCTCATAAAGGTTACGATAGTAAAATGGGGGCTAGGCCTCTTGCTCGAATCATCAATGACGAGATTAAAAGTCCTCTAAGTAGAAAAGTATTATTTGGAGATTTACAAAACGGAGGTAAAGTAATTTTATCATTCGTCGATGATAAAATTATTTTCGATATTCACGAATCTAAGAAAAAAGTTGCTGAAAAAGAATCTGATATCGGTGAATTTGTTCTTCCATCATTATCATGACTATCTTTCAATTTACTAAACGAAAATTTTATAATAAATGGAATTATAAAATAAGTTTAAAGATACAGGGAGCCAGTATCTTTAGAATGTACGATCTTGATCATGTTAAAGAAATTTTACAGAATGGTCAAAGCATTAATTTACCACTATGGCAAAGAAAGATTTATAGAAACACCAACGAAGCATTAATAGTGGTAGATTTTTTATCTAGATGGTTGAATAAAGATTACGGAAAAAGAATAGAAAAAGATTCAATGGATTTGTACACCAATGATAAAAAGTTCTTTGACGAAGCAGTTATCGCCTTTATGCCGTTTGTCAAAAAAAGCTTTTCCCCAGATCCTAAAACCGAACACCTTTTATCAACAGATAAAAAAATAATTTCAAAAAAATTGCCCCACGGAAAATATAAGTATAAAGTTTATCTACAACCACATAAGTTTTCAGATACGAAAGAAAAATTAAAATTTTTAAAATTCCTAAAAAATTACAAAGATAAAATATTGATAAGTGAAAAAACCTCCGAATGGTTCCTTATAACTAAGTGGAACTGGGATCGCAGATACATATTAGTTGACGACGAAAAAACCTTAATGATTTTAAAATTATATTCCTCGAGCGCAGTCGGCAGCACATACGAATACATAGCATTGGATAAATAATAGTTATGCCAGCACAAAGTATTGTATTATTAAGTCAAACAACAACAGTTTCTGCTAATCTTAGCGAATATACCTACACCCAGAAACAAAAAGGTGACGGGTACTACAATCTAGGAGAAGGCAAGCATACTGTGGTATTCCTCTTTGACAATTTTAAAGGTGCTGTAAAAATACAGGCTACACTCGCAGTTGATCCTCAAAGTGGAGATTGGTTCGATGTTGTGTATGATTCTAATCCTGTTGATTTAACTGCGCTAGATAGCACACCGTTAATTTCTGCACAATATCGCAATTTTACCGGTAATTTTACTTGGATTCGCGCTGCCTATATACTAGAACAAGGCACTATCCGAGAAATCCGATATAATCACTAACATTGTTTAATAGATAAATATAGTATATTCTTACGGAATCTACTATGAGAGACATATTATCTAAATTAGACAAAATACTAAACGAATCTGCACTTAATTCTAAAGATCCCAAGGGGGATTATTCTGCCAAAAGAAAAGCATTAGACGATCTCGAACGTGATGGAAAAACTGATAAATCTGTAATCCAACAGAGAAGATTAGATCTAGACAAAGAAGCAGAGCGTATGGGTGTTAAGGAAGAAACTACTCTTCAAGATCTCAAAAAAGAACCCCTAGCAAAAGATCCCGTTATTGCCAAAGCAATCGCTGACAAAGAAAAAGAAGAAGGATCTCAACAGGAAGATTTATTTCAAATCGGAGATGATTTTGGAATCAGCTTCAACGAAGATTTTGAAGTATCAACTTACATATCTGATATTGTCGAAGACGGTATCGTTATCAATCTCGACGAAAAAGCTATCGAATTCTTAGAATCTAATGGAATTAGGTTTTTAGATGACGATCTCATAGAAGCCAAGATGAAAGGTAAAGATCCTTGCTGGAAGGGTTATAAGATGGTCGGTACTAAGAAAAAGGGCGGGCGAGAAGTTCCTAACTGTGTGCCCGAAGGTATTGAAGAAGCAAGAAAGGCTGCAACAAATTTTACTCCTGACGACATTGCAAAGTTACAGACAATTAATGATCTCGAAACTATGAAGGCACAGGCACTAGAATTAATTTCCAAGCCCAGCGAACGTCCGATGAAACCAGAAAAAATACAGTGGTTTAAGAGTGCTTTAGAAAGAATGCAAAATAAAAATGCCGTAATAAAGTTAATGTATGATCTACTATTAAGTGGTGAGGGTCAAGCTGTTATTGGATCAAGATCATCGATGTCACCCAATTCATACAGACAAAGATTTAATGATGATATCGACACAGACATAGGAGAAGCCGAATACCAGGGTCGCAATGTTCCTCTAGGAAAACCTATGAAAGGTGATGTCAAGAAATCAAAAGTCTACGTTAAGAATCCACAAGGTCGTGTAGTTAAAGTAAACTTCGGCGATAAGAAGATGCGCATCAAAAAATCCAATCCTAATCGTCGTAAGAGTTTCCGTGCCCGACACAACTGTGATAATCCCGGTCCGCGTCATAAGGCACGTTATTGGTCATGCAGGGCTTGGTAATATGAAATTAATGGAACTGTTTTCTCCTAGCGAGAAAGAAATAAAAAATTATGATCCCGAGGTAGATTACCTTAAGGATCTTAAATTCTGGATCAGCAATGAAGATGAAATTTTATCAAAAGTTCTCTTTCCTGCTATTAAAAAACAAAAAGAAAATAAAAATTATTCTGATGCATACCAATATTACATAGAACCTTTGAAAAAATGTTGTAACATGTATTGCAAAAAATTTGATTTATCCGAATATCAAGATGAAATTTTTACACCTTCTGCAATTGTTAATCTAGCAAAAATAATAGCCGAAGAGCAAGAAAAATATATTAAAAAAGGCGATTATAAAGATGAAACTTAACGAATTTATTTTGAAACTAAATGAACAAGAAGACGATTATCCTCGCCCCAAAGAAGAATTACAAAAATTAATATCAATTATTGAAAAAGAAAAAGATTTTGTCGAAATCTTGGCCAAGGAAGCGCAGCAGATAACAACCGAAATTAAGTATGACGATACTGTCATGGGAATTATTTTAAGAATTCGAAAACTATCTGAAAAAATTACTTTCGATGATAGAGGTTATAAAGGCGATATAGAATCTGCCATAAGTGATGCTCAAGAAGCTATGAATTCATTAGAATCTGCTGTGTACGGAATTGATGAACCATTTAAATATCTACTAAGAACCCTAGATAATGAATTATCAGAACTAGAAATGGAAATGGACGAGCACAAATGGAAAAGAGAATCTGTAGACACAAAATTAAAAATTTCTAAACAAAGAGACCCTAATTGGAAAACAATGCAATCTAAAGCAACTAGTGGAGCCGGCGGAAGTCACAAAGATCGAAAATATGCTGAAAAAAAAGGTGATGTTAAACATAAAAAAGATAAGATTCCTATGGAAGGATGGAAAGACACTGTAGCAGGATTAGCGTTGGGGGCAGGAGTAGCGATGGGTGGTTCTTCTGCTGGTGCAGCAGATCGCGTACCGGATACTGCCAAAGAGCCTATCATAGCTACTGTAGTCATCGACGGTGAAGCGAAGCGATTAGATCTCACTCCTAAAGGGTTTGATGATGTCAAAGAAGCCGAAAGATTTTTAAAAAAATTCTTGGCGGATCGAGGTATAAAAAATTGGCAGGCCAAGATAGAACGCAGTGACCCGGGAACAGGCAAGTATCAAAGGTTGACTATCTCAGGCATGGGTGGATTAGATTGATGAATACTCTCGAAGAAATTAAAAAACTTGCAGGTATAAAACAATTTAACGGATACCAATCGTATGAAGGTAGCAATATAAGTATCACCGGTAATGAGAAAGGTGAACTCATGAAAAAACATAATATTAAACCAGGAACTCCAGAATGGTTTCAACTTTGGTTTAGTTTGCCTTATATGACTGGGGAAAAACCTGTAGGAAAATGAAATGATCGAAATATCTGAATCGGCAAAAAATAAAATCTTAGAGTTGTTAACAGAAGAAAACGATCCTGCACTAAAATTAAGAACATTCGTACAGGGCGGCGGATGCTCGGGATTTCAATATGGATTTACTTTCGATTCCGAACAGAACGAAGACGATTTTGAATTTCCTCTAAAAGGTGATTTCAAAGTTTTAATAGATTCGATGAGCATGCAATATCTACAAGGTGCTGTTATAGACTACAAAGATGATCTAATGGGGGCAAATTTTTCTATAAAAAATCCCAACACACAGACTACCTGCGGCTGCGGGAGCAGTTTCAGTGTCTAACGATTATCCTGTCTATCCCGAAGACGACGGATACGACCTTCCTCGGAATCCCTATAGTCCAGTATGAGAGCTGTAGAATTTATCACAAAAAAGAAACGCCACAAACGACGCCCTCATCGGGCTGCGTATGGACCCGGCCCGTTCGGTGGATATGGATATTTCACAGGATATAGTGGCCATTCGGGTGGTGACAGTGGGGTGGGAGAGGCCAGTTACAAAGGAAACATTGGCGCCATGGAGCTGGCTAAATTTTTTCGAATAGCCGATGACCAACAGAAAAAATTACTCAAAGAACTAATCGCTAAAAAGAAAAAAGGTCTAGCCTGGAAACTGATACAGGATGTTGTAGATGTTAAATTACAAGGTCTCGAATTCAACGGCATGTATGAAGATTCCTATACAGCAGAACGCCCTTACACTACAGAAAAACAAATACTAACTCGTATTCGTCAAATAATGCACGACCGAAAATTATCTGGTACTGAAAGCAATGCAGGCGAACTACTGCGATTAAAACAACAGTTGAAAGA
>Ga0169931_10004022_pt1 | contig 23068 bp, 14 predicted proteins | sample Kivu_15m_20L_FD_129675 | JGI IMG/M metagenome (GOLD analysis project Ga0169931, IMG submission 129675) | Freshwater microbial communities from Lake Kivu, Western Province, Rwanda to study Microbial Dark Matter (Phase II) - Kivu_15m_20L... | ecosystem: Environmental > Aquatic > Freshwater > Lake...
ATCGTTTAAAGCGATGAAGGCAATTTCTTTGTTGCCTCGTTTGGTTCGAACCCAGCCTGCTACCTCAACTTCCTGATTTTTGGGTGTTGCGGCGAACCAATCGGCGATGCGTTTGCGGTGTAATGCGCTCATAAAGTGTTTTGCTTAATCGAGCTACAAAAATAGCACAACGAAGCGAATGCAGGCCTATATTTTAGGAATTCTGCAACAGTTTCAAATGACCAACATGGTGTTTTCCGTGCCAGGCATAAAGCGCGATTAAATAAGAAATATCGCGGCTGTAGTTGTATTGAGGATGGGTGTACGTACGTCGAAATGCTTCAGCCGGAAGTGCAGATACCACTTGGTAAATTTTCTCGTGCACTATACGCACAAGTTCAACCGAATCATCTACCGGCATCGCATAATCGGCCAATAACGCCCATGCATTTTCGTCGTAAGGCTTTATGGTCGGATTTTCTTCCGTTATCGCGAGCTTCAAGCGGGTTAAAAACTGGCTGTGCGAATCGGCAAGGTGATGCACGACCTGACGTCCGGTCCACGAACCTTCGCGGTAGTGATGTTCCAACGCGGCTTCCGGCAGATTGTATACAACCTCGCGCAACTCGGATGGCAGCTGGCGAATTTGCTCGCAGTGCAGAACGGTTTCTTCGTCGCTGTAAGTTTCTTTGTTCGAGAACCGGCCTATCGGATAAAACAAATGTGTGATGCTCATTTTTTCACCTCCGGTTGTAATGCGATTTCGTGTTTTGCTGCAAATTCCAACTGCGCCTTTTCGTAATCTGTTGTTGCATCGGCCGTTACTTTATTGATTTCGGCATAAATTTTCTCAACCAGGGCTTCGTCTTCGGGCGAATACACGCTATCGGGTTTCGACAGCAACTGAACGGCTCTGCGGTATTCATCTTGAGACAATTCCTGATAGGTCCGAATAAAGGAGATGGTAGCATCTTTAAAGGACGCATCATCCTGAAACGAACCCATGGCTTCAGACTTAGCAAGCGATAGATTGATTTGTCCCTGCAAACGGCCTAACATGGTTTGCATATCGGCTTTTACATAGGTATCAAGCACTTCCTGCAGCTTGGCGGATGCTTCAACCACAGCAATTTGCTGGGTAACTAAACTGTCGTTGTACGCAATTGGGGTAATCTCCGATTTAGACGAACACGAGGTAAATCCTGCAGAAAAAGCACATCCAAGCGCCACAAACACGAAAAGATTCTTCATTTGAACGAATTTATAAGGTTCCTCTGCGCTCCTGTTCGCGCTCAATCGCTTCAAACAAGGCTTTGAAATTTCCCTTGCCAAAGGCACGAGCACCACGACGCTGAATGATTTCGTAAAACAAGGTTGGTCGGTCTTCGACAGGCTTGGTGAACAGCTGCAGCAGATAGCCTTGGTCGTCGCGGTCGACTAAAATATTCAACTTGCGCAACTCATCCATATCTTCTTCGATCTTTCCGACACGCGCTTCAAGATCGTCGTAATACGTATCGGGCACTTCAAGAAAATCGATTCCTCTGCGGCGAAGCTCAGCCACGGTTTCCATAATGTTGTCGGTGGCAACCGCCAGATGCTGAACGCCCAAACCATGATAATAATCCAGGTATTCCTCAATCTGCGAGCGCTTCTTCCCTTCGGCCGGTTCGTTGATCGGGAATTTCACGAACTCGTTTCCATTGGCAACCACCTTCGACATCAGCGCCGAATATTCGGTCGAAATATCCTGATCGTCGAACGAAATAATCACGCGGAAACCAAGTACATCTTCATAAAACTTAACCCAAGTATTCATCTCGCCCCAGCCCACATTGCCCACGCAATGATCTACGAATTTCAACCCTACCGATTGAACGGGCACTTTCGATTTCGCCGCCTGGTAGCCGGGCATAAACACGCCACGGTAATTTTTACGTTCAACAAAGGTGTGAATGGTATCGCCGTAGGTGTGAATGGATGCCGTGCGCACTTCACCGAATTCGTCGGTTTTTACCTGCAATCCTTCATGCACTTTCGCTCCACGCTTGCTGGTTTCTTCGAGTGCTTTCGCGGCATCATCGACCCATAATGCAAGTACGCGAACGCCATCGCCGTGCTTCTTCACATGGTCTGAAATAAATCCGTCCGGAAGCAGCGAGGCGGTTAGTATCAACCTAATTTTTCCTTGCTGCAAAACATATGAAACACGATCCTTGATTCCCGTTTCGGGACCGGCATAGGCCACCAATTCATACCCCCAGGCACTCTGATAATAATACGCGGCCTGCTTGGCATTGCCTACATAAAATTCGACATAATCGGTTCCCAGTAGGGGTAAAAAATCTTCCTGCGGATTGGTATTGCTTTGGGTAAGCGGCTGCATGGTGGTTTCCATGTTTTAAATTTTAGTTAGAATTAGTGCTCCATCCAGGAATTCCAATAAATTCCATCGTCGATGGTCAATGCATCTTCGGTTATTTGAAGCGGTTTAAAGGTATCTATCATCACGGCCAACTCGAGCGTTTCTTTTTGTCCGATCGAACGCTCATAAGCGCCGGGATGTGGTCCGTGCGGAATTCCTGCAGGATGCAAGGTAAACTGTCCGGGCGAAATATCGTTTCGGCTCATAAAGTCGCCATCTACATAATACAAGACTTCGTCTGAGTCGATGTTGCTGTGGTTGTAAGGAGCAGGAATTGATTTGGGATGATAATCGTAAAGTCGCGGACAAAACGAGCAAATCACAAACCCCGAGGCTTCGAACGTTTGGTGAATCGGCGGCGGCATGTGGATGCGACCCGTGATGGGTTCGAAGTTGTGAATCGAGAATGCATACGGGAAATTGTATCCGTCCCATCCAACAACATCAAAAGGATGACTTGCATAAATGTACTGATGCAGCGTGTGTTCCTTTTTAACCTTGATGAGAAAATCTCCCAACTCATCATGTGTTTCGAGCTGCTGTGGTCGGCGAATGTCACGCTCACAATAAGGCGAATGTTCGAGCATTTGACCGAACCAGTTGCGATAGCGTTTGGGCGTATAAACCGGACTGTACGATTCTATTACGAGGAGTCGGTTGTCGTTCGAATCGAACTCGAACTGGTAGATCATACCACGCGGAATGACCAAATAATCGCCATACGCAAACGGAATGTTCCCCAATAAAGTGCGCAAAGTACCGCTTCCTTTGTGGATGAAAATGACCTCATCGGCATCGGCGTTTTTGTAGAAATAATCGCGCATGGAGTGCTGCGGTCCAGCCACAGAAATGCAAACATCCTTATTCACAAACAATGCTTTGCGGGCATCGAGAAAATCTCCCTTCGGTTCAACCTGAAAGCCTTTGAGTCGCCGCGCCAACATATTTTTAGCTACGGCAATTTTAGGCTGCAGGTCAATGGACTCAAGCACCTGTTTTACCATCGTTGGCCGGTGCACGTGGTAGAGCAGCGAGGACATGCCATCGAAACCAACCGTTCCAAACAATTGTTCGTAGTACAAACCTCCTGATGGTTTCTCAAAAACAGTGTGTCGTTTAGTGGGGATTTGTCCGAGTGCGTGGTAGAACGGCATGTTGGCGATTGAATCTTGGAGATGCAAACCTACGGGATAAATTGCAGCAATGCAACGTGAAATTCGCCCTCGCCGGCATCATAAGACATGATTGTTATCAACTTATTACCTTACCAATTGGTCCGGTAAAACGTGTTCGATGTAAATTGGATGCTGCTTACCTTTTAACCACTTGCAAACTTCCGTTTTTACGGATGGTTTTTCCACGTAAAATAAACTCATAACGCCCCGAAGCAATATCGTTTAGTGGAAGGTAAATCTCTGAAGCACCTTTTTCGACCGAAATTTCGCGAATTATTTTCCCGCTGCGATCGAGCAAGTGAAGCAATCCATCTTCCTGCACGCCCGATTCATCGAAGGAAATGCGCGTGAATTCGTTGGCAGGATTGGGGAATGCGCGAATTTCGGCTGATCGATTGGCGTTTTCGATGCCGGTTGGATCTGCTATGCGGATGGTTATGGATGCCGTATCGCTACATAAACCTCGGGCGAGTGAGAGAATAACATTATAATCGCCCGGCTCTTGATAAATATACGCTATACTATCCAAGCCTTGCACAAATGCACCATCGCCCATACACCAACTAATAAATTCTGCCTCACCGGCATTGCATTGAAGAATTACAGGTTCATTTACAAGCAAAACACTTTCAGAAATTGGGAGGATGCTTGCCACTACCTGATCGCCCGGTTCGATGCTCACATGCTCTTCGACCAAAAGAATTCCTTGTGTAAACTCGATGCGGTATTGGCCTGAAGCGAGATTATGAAGTATTGACTCATTGCTTATGTTCCCCAAATTAGCAATCTCTACATTGCCCATAAAAACAGATGCCTGCCAGTTTTGTGAGCCTTCATTCACCAATTCAATCGTGCCGCTTTGTCCGTTACAACCCGCATTGGAAGTTGTAACCGAAACGCCTTTCGCGTAATGCAGGAAGAAACGACCTTCGTACAAGCCTTCATTCAAATCGAATGAAACGGAAGGATTAAGCTTCAAATTATAACGTGAATTTGTTGCACGGTCTTCGAGAACCAGCTTGGCAGTTGCCGGCATATTCAGTGCTTCGCGCAACGAAATGAGCACATTGCCACTTTGTGCAACAGCGATTGTTAGTGGAATGGTGTCGTTTGGATTGCTGCGGCTGCGGCTTTGAATCCCCAAATTTTTATTCGCTTTTACGGAATACCAGTACGATTTGGGTTCTAAAGGTGCCGGTTTTTGCAAATCGCATTGTTCATTAAAGACCGCATTGTTTGCTTGTTGATGGAAATAAACCGCAAGCTCATCCCGGGTTTCACCCTGTTGCATGTTGAGTAAAATCAGTGGTAAGGAGCAGGAACGATTTGCGGTATCCAGTGTAACAATGTCGGCTCGGTGTGAATTGTTTAAACGCAAGGTGTCGTTCGCGTTGTTCTGTACGAAAAACCCTTCTCCCGATGAAATCCATGGCTTCGCTCCGTTGATTCCAATTCCTTCGTTGTTGCCGGTTACAAGCCAGGCCGCATACGAACCATTAAAATCGGGATGATTGGATAGTTTTAAAATTCCCGGTAAAATATGTCCCGACTGATCGCTATATACTTTATTCCAGTCGATTGGCGAGGGATAGGGATTGCCCGCACTGCTCCAAACCGATTCTGTTGTATTTTCTGAATGAGGGAGAGGTAGGAAGAAATTACCGGAGTTGAAATTCCCGAAGAATTCGAGTGTTGTTTCGCCCTGCACCTTGCTGCGGTAAGATTTCATTGCATTGAAAACCAATTCCTGCTGCTGCCGAATTTGCCAGGCTGCTGCGAATCCATTCATCGTTGGCAGTCCTTCAAAACTCCAGAAATTGGGATTAGCTTCCAAAACATCGGTTAATGGTTCATTTTCTGACCAGTTTAAATTGTTGACCGGCGAACTGAGACTAACATGTTGCTCACCTGTACCATGAATGTAGCGCTGAAGAGTAGCTTTCCCTTGCAAAACACCCTCGCCTTCGCCCGAAATCAAAGCGGAACCGTTTTCATCAGATTTTAAAACAAGGCTATCGCCCGATTGAAAAGTTCCTGCTTCGAGTCGAACGATGCCTTTAACGGTGAGTATTCCGGAATTAATCCGATGGCCCTGACCTTGAATTGTTAGATTGCGGTAATCGCCCTTGACGATATTTTGTTCCTGATCGCTTTGGTAGGCAACCGTTCCATCGAAATAACGTGCACCGCTCCCGGTAATTGCACGCTGCACATTCGAAGCGTGGCGAATAATTAAAGCATCACTTGCTCCTGTTTCAAACGGGCTTTCGCCATTTGTTTGGTGAATGTTGTGGTTGATGATGAACACCGTTCCCGGCAAACTATCTACACCTAATGATATCTGACCCGACACAATCATATTGGCGGCTGTTTCGGCTATACCGCCTTTTTCTCCGGGATTGTAAAAAGACAAATTGTGGCACGTAAAATCGCCGTTATCGCCCAGTTGAACGCTAAATTCCTTGTTGGTACGAATCCAGAGGTTGTGATAGTTGAGCGATGGAACCAGCTGATTGCCGGGCATATTCCACAACTCGCCATTTCCAAAAAATGTTGTGCCTTGCCCGGCTATGAAGGTGCTATCGTTTAACTGAATATGTTGCGGCTGTCCTTCCAAAATGAGGATACCGTTTTGTTGGTCAAGCACGCCGGTCTGCTGAAGTGAGAACACATCCAACACATGGGTATTGAGCCGAAGCTTACTTCCGGCATTGATACTGATGCTCCGTATAGCCAAATCGTTCCCAATGGTATATGAAGCGCCTGCAGTAATAAAGAAATCGACAGCAGTAAAAATACCCGAGCCCGAAATTTCGTTTTCGATGCTATTTCCGGCGATTGAAATAAACGAAGCAGCAGAATTTGAAAATATGCCATCGTTATGCAGGTTGCCGAAAATTGTAAGATGACTATTGAATTGATCGGAACACTCCAAAGCGGCACCCGAAGCAATGATTAAATTACCACACGAGGCCGCCGATGAGCCATTTAATATCGGGTAGTAATTTAAGCCTGCTGGAATGTAAACGGCATTGCACCGACCCGGAATAGTATTTCCGCTCCAGTTTTGAGGATCGAACCAATTGGAATTTATGCCTAACCATACGAGCGAATCGGCAAGACCGGCTTTGAATGTGTAGCAGAGGTTTGCAAGCGGTAACGTAACCGGCGCCGAAGAGCGCATAACGGCAGTTGAAGGACTGAAACCGAGTTGAGAGTTAAGCCAGGCAGTGTTTCCCGGATTTACCTGTCGGGTATGCACATCGGCCGATGAGTTGCCGCGCAAGCCAATCTGAAAAAACGCTTCAAAACCTTGAAAACAATATGGACTTGTGTTGTAGGCAATCTGAATTTCTGAACTTTGTTCGAGGAGTTTGATTTGAAAATCGAAACGATTGCGCAATTCGCCGCAAAATCCAACAGACTCGGCATCGCCCTGAATTTTAAAGTTACGCCATTCGATGGTAAATGTGCGGTTGGGCGCCGACCCGGCAATGCGCGTTCTAATGCTTGCATTCTCGCCCGACCAGCGTCCTTCGAGGTCTGCATTTAAAGCTGAAATGACGCCATCGAAGGGATAATCGGATTGCAGGATGTTGGTGTAGGGATAAACGATTCCAGACAAACGGAATGGGCTTTCGTTTCCAAACCAAACATAGCCGTTCGATGCGATGCCGAGTGAGGAATAAGTGTTTCCGTTGAAGGTAAAATTGAAACCGATGGATTGGTTTTCGAAAAACTCTTCGTCGCTGGGCGATAGCGTATCCGAAATGCCGGGCTCTAGACCACCCGAAACCAATTCGAGTGTTGGCGATACTTCAGGAAGATGCTGGTAAGCGATGTCTGTTCGTTGGCTGAATTGGTAACCACATGCGAGCTGCGCCATTGCATGTGAAGCAAAAACCAGCATCAAAATAATTAGCCTGAGGTAAGCGTGCAGCATCTATTTCCAGATTCGATTTCCTTACGCAATTGTGAAAGTAAAAGTTACGGAAATAAAAAATGCTGCGGGGCCCTTTTGAGCCCCGCAGCATTCACAAACCACCAACCGTATTCTGCATATCTACCTAAAAAGCAGAATACATGGCATTATCCAAACGATTGGACACTCAAAAGTAGAAATACTATTTTAAATTGCAAATAAAATTCAAAAATAGCACAGATTGTTCTGCTATTTTTTGATAAACCGCGTAGCAAACATTCCACTGTCTGTTTCTACCTGAATAAAGTACATGCCACTTTTTAAAGATTCTAAATTAAGTGTCAGCATTCCATTAACAGTTGCACACTTTTCTACTGAAAGTAAAATCTTGCCTTGCAAATCGGAAACAATCAATGACCTTGGCCTGAAGGTTTCGCTGAAATTGTACAGAAACAGCTGTTCTGCAGCAGGATTGGGGCCAATGAGGATTTGCGGCGTATTCGTTAAATCCTCCAATCCCACAAACGAAACAAAAACCAATTTCGTAATCGAATCAACGCCACATCCGTTGCTTGCCACCAGCGTTACAGAATAAGGTCCGTTTTCGGGGAAAGAGAAAACCGGATTCTCCTCATTTGCGTTGCTTAAGGTGTCAATTATCCATTCGAAATCAACACCGTTTTGCGTTGTATTGTCGAATGTTATGGTGTACGATCCCGGATTTTGCGCATAGGTAAAATTTGCAATCGGATACTGCCCTTGTGTTACTTCAATGGTATCGGAATTGGCAAAACATCCGCTCGGATCAACAGCAACGACAAAATAAAAGCCCTCAAAACTAATTTCGTTCGTAGCGCCGTTGGTTCCGTTTGACCAAACATAGTTTTGAAAGCCGGGAGCCGCATCAAGAACTACCGGATTCCCTCCGCAAATAGCAGGGTTTTCGGGACTAATGGGAATGTTAATATCTGAAACAAAGTCGACATCTAAAATATAGGGGTCGAGAACGCATCCATTGGTATCTGTGGCCACTAACGATATTGACGAAATCGGCATTTCATCCACTAATATGCTATTGGAACTGCTCCCGTCTGACCAGTTAAATTGGTCGAAACCGGGTCCTACAGTTACCGTAATGGGTATTCCGCAAAATTGAATCGGGGCTTCAGGTGTAGTAGTTAATACAATCGGTGTCGTTTCAATTACATCTACCGTGTCTGATATGGTGAGGCATCCGATGGCATTACGTCCACTTGCATAAACCAGACTCGGAGTGCTCACGCTAATTTGGGGTACCAAGGCGGCGCCTGTAGACCATTCGATCTCCAAAATGCTAATTGCAGTCGAAACGATGACAGGCCCGTTGCATAGGTTTGTGCTTCCGCCCGAAGTTAATAAATCAAAAACAGGCGTTTGCAGAGTTAGTGGCCCAACCGCCGCACTTTGATAAGCCGGAGTTGAAGAAATAACCCGGATAAAATAGTTCCCTGAAGCAATCAGGTTGTCGGGAAGGTTAAATGTAATACTGCTTAAGCTGATTCCTGAAGAAAACCCTATTTCGGTCGCTGATGTAAAGTTGCCGAACTGATCGGAGAGTAAAACCGTAAACGTATTGCCCGGTTCGTAGGTGCCTGTTAATGCTGTATTGATTTCAAAATTTCCACCGGCGCAGAACACCTCTCCATCGATGGGTAAAATGGTAATCGGCTCCGAATAAATCGAAATGTTATCGATATTGAACCCGGGAAACGTGCCGATACTGCCATCATTTCGCCATTTAAAGGCAAACCTGAACTCCGGAATGTTTTCATACTCGGCCCCAAGCTCGAAAACAAAATTTTCACAAAACGGGGTGTTGGTAAAATCAAAACTATATTCATTCCAGGTTAAACCGCCATTGGTACTTAACATCAACCTACCATAATCGTACAGCGTGAAGCTCCCCTCCCCGATGCCAATCCAATCAAAACTAAAATCGAGGTTGCTAAAACCTATTGTACTAATAATAGGAGATATGGCCCAGGATTCGGATGTGAAGGACGTATTGTAACTCTGATCGAAAATAAATCCGTCGTCCTCGGCCACAAAGAGCGAATTCCCTGTTCCACACGTATTGCCAAATGTAGTTTCGATAAACCAACCGTTAACACCGGTACTATTCTGATTGAGCAACCAGTTTTGGCCTGCATTGTTCTGAGTTTCGCCTCCGGCAGGTAAATCAAAATTGTCGGAGAACAAAAAAACCTGTGCAGATGTTAATCCAATATTTCCAAGTATGAGTAAAGCAATGAGAGAAAGAAAGCGCATCTGAATTTTAAATAAAGAACAAATATATATTCATTTCGCATTAATTTTAGCATGGTAAGTCGGCTTCGGATTATGGAATGGAAAAAAACTGATTTTCTTGTGATTGGATCCGGCATAGCGGGCTTAAGTTATGCACTCAAGGTTGCCGAATATGGCAGGGTGCTAATCATTACAAAATCAGATAGCGACGAGTCGAACACGAAATATGCGCAAGGAGGAATTGCCGCGGTAATTTCGGCAAGCGACTCGTTCGAGAAACACATCAACGATACACTTTCTGCAGGCGACGGCTTATGCGATGAAGCAGTTGTTCGCATGGTCGTTACCGAAGCCCCCGATCGAATTCGAGAACTTATCGCTTGGGGAACGCAATTCGACTTGAACGAACGCGGTGTCTACGATTTGGGCAAAGAAGGCGGACATTCTGAACACCGCATCCTTCATCACAAAGACACAACAGGTTTCGAAATTGAGCAATCGCTTCTTGAACGCATACGGCAGCATCCGAACATCGAAATGCTGGATCATTATTTTGCGCTCGAAATTTTAACCGAGCATCAGCTTGGTCATTATGTGAACAGCTCAACTCCCGAGATTACATGCTTTGGAATTTATGCGCTGAACCTGTTGACGGGAAAAACAGAAGCCATCCTTTCTCGAATTACGCTCATAGCGACCGGAGGAGCCGGCAATGTTTATGCATCAACCACCAATCCACGCATTGCCTCCGGCGACGGCGTTGCCATGGTTTACCGAGCCAAAGGGCGCGTCGAAAATATGGAGTTCATGCAATTTCATCCAACAGCCTTATACCAGCCGGGCATCCAACCCAGTTTCTTGATTACCGAAGCCTTGCGGGGGTTTGGAGCAATTCTTCGAAATCAGGAAAAGGTAGCGTTTATGAAGAACTACGATGAACGCGCCGATTTGGCTCCACGCGATGTTGTGGCGCGCGCCATCGACCATGAACTTAAAACCCGCGGCGACGATTTTGTTTGGCTCGACTGTACCCATTTGGAGGCTGAGAAACTGAAAGAGCATTTCCCAAATATTTACGCACATTGTCTGCAAATCGGCATCGACATTACCTGCGATTTAATTCCCGTTGTACCATCCTGTCACTACATGTGCGGCGGAATTAAAGTGGATATGCAAGGGCGCTCATCAATTACAAATCTGCTGGCCGCCGGCGAATGTTCCTCAACCGGACTGCATGGCGGCAATCGGCTTGCATCGAACTCCTTGCTCGAGGCCTTGGTATATGCTCATCATGCTGCGGAGTCGGCGATTACTACCTATAAATCGGTGCCATTCTGTGAAGAAATTCCGGCCTGGGATATTAAAGGCACCGCCGACCCCGAAGAAATGGTCTTGATTACGCAAAATCTGAAAGAACTTCAGCTAATTATGAGCAATTACGTGGGCATTGTTCGAAGCAATGTGCGCCTGCAACGTGCACTCGACCGCTTGCAGATTCTGCATCGCGAAACCGAAAATATGTATAGGCGCACCACACTCTCTCAACCATTGTGCGAATTGCGCAACCTGATACTGATCGGGTATTTGATTATTAAAGCGGCGCGGCAACGAAAAGAAAGCCGCGGACTTCATTTTTCAATAGATTATCCGCGGCTTTAGAATCTTAGAGTCCGTTCACAATCATCTTTTTCGGATGCTTAACAGCATATCCGAAGCGCAGACTCTTACTTTCACCCGGATTTAATTTGATTTTCCAGTTTAGCTTACCTGTTTCCTTGTTGTACGTAGCATTGCCCGTTTCGAGCACTTCAACCTCGAGTTGCTCGTTATTGGTGAGTGGAATCTGATCTTCGAGCTCCATTTCAATGGCCGATTTGCGCGTATTGCGCAGCTCGATTTCGTACATACGGCTTACTTTTTTCGTGTTGCCGGTGATGCTTGTTTTTTCCTTGAATTCATTCACCTGCTTGCGTTTTACAACAATGTTATTGTCTCGTCCCAAACCAACCGACAAGGTATCATCAACGATGCGCGTGTCGAAATAAGTTTGCCCCACATAGTTGTTTTCGAAATACACATTGGCTTCGCCGGGTAGCAATTCGCTCTTGTCCCAGCCTTGTAATCGCGCCAATAAGAATGCATCCTTATCCACTTTGGGTATACTTAAGTACGTGTAGTTCGCAGCGATTGCATATTGCTGAATTTCCACAAAATTTTCTTTTCCATTGCTCAAAATGGTGTAAGGAATCGAAATGTCGAAGGTTGAGTTGGTACCTGTACTTTCGACTACCTGAGTGAAGGATGCCGGCGTTATCGATTCGTCTTGACGGCGCGAATTTTCATCCATCATGACCGCTCCTGCTGCTGCAGGCGCATTCATCATATCAAAGGCTCCGCGTGCTGCTTGACGAGTTTTATTTTTATAACGCGGTTGACTTGGATCACTAAGCGACAGCCACCATGGATTTAACATAGGTTGCGTATTTCCCGAAGCCGGATTACCAGTACTCAGTGCCAGTTTGATGTTTTTCCAATCCTGTCCGGTATTCTGCACAATGTTCGCCTTGGCTGCAATCACCGCCTTGCTGTTTACATCCTTCACGCGAATATCGTACGAAGGCGACCATCCACAATTCGTTACATAATAGCTGAGTTCGAAATTCGCCGGTCCGGCCGTTGTAGCGTTAAGCTGTACCGTGATCTCGCCGGTTGGTTTCATGTCGTTGTTGCGCATCTCGTTCATTTGTTGACTCAAAGCAGCTATGCGTTCGTTGTTGCGCTTTTCTTTTTGTTCGATCTCGTATTTCTTCAAACTACTTTCTTGCATGCGGTTTCTCACAAATTCGGTAAGCTTTGCCAGTTCGGCTGCACTAACTCCGTTGTTTGCACCGCCAATGCTTCGATTCGCACTCAGCATCGCAATTTCTTCTTCGTATCCTTTTCGGTTTATTGCCATGCGGGCGTTTTGGTCGGTGTAGAATTTCACCGAATCCTCCAGAAGTTTGAATTCTTTGAAATCCTGTGGCTTCAGGTAATTCAATCCATAATTCACAGATAATATGGTAACAGCGGCATCTGCTTTTACCTGCACCGAATTCTGGTCGATATAATTCGATAGCATTTCGAAAACGATGGTTTGACGGCCATCTTTTAACGTGGCTTTTCCGCGAGAGGTAATTTGGGCCCCGCTGAGGTAAATAAGCGCCTCTTCGGGCTTGGTCGAAATGCGTGTTTCGGTTTGTGCAAATGCGGTAAGTTGCAAAACCAAGGCAAGTAAAGCGAGCGAGCTCGGCATATTATTTATTCGATTCATGATTTTTTAGTTAGTTGGGGTTAGGGTATGCCTTTCGAATTAAGTAGTTCAATTATGCCGTAAATTTAGCTAAAGCATTTTTTTATAGTTCTGATTAGACTCGGTTTTATTCAGAACCTGTTTAAATTTCGTTGGGTGTTGAAGCATCTATACTTAGATTTACTAATTTAACATTCTAAGTATAGCTATGCAGTACGACTCAATTCATATCATCCCCTCTCAATCATTTGATCCAATTTCTAAGCGAATAGGACTCATAGTGCCGAGTTCGAACGTTACCATGGAAACAGAATTGCCCATGTTTTTTAGTGCGCTTAGTGAACCGAATCCTACGTACAGGTTTACTATCCATTCAAGCAGGGTGCGCATGAAACATGTAAACAGGGAAGAATTGCTTGCTATGAATGCTCAAGCCGAAAGGTCTGCACTTGAATTGGCCGATGCAGGTGTCGATGTTATATTGTATGCCTGTTTGGTTGCGGTTATGGTTGAAGGCGAAAATGCTCATTGCACAGCCGAATCTCGCCTGGAAAATTTGCTCGCTTCGAATGGCCATGTCATTCCGGTTGTAAGTAGCGCTGGTGCGCTCATCCGAACACTTGATATGTTGAACATTAAGAAAATTGATGTTCTAACTCCATATAAGCCCGAACTTACCAAAGTGGTTTGTAGTTATCTCGAATCACAAGGCAGCTCGATAATTAAGGCTGTTTCGCGTTCGGTATCCGATAACAGTTTGGTAGGTAAACTATCGATTCTCGAATTAAAGAAAATTGCTTCTGAATGTTCGGCCGAGGCCAATGGAATTGTCTTATCGGCTTGCGTGCAAATGCCATCGGCACTAATTATCGAAGAAGTTGAAAGGGAGGTGAATAAGACAGTAATCACCGCAGCTTCTGCAACATTTTTTCAAGCAATGCTAAAGTTGGGAATTCAACCCGAATTGCAAGGATTTGGATCATTGCTGAATGGAAAATATGCTAAAAATCTAAATTAATGCGTGAAATTTCAATTGAAGATAGCAGTCTAAACGTTGAGGTATTAGCTGTTTTTCGAAGCGAGAACCCAGTTTTCATGCTTCGAATGCCTGCAGTGTTTGTACTCATGGCACCGCCTACTGAATTGGGCATAGATGCCTTGCACAGAACAAAAAATAGGCTGTTGGGAAAAAATTACGGAACAGCCATAGGTCGTGTTGAACGTTTTTTTGAACTTGCTAATAAAGAGCATCTTCCACCATTTATTCGATCGGCCGATGACTTAAATAAATTTACCGGTTCGTTTATACGCTTCCGGATTGGAGATACTGCCTTTAACTCAGATTTGGTGTGTAACGGCACTCACCAAGGCGTATTAATTGAAGAAGGGGCACATCGATCGTTGTTTACGACGCTTGAAGATTTCTGCCTTGAAATGGCTGAACCGCACCTTTTCGAAGGAAAAATTTATCCTGCCCCACTCTGCACAAGTGCGAATATTTCTGGTGATGTGCTTGGTTCAATAACGAATTTGGAACGTGCATTAGCTTTCGGCAGAGACCGCGCCTTACCACTTTTTGTAAACAGCAATTTGGTTGATGAGGCAAAAGGATCTTACCCTATTTTCGCAATCACAAAAAATAAAATCAGTATCGAAAGAAATGGCCCGGGCGAACAAAGAATACATGTGCAAATTCCCGAAGGATATTTCTAATTAGGTCTTTTAAGAATGGCATTAATTAAAACAGTTAGAGGGATTGGTCCTCAAATTGGCGACAATTGCTACCTGGCCGAGAACGCCGTGGTAATTGGCGATGTTGTGCTTGGCGAAGATTGCAGTGTATGGTTTCATGCGGTTGTTCGTGGCGATGTAAATTCCATCCGCATAGGCAACAAAGTGAATATTCAGGATGGCGCCATCATCCATTGCACGTACCTTACAGCTGCTACGGAAATCGGAAACCGGGTTTCGATCGGACATCGTGCCTTGGTGCACGGCTGTAAACTCGAAGACAATGTGTTGATTGGGATGGGTGCGATTGTGATGGATCACGCCTTGGTGCAAAGCGGAAGCATTGTTGCTGCAGGAGCAGTTGTGCTCGAAAATTCGGTTGTCGAAAGCGGATGGATATGGGCAGGGGTTCCGGCCAAACCTGTAAAGAAGGTAAGTGAAGAATTGGTCAAAGGACAAATAGACCGTATCGCAGATAATTATTTGATGTATGCCGGCTGGCTCAAGAGTGAAGGCGGGCATGAACTCGGCAGTTTGTAATTCAACTTAACATTATACCTTCGCTTGGAAATTTATTTTATGCGTTTAACACTTCTTATACTCATCGGATTAATTAACCTGATTCCGGTAAATTCTTATTCGCAGACTGCCAAAAAGCAACTCAGTTTGCAGGAAATCTGGGGCTCACGTACGTTTTCGCCATCCTTTGTGCAAGGTTTCGAAAGCATGAACGATGGCAGGCATTATGTCGCCATGGAGGCCGATCAAAGCAGCCAAATGCTCGTGAAATACAGTTATGCAAGTGGCGATAAAGTTGAAGTCATATGGAATTCGAACGACTACACTATCGAAGGTAAGCCCCTCGAAATGGATTCCTACACATTCTCATCCGACGAAAGTAAGCTGCTCATTCCCACCGAAACCGAACCGCTTTACCGGTATTCGAGCCGTTCGCATTTTGTGGTTGTAGATCTAAAAACGAAATCGGCGACCTATCTCAGTAAGGATGGTGGAAAACAGGCCTATGCTACTTTCTCGCCCGACGGAAAGAAGGTGGCCTTTGTGCGCGATAACAATCTGTTCATAAAATTTCTTGACGCAAACCGCGAAGTGGCCGTTACTACAGATGGAAAATGGAATGAAATAATCAATGGCGCGAGCGATTGGGTGTATGAGGAAGAATTTGCTTTGAAAGAATCATATTTCTGGTCGCCCGATAGCCGTAAACTGGGATTCTTGCGTTTCGACGAAAGCCGTGTGAAAGAATTTAATATGGCGACGTACGGCAGTCTGTATCCGGGCGAATATCGTTATAAATATCCGAAAGCCGGTGAAGAAAACGCGCGTGTTTCGGCATTCGTTTACGACACCGAATCGGGTAAAAGTGTGAAGGTACAAACCGGCGATGATCCCGAGACATATCTGCCACGCATGACCTGGAATCACGATGGCAGTAAGGTGTGCGTAACACGCATGAACCGATTACAAAACCACCTCGAGTTGTTGCTGGCCGATCCTATATCTGGAGCGGTTACAACCCTGCTCGAAGAACGTAGCAAAACCTATATCGACATACACGATAACCTAAAGTTTCTAAGTAACGGCAAGCAATTTCTGTGGACCAGCGAATCGGATGGATGGAATCGTGCCTATCTCTATGATATTGGTTCTAAGAAACCGCTTGCGCTAAGCAATACCGGAGTCGACATTACCGAGGTGTATGGCCTGGATGAGAAAAACGGCGCACTGTGGTTCCAGGCAGCGTGGCCCAATCCAATGTCGCGCACGGTTTTTTCGGCAAGAATTAACGGTAAAAACGTAAAACCACTTATCAAATCTTCGGGCCACCAAGACGCTGCGTTTAGTGCCGATTACAGTTATGTGCTACTAACCGAAAGTGCAGCATCAAAGCCATTAACGTTTACGTTGTATAGCCGAGACGGAAAAACAGTTCGTGTATTGGAACAAAACAAAGAATTGCAGGAGAAACTTGCCGAGTATGGCCTTTCTGCAAAAGAATTCATTAAAATCCCCAATGGGCTTGGCGATTCGCTCAATGCCTGGATGATTAAGCCGCCCGACTTTGACGCCTCGAAGAAATACCCGGTTTTTATGACCGTTTACGGCGGCCCGGGGCATAATACGGTGGAAGACCAATGGGAGGGCGCCAATTATTTATGGCATACCATGCTGGCGCAGAAAGGGTACATTGTAGTTTCGGTCGACAACCGGGGTACGCAATTCCGCGGAGAGGCCTTTAAAAAATCGACTTATATGCAATTGGGCCGCTACGAGACCGAAGACCAAATTGCTGCAGCAAAATATTTGGGTGGTTTGCCGTATGTTGATGCCACGCGCATCGGCATTCAGGGTTGGAGTTATGGTGGCTACATGAGTTCTTTGTGTATTACCAAGGGTGCCGACGTATTTAAAATGGCCATCGCTGTGGCTCCGGTAACCAACTGGCGGTATTACGATTCGATTTACACCGAACGCTTTATGCAATTGCCACAGAACAATGCAGCGGGCTACGACGATAATTCACCCATAAACCATGTAGCGCGTTTAAAAGGAAAGTATTTGCTCATTCACGGAACAGCAGACGACAACGTGCATTTTCAGAACTCGGTTGAAATGGTTTCGGCTCTGGTGAAGGCGAACAAGCAATTCGACATGTTTATGTATCCCGATAAAAACCACGGCATTTACGGGGGAAATACGCGCATGCATTTGTATGGCATGATGACTGATTATATTTTACGCCATTTGTAATTTAAACGCAGATTGTTTTTTCAAAAACATCTTTCGTTAAAAAAAAAAGATTAATTTTACGCTTCTCAAAATCAAAGCAATCGATAAATGGCTTTTTCATTTCATCTGGACAAGCTCCTTAACCTATTAGGTTTCGCACTTCTTGCTATTTTGCTTTTATTCGCGACAGCACCTTTAGAGGCACAAGATGTTCCTTGTGACTTAATTCAAAGTCCAACTTTTGATGATCCATGGGGTGGAGATGTTTTTTTCGATGATTGGCCACCTGCAGGAGAATTTGAGGTTCCTATCCCTTTTACATTTTGTTTTTACGACCAAACGTATAATTCATTTTTCATCAACAACAATGGGAATATAACATTTGGTGAAGGATACAATACATTTACCGCTTCAGGGTTCCCAAGCAATACCGTGCCTCCAATGGTAGCTCCTTTTTGGGGCGATGTGGATACGGGCGATCAATTTAGTCCACTAGGGCAAGCCAGATATGAAATATTCCCAAATTATGCGATTGTATTTTGGGATAATGTTGGTGTTTTTCCGGGCTCAAATCCATCACAGCGTAATAGCTTTCAGGTAATTATTTCGGATGGGACATCCACCATTTTACCCCCTTCATGCAATGTTGGGTTTGTTTATGGCGACATGCAATGGACAACCGGAACAGCTTCGGGAGGGACAAACGGATTTGGTGGTGAACCTGCCAATGTGGGAGTGAATCGTGGTGATGGTGTTGGCTTTGTACAAATTGGTCGTTTCGATGCCGACAATTCGAACTATGATGGTCCTTACGGGAACAACGATGGGGTGAATTTTTTAGACGATAAAGAATTTTTCTTTAACGTATGTATTCCTCCCGGTGGGGGGAATAATATTCCGCCTTTTGCCTCCTTTTCTGGAGAAAATGCTAACCTAACTGTTTGTGATCCTATTTATGTGTGTTCAGGTGCTTCGCGCAACATCCAATTCGATTTTTACCCGGTAGAACAAAATCAAACCGTTACGGCGGTGATGAATCCGCTTGAACCGGCTTCGGCGAGTCTTGTTTTAACGCCCACAATTACCAACGGCAACATTTGCAATGTAGTAGCCGAAGTTGATGCAGTTGCAACTCCGCCCGGTAATTATACGGTTTCGTTCACAGCTACCGACAATGGCAATCCTGCAGCAAGCTTTATCTTTAACATTCAAATAATCGTTACAGCGCCAACTTTAGCAGTAAGCATTTCGGGCGATGATCAAATTTGTGAAGGCGATGTTTCTTCACTGTTTGTTGCCGATAGCAACAATTATCAGTCATCATACTGGTTTCCCGTAAACAGCAATTTCTATCAACTTCCTGCTTCAGAGCAAGGTACATACAACGTGGTTGTAATCGACAACAACGGCGATTGCGGAATTGCGACATTGGATTTAGAAGTGAACGAAAACCCAGAACCTTTTCTTCTTGGCGAAAATATAGTATGTGTGGCAGACCCTACGTCTACGGCACAAATCTATGTTAATCAACCATTTGTTGATTACGCATGGTTCGACAATGGCTTTCCCATCGGAGCCTTTACTAGTGATACCGCCAATGTTGGAGCCGGCGACTTTACCGTAGAAGTTACAGACAATAATGGATGTACCGGACTTTCGCCGGTGTTTACAGTCAATCCAACTTCATTTTTAACTCCGAACATCGAAGGCAATTTGATTTCATGTTTCAACAACACGAACACCCTTGTTGCTGATGAAACATACTTTTCTTACTTGTGGGAAGATATTGGAACCAACCCTCCGACCTTTATTTCCAACGATCCCTACATTGAGGTACTTGAAGGATTCATACAGCTCACCGTAGGGGATGGAATTGGCTGCATTGGTTCCGACATTATCACAATTACGAATGTTGTTCCGGTATCGGATGCCGGTCCGGATCAAGTGGTATGTTCCAATACGGATGCTGTAATTGGCTCTGCGCCCCAAGCTGCGTATTCTTATTATTGGTCTCCTGCAGTATTGGTCGATGATAGCCTTCTATCAAATACAACGGCCAATTTCGTAAATTTTGCAGAAAATGCTTTTGAGCAACAACTTGTTTTAAGGTCAACACTTAGTGGATGTACTGCATACGACACCGTGATTGTTTCTGTAAATCCGCAACCTTTGGCTTACTTCGAAGCACCCGAACCGCAATGTTTCGAAAACCATTCGATTGATTTTGTCGCAGGCGGAAATTTCGGGTCCGGTGCTACTTTTGTTTGGGACTTTGGGCCCTCGGCAAATCCGGTTACATCTTCGGAGGCGTCCCCTCAAAACGTTCAATTCTCCGGAACAGGAACACACATCGTAACGCTTAAGATAATTGAGAATGGATGTTCGAGTTTTGACTATGAATTGCCTGTAATATTACGACCTATGCCGGTTGCAAATTTCTCTGCCAACACATTGGAGGGGTGTGCGCCGATGCCGATTAACTTTTTGAATCTAAGCGAATCGGCAGATCCTATCAGAGAATATTTCTGGACATTGGGAGATGGTCAGACATCGACTGCTACAACTCCAATGAATCAATACGATGAAGCAGGTCGCTACAGTGTTTCACTCGAAGTTGTTACTGAATATGGATGCCGTAATAAATTCGAAATTCCCAATCTGATTACGGTTTATCCCAATGCAGTCGCTAATTTCACGATCGACCCGCCCATTTTAACTTTAGATAATCCACATTGTACTCTAACTGATTTCTCGACAAATGCAGATGAAGTCAGCTATTCAATTGCTTACCTCGATACGTTTTTCAACCGTAATTTAATTTACACCTTTGAGGATACCGGTTCATTCGAAATTCGTCAGATTGTTCAAAATGAATTTGGCTGCATCGATTCGATGTCGCTCATTGCACGTGTTCAGGCTGGATTTAACTTGTTTATACCCAACTCATTTTCGCCCGACGGAGACGGACTTAACGATTACTTCAAGGTTTATGGTCAGGATATCTTGTCGTTCAACATGAAAGTTTACAGCCGTTGGGGACAGTTACTCTATGAAACAAACGATCTCGAAAGCGGTTGGGATGGTACGACGCGTCTGAGCGATTCCATTTTACCTTCGGGGGCTTACTTTTACATGATTGAGGTTGTAGACATTAACTACAATAGCAAACAACTCGAAGGTATATTTACCATTTACCGATAGCTTAAACGCTTCAGTTTAATAGAATTTCTCCATTCATCGTTTCCGGAATTTCGATTCCCATCAGATGCAATATCGTTGGCGCAATGTCGGCCAATTTTCCGCTCCGAATGTGTTTCACGGTGGCGTCCACAATAATTACCGGAACCGGATTGGTTGTGTGCGCCGTATTGGGGCTGCCATCGGCATTCAGCGCATAATCTGCATTGCCATGATCGGCAATAATTACCGCACTATAACGATACTGTTGTAACACGGCAAGCACCTCGCCCAAGCAAGCATCTACCGTTTCAACGGCTTTTACAATTGCACTAAAAACGCCTGTGTGGCCCACCATATCGGGGTTTGCAAAATTGAGGCAGATAAAATCGGGCTGCTTACTGCGAATGGCCTCGATTACCGCATCGCGAATACCGGGCGCACTCATTTCGGGCATCAAATCGTAGGTGGCCACTTTAGGCGATGGAATCATGATGCGCGACTCGCCTTCGAATGCCTGCTCGCGCCCGCCCGAAAAGAAGAACGTAACATGTGGATACTTCTCGGTTTCGGCAATACGCAATTGGGTTTTCCCCTCACGGGATAAGACCTCGCCCAGCGTTTCGGCCATGTCCTGCTGTTCGAAAATTACCTTTACATCGCGGTATTTCTCGTCGTAACGTGTCATGGTTACATAATAAAGCGGCAGGCGCTTCATCCCAAAATCGGGGAGGTCGTTTTGTGTTAAAACTTCGGTAATCTCGCGGCAACGATCGGTGCGGTAATTAAACGAAATAACCACATCGCCCGCTTCAATTTTCCCATCAACACCCTGCATGCAAATGGGTTTTAGAAACTCATCGGTTTCGCCCAATTCGTAACGTGCGCGAATGGTCTGCAGCACATCGCTGCTTGTTTCGCCCTGGCCATCCACCAACATTTCATAGGCGGTTTTTACCCGTTCCCAACGCTTGTCGCGGTCCATGGCATAATAACGGCCAACCACAGTTGCAAGTTTGCCTTGAGTGCCTTGTAGTTTATGGAGCAGTGTTTCAAGAAATCCTAATCCGCTTTTGGGGTCGGTGTCGCGGCCATCGGTAAATGCATGTACCAAATAATTTTGCACGCCTGCTTTTTCGGCAAGTTCGAGCAAATGATGTAAGTGGGCGTCTGATGAATGAATGCAGCCATCCGACAACAGTCCAAAGAAATGCAGCCTCTTATGATTTTCGCGCGCATAACGAAAAGCCTCTTGCAGCACAGGGTTTGCAGCCAATTCGCCGTTTTGCACTGCCTGATTAATTTTCACCAATTCCTGATACACCACACGGCCCGCTCCGATATTTAAATGCCCTACTTCAGAATTGCCCATTTGTCCTTCGGGAAGGCCTACATCCAAACCAGAAGTGCGCAAGGTTGCGTTGGGCTTGGACTTTAGAAGTTCATCCATCACAGGCGTATGCGCAGCGTGAATGGCGTCGGAGGCACTGCCATCGCCAATTCCCCATCCATCCAGAATTAACAGAGCAACTTTTTTATCGGGCATGATTGTGGGCATTCAATTGCAGCTCAAAAATACTCCCTTTGGGCCGATTTTCGCGCACCGAAATGCGAATTTGCTGCATGCGGCACAGATGCGAAACGATGTATAAACCCAGTCCGGTTCCTTTGGTGTTGCGCACTTCTTCGTTGCCCGAACGGTAAAACTTGGTAAAAATACGCTTGCGCTCCTCGGGAGCTACACCCACACCACTGTCTGCAACTTGAAGCGTTATCTCCTCGCCTTTTTTTGCCAAGATCAATTGAATGGATTGATGGTCCTCGCTGTATTTGATGGCATTTTCGCAGAGGTTGAGCAGAATGCTCTGCAGGGCTTGTGCATCGGCCTGTACTTCAAGATTTTGCTCAAGGTTAGCCATAAGACGCGGTGTAGGGAAACGCGCGTTGAATTGTGCTGCAAATGCTTCGCACAATTCGCTGATGTTGAGGCGTGCAAGCTGCAAGTGAAAGGCACTGTTTTCGAGCTGTGCCGCCAATAATATATTGCCCACCAATTGATCTAAGCGCACCGTTTCGGCGATGCCCCGCTCCACGATTTCTTTTTGCTTTTCGGGCTCAAGGGTTCGGCGTTGCAGCGTTTCGAGAAACAACTTTACCGCTGCAATTGGCGATTTTAGCTCGTGCGTTACCGAGAGCAGAAAATTCTTCTGTAAGCGCGCAGCTTCGGTTTCGCGTTTGAACGATTTGCGGGTTTGAACAACGCCTAATGCCAGCAGTCCAAGAAATACGGCACCTTCGCCGAAAATCATCATTTGTTTTTTGCGCAGCTG
>Ga0169931_10004023_pt1 | contig 23061 bp, 20 predicted proteins | sample Kivu_15m_20L_FD_129675 | JGI IMG/M metagenome (GOLD analysis project Ga0169931, IMG submission 129675) | Freshwater microbial communities from Lake Kivu, Western Province, Rwanda to study Microbial Dark Matter (Phase II) - Kivu_15m_20L... | ecosystem: Environmental > Aquatic > Freshwater > Lake...
CCCGTATTCATGTCACGGTAGTGAAGCAGGTCAAAGGCCTGGCCTCGGTAATCGCGGGTGCCACAGATCAAATCTACAGGATTGAAATGGGTAGATGCTTGAAAATGCTGTTTGGATATGGGGTCATTTAAATCAATTTGAGCGGTTTCTAGAATTTGAAGAGATTGGGTTCCGTCTTTTTCATGGATCCAAAATGGACCTCCTCCAGGTTCACCAGTATTTTTCACCATCCCACATACCCGAATTGGGCGATTGAGTTTGGCTTGAAAGAATACTGCTTGTTCAGTTAAATTAGCATTTTGTATGGAATCAGGAATGATTCCGCCTAAGTCGGTTACATATACTTCTTTTGCTTTCCCCACGGAAGGAGCGGAAACTTCTTCAAGTGCTCTTAAAGCCTCAAATACTCGTCCTTGAACATCCAATAACAATCCTCCAAGGGCCATTTTGTAGGATTTCGTCACTGGCTTTAGCCGATCAGGAACTACGTTGTCAATGTTTTTGATAAAAATGAGATCCGCGCCTACCTCATTTAGATTTTCAAGTAAGGCGCCATGACCTGCGGGTCTAAACAAGAGGCTTCCATCTTCTTCTAAGAAGGGTTCATTCGATTCGTCCACAGCAATGGTATCTGTGGATTTTTTTTGATGGGAATAACTCACTCGAAATACCAATCCAGTTGATTCCTGAAGTCGAGGTAGGTGCTGGTTAATTTCTTGGACAAAGCCTTCTTCGTGTTCGGGTGAAACGGTGAAATGGATGTGTACCTGTTTGTTTTTACCTACGCCGTATTGAATTCCTTCGATTAAATGTTCCTCTGCAGGGCAGCGGTTTGCATCTCCATAGGTGTGGAACTTTAACAGCCCTTTGGGGAGGTTGCCGTAGTTTAAGCCTGCTTCTGTAAGTAAGGCCGCTACCAATTTCTTGTATTCCTTATTTTCCATCAAAGTAGCAATGGATTCGCCTTCTTGTTGAAGCGCCACATCCAAGTCCTGGTAAAAGGCAAACTGGCTCAGGTTCCCCATAAATTTTTGGGTGAAGCCATTTTTTACCAAATCTCCGTCTGTTTCTAAAAAGGAGAAAAGATCCTTAAACATGCGACTGGCAGCACCAGAGGCAGGAACAAATTTGACGATATCCAATTCAGCAGCCTTACGGGCAAAAAAACTTTGGTAATGCTGTACTTGATTTTCCTCCCAAACCTGGATTCCTCGAGCAGGAGTGGCAGGGCCTACCAAACGCAAAAAAGGAAAACCTTTCTTGAAACTTTCCAACTGCTGTTGAATGGCATCAACCTGCTTGCCTTGTGACTTTATTTTTTGGGTAAGGGTAGCGTCCATGGCTTGGTATTTTAGGATAAACTAAAGTGATTAAGGTAATTTACTTTCTGCAAAACCTCAACACATTCTTGGCTTTTATTTGGTCGAATTAACCTGTAATCGTGTCAAGGAGTTGAAAACGAATCGGATTGCCAACTCTTTTTTGAGCCAGTTTGGATTGACCTTCTTCAGTTAAATGGAGTATTCTGGGATAACCTCCTGTGACTCCCGCATCCCGCATCAGTACGATGAGTTTACCACTCGGTGTCAATTGTACGGTCCCGGGAAAAACCGGATTGGTGGGGAGATCCTCCAGTTGGTTGGGAACGAGTTCTTCCAACTGAATTCCCATTCGATTACTGAATTTGGAAAGGTGGAAGGTGGTGGAACGCACTAATTCTTGTTGTGCTGAAGACAAAAGTGCCCAATCAGCACCCCGATAGGCTTCAATTTCGGGAGATTCAAACCAAGAAGTTTCCCACTTGGGTTTGGCTCCTAGTGAATTGGATTGGGGAATTGGGATATAGGACAACACCTCCTGGGTACTTCGTTTGTAGGGAGAGGTAATTGATTCAAAATCGCTTCCAGAACCAAGATAGCGCTCCACCTGAAATCCGCCTTGAATGCATAGGTACAAACGACTACCGGTTAAGAATGCTCCAATTTCAAGGAGATCACCTGCTGCAATGGAAATTAAAGTGGAATTGGATAGGGACGTTTGGTTAAGGCTAACCCCCACTTGTGCTCCCGCCAAAGCAATCAGGCAGGCTTGGTCAAATTGAATTCGTAAACCAGGTTGAGCAATTTCCAAGGCCACCGCATTGCTGGAGTTATGCAGGATATGGTTTGCCCAGCGGAAACTCTTTTGATCCATTGCCCCCGAGGTAGGAATGCCGAATTGGGCTCCTGCTGGACGACCCTTATCCTGAAAGGAAGTGCCTGCTGGGCAGCGCAGCAATACCGCTTTTCCAAGGAGTTGACTCATTTCCGAAGGAGTTTAGGGTAAGGCTTATTCCAATTCTGGAATTGGGCCGCACTGATGGGTACAAATTGTATCTGTTCCCCTGGCTTCGCCCAAACCGGGATAGGCTGCTTGGAATCAAAAAAGGTAAGGGGACTTCTCCCGATGATGTGCCATCCTCCAGGACTTTGCATGGGGTAGATACCCGTTTGGCTGCTTCCAATGGCCACAGATCCTGGCGGCACAGCGAGTAGGGGAACACTTTTTCGAGGAGTATGGAGCAATGAGGAAAGGCCGTTCAAATAGAAGAACCCTGGCAAAAATCCAAAGAAATAGATTCGGTACACCGGTTCGGAATGGAGTTGAATAAGTTCCTTTAGGCTTAGATTTTTGGATTCCGATAGGGAGTTTAGATCTTGCCCATATTCGGGGTCATAACACACAGGAACCTGCCAGATTGCATTGGATAACTGCATTGGTGGCAGTTTGAGGTCCTTTAACTGGGCTAAAAAATCCTGTTGGTTTTTGGGGTTTTTCCAAACCAAACTGATCCGCGTAAAACCCTGACGGGCTTCTGCTAAGGCATCCGAGAAATTAGATTGAATGTAAGTCAAATAGGCCAATTGGAATCCAAGCAGTTCATCGGTTGGGTGATGATCCCATACCAATTCCCCAAAGGTTGGGCTGAGGATTTGATAGTGTGGAATCATGTCCAGTACCGCTTTCTAAGGACGGGTAAAAAGTCTACAATGCCGGGATTATCGCCATGAAAGCATAGGGTGTCAGCCTGAATAGGCAATTGAACACCTTCCAGACTCAGCAACTGTCCTTTAAAAAGCAAGCGCTTGACTTGGGGTTCTACGGAGGTGATATCCTGAAGCAAGGATCCTGGTTGGCTTCTTGAACTGAGCAGGTAATCTGCCGTGTAGGCTCTGTCCGCAAATACTTCCAGGCGAATCGATAGGCCTTTTTCCTTTGCCTTTTTCTCCAGTTCTGAATGTGGGGGAACTAGCAAGTGTGTTTGGGGGTAGTTTTCTACTAAAAAATCAGTCAACAGATTGGCTAGATTCGAATCTTTTGCGGCGTCGTTGTAAAGTGCGCCGTGAAATTTAATGTGATCCAGACTTAAATGATGGGCTTGGGCGCTTTTGGTAAACCATTCAATTTGTTGCCCAATGGATTCGATCAGGTCTCCAACCGGCATTTTGATGGAAAGCCTTCCAAAATTTTCTCGATCTGGATAGGAAGGATGGGCTCCCACTTTTTTACCGTATTTGATGGCCAAGGCTAAAGAAGCATCCAAACTCTCCTGGGTTCCAAAATGTCCCCCACATGCCAGACTGGCTACATCTACAAAAGGAAAAATTTCCTCCTCCCAGGCTACGCCCTCACCCAGGTCGCAATTGATTGGGGGTAGGGAAAAAGGATTTTTGGAGGATTGTTCGTCTAGCATTACCGAGGGAATTGAACCGGTCTAGGTTAATATTTCGACTACCTTCCCAGTGTCAGGATCTACTACTACCCGAATATTCCCCGAACTAGTTACAAAAACCACCACATAGTTGCCGTTGGTCCAAGCGGCTACTTCGGCTTTTGTCCAATCTCCGAGAATCGAAGATTTTTGTGCGGGACTCAAGGCTGAATAGGCGATATTTCGGTAGACATTTAAAGGATCCTCGGGGGATTCTACGGTGCAGGCGAACAGCAATAGGCCAAGAAGTGCAAAAAGAAGGATTTGGAATTTCATAGGGATCTAACTTTACTTCTCAAATTTGAAAAAAATTCCTTTCTTGACAAGTACAAACTCAATTTAGCAAATCAAATGTCTTTGATTTCAAAACTCCCGCAGGTAGGAACGACCATTTTCACGACCATGTCCAAGATGGCACAGGAAGAAAATGCGATTAACCTGGCTCAGGGATTTCCAGGCTTTGGTTCAGACCCAACCTTGCTGGAATTGGTGTCCAAGTATACTCGCGGAGGACAGAATCAATATGCGCCCATGTCGGGTGTTTCTGAATTGAAACTTGCATTGGCCAAAAAGACCCAAATTACCCAAGGTTATTTTCCGGACCCAGAATCGGAGGTAACCATTGTATCTGGTGCCACAGAAGCGCTTTTTGCAGCCTTTACGGCTGTGGTTCGCCCTGGAGATGAAGTCATTGTATTGGAACCTGCCTACGACAGTTATGTACCTGCAATTCACTTAAATGGTGGAATTCCCATTTTTGTAGCCTTAAATCCTGTCGATTTTTCAGTGGATTGGGAGTTAGTGGCCTCCAAAATTACGAACAAAACACGCGCCATCGTAGTCAATAGCCCACACAATCCGAGTGGGCAGGTGTGGAGTAGGGGGGATGTGGAGCAATTGGCTTCCTTGGTATCGAAGACGGGTATTTATGTCATTAGTGATGAAGTTTACGAACACATTCTTTTTGACGGGAGAGTCCATATTTCCTTGGGTTCGCATCCTATTTTACGAGAGCAGACCTTTGTTTGTGGTTCTTTTGGAAAAACCTTCCATGTCACCGGTTGGAAAATAGGCTATTGCATCGCCCCCAAGTCCTTGAGTCAGGAATTTCGGAAAATCCACCAATACCTGACCTTTAGCACGGTCACTCCAATACAATTTGCACTAGCCGAATACTTAGAAAATCCTCAACATTACCTGGATTTGCCGGCCTTTTACCAAAAGAAGCGGGATCTATTTGCAGAAGGCTTGAAATCCACTCCATTTACCTTTCAAGCCAGCCAGGGAAGTTTTTTCCAGTTGGTGTCCTATGCCCATCTCAGCAAAAAACCCGATGTGCTAATTGCTGAGCAGATGACTCGGCAACTCAAGGTGGCTTGTATTCCCGTTTCCGTGTTTTATTCTACTGGACAGGATCATCGAGTGCTTCGCTTTTGTTTTGCCAAAAAAGAAGAAGAGTTGGAGGAAGCCTTGCTTCGAATACAAAAAATTGAAAGTATTTTAATTTAGTAAATTATTGAAAATCAATTAATTTTAAGTTATTAAATTAAGTATTACTTAAAATAAAACGCTCAATGAAGTATTCCCTTCTTTTCCTGATTTGGCTTTCTTTTGTGACTTATTCTGTTGCTCAAGAAATGGAGTTTACGCAGTGGAAACTCAACCGGCAAGCGGAATTGACTGCAGAAGACGGCTGGCTGAATTTGGTTGGATTGATTTGGATGGAAGCAGATTCTCCCTATTTGGAAGAAGTGGATGGGACTACTCTTGGCTTTGGTAAAAATTCAGGGTCTGCCACGCTCGGTAAGTTTGAATTTGGACAGGATTCAGTTTGGTTTGAACCTACCGAATTGTCCCCTCAGACTATGTCTAACTCCACACGATCTAAGAGGATCCTGGTGTACCCCATTGCCTATGGTACTGGAGGAGGAGTGTACTACAAAAATTGGAAATGGAGCATCATTCAGCGGGAAGGGAAATATGCACTCCGATTGCGTGACCTAAATCATCCAAACCTTCAAAATTTCATTCCTACGCCCACTTTTGACTACAATCCAGCCTACCGATTTACTGCAAAGTTGGTACCTAGATTCAACCAAACCCTTGAAATACCCAATGTATTGGGGCAACTCATTACTTGGAAGGTGATCGGCATACTTCAGTTTGAACGAGAGGGACAACAAGTTGAACTTCTGGTTTTGGATGAGTTGGGTAAACTTTTTGTGCTATTCTCTGACGAGACTTCTGCTTTGGAAACCTATCCCACAGGTCGCTACCTTTATGTGAATCCCCCTGATGGGAAAGGGATGACGACTCTTGACTTCAATTATGCCTACAATCCTCCCTGCGCCTATACGGAGTTTGCTACTTGTCCCATCCCTCCCAAATCCAATCGGCTCTCTTTCGCAGTTCTTGCAGGAGAAAAGATGCCTGAAGGGCATGAATAGGGTTAATGCATAAAAAAAGGGGTAAACCCCTTCCTTATTTCAATGCCTCTTGGCAAAATTCCAAGCAACGCTGCACCTCTGTGACCGCATTCGAACCGGTAGGTATTTGGTATTCGAGTTCGATGGTGGCGGGAAAGGCATATTTCTTTTTCTTCATCAATTGCAAAATCTCCCCAATCGGCGTATCCCCAGTTCCCCAGGCCACATTTCCCTTGCCATTGGCAGGAGTTTTACGATCTTTGGTATGCATGCTCAAGATTCTGGACTGCTGTTTTTCGATTAATGGAATCAAATCCGAATGGCCAGCAGCAATGTAGTGCCCAGCATCTAGATTCAAGCCATTGGCAGTGCTTTGAGCCAATGCAGTGTCCCAAAAAGTAAAGGTTTCTTGTTCATGTCCATGGTAACCCACGGCCATTCGCTCTTTTTCACCCAACTTACCCAATCGCATCGTCTGCTCATCATTGGAGGGATGCTCCAAGGTCACATGACTTGCGCCGAGGGCTTTGGCTGCCCGCATGCCATAGACTACTTCCAAATCTGAATTGTTGGCACCGAAAGCATTGGGCTTGAAGGCATAGATTGATACTCCCGCATCCTTATACATCTTGCCCATTTGTTCAAACTTCTTCATATCAGCCTTAGCGCGCCATTCGGCAACAGTTTTGTTGAAGGCAGCACTTTGGGCTTGGAGGTCAGCAAGTTCCTTTTTTTCGTCTTCACTGAGTGCTTCCCCACGACGCTGCTTCCCACCCAATTGAAAAATTCGTGAACGATTGAAGGTAGGGGCAGGCATACCCGCAAAACTCTCTGCAGGATCCCCCATCAATTCAATGGATGAAATACCCGAGTCAAGCACGTATTGTAGCGTAGCCTCTGCACTTTGGTCAGCCATGGAGCGGAAAGAGTAGGTGATACAACCAATCTTAACTCCATTGATCAGGGAGTTTGGCTTGCCCAAGGATTTGATCAAGGCGGGTGCTCCTTGTAGCCAAGTGGGTGCTGTCAGGACACCTGCAATTCCAAGTACTGATTTTTGAAGAAACTCGCGACGATTTTTCATGGGTTTATTGTTTGAGGAATATTCTTTCAATTTAGAATATTTCGGAGGGTTTTTAAAGGAATTTTTACAAACGGCAAGGAATTGAATGGCAATGCCTTAAAATCTTTTGCAGTCAATCCAACCAATTAAAAACCTACCGCCTTATCATCCCCTCTTGGATCTGCTCCACCTTCGAGTTTGCCATTGGGCAAAACACGAATGGCGTCTACTTTTCCAATGATGGGGCTATTTCCTTCGTTGATCAAATACCCTCTGGACTTGAGTTGCTCCACTAAAGCCGCTCCAAAAGCCTTGGGTTCAAAGTTGACCAAGTCAGGCAACCATTGGTGATGAAAACGAGGGGCGTTGACTGCTTCCTGCATCCCCATGTCAAATTCATACACGTTGAGAATCGTCTGAAGTACGGAAGTGATGATGGTGGATCCTCCCGGAGTACCCACTACCATGGCTAGTTTTCCTTCTTTTTCCACGATGGTGGGGGTCATGGAACTCAGCATGCGCTTGCCTGGAGCAATGCTATTGGCTTCGGCTCCGATGAGGCCAAACATATTTGGGATTCCCGGCTTGGAGCTAAAATCGTCCATTTCATTGTTCATGAAGAATCCCAATTCCTCCACAAACACCTTGGAACCGTAGGCTCCATTGAGGGTGGTAGTCACTGAAACGGCATTCCCATCTGCATCCACAATGGAATAGTGGGTAGTTTCCATGCTCTCGGAAAACTGGATATCTCCTCGGCCAATGTCTGCTGACTTACTTGCTTTTTCGAAGGAAAAGTCTCTCATTCTGGATTTTAAGTAGGAAGAATCAAGCAGTTGTTTGACAGGAATTTGTACGAAGTCAGGGTCACCTAAGTAGTAATTTCGATCGGCATAGGCGCGACGCTCCGCCTCTACCATAGCTTGGATGTATTCAGGGGAATGGTGTCCAAGTTGGCGTAGGGGAAAGGGTTCGAGCATTTTGAGGATTTGGCCCAAGGTGATTCCTCCAGAACTTGGGGGAGCCATGGAAATGATCTTCAAGTCTCGATACGGAAAAACAATGGGATCTCTCCATACGGCTTTGTACTGGACTAGGTCCTCCTTGGAAATGATTCCTCCATTGGTTTGAAAATGATTGACCAAAATTTTAGCCGTCTCTCCTCTGTAAAACTCATTTTTCCCATTCTTAGCAATTCGCTCCAAGGTATTGGCGAGTTCGGGTTGCTTTAACGTGTCACCTGCTTTGATCTCTTTTCCAAAAAAGGTGTTTGGACCATTTACTTGGATAAAAAGTTGCCGATGCATTCGTAGACTTTCGCCTTGATTTTTAGTCACTACATAGCCATTTCGAGCCAAATCGATTACGGGTTGAAGCACTTGTCTGGGCTTGAGTTTTCCAAACTTTGCCTGGGCTTCAAAAATACCGGCCAAGGTTCCTGGTACACCGGAGGCCAAAATTCCTTGGGTACTTAATTGGGGGATGACATTGCCATTTTCATCCAGGTACATGTCTTTAGTGGCTGCTTGAGGGGCTTTTTCGCGGTAGTCCAAACTACCAATCCGTCCATCGGCCATGCGGTAGACCATAAATCCACCACCGCCAAGGTTACCCGCAAAGGGGAAAGTCACCGCCAAGGCCATTTCGGTAGCCATCATCGCATCGAAGGCATTGCCTCCTCGACGAATGATCTCAATTCCTATTCGAGAGGCTTCCTCCCGAGCAGAGACTACCATGGCTTTATCGGCTACAAGCCCCTGGACTTTGGTGGTCTGAGCCAGACTTTGGGCAATAAAACCACCTGCAATTCCTAAAGTGATTGCAAAGGAAAATACGGTTCGAGAGAAGGTGCTCATTTTCTAGGGAGTGTGTTGTTGAATAATTTCAAAATACGCTTGTATTCGTCGGTCCAAGAACTTGGGGTCACAAATCCGTGATCTTCTATGGGGTAAACGGCCATTTCCCAATTATCTTTTTTCAGTTCAATCAAACGCTGCGAAAGGCGAACCACATCTTGGAAGTGGACATTTACATCCAGCATGCCGTGTGCAATTAGGAGGTTGCCTTTCAATCCCTCTGCAAAATAGATGGGAGAGGAGCGACGATAGGCAATGGGATCTTCTTCAGGGGTATTCAAAATATTGGCTGTGTAGCCATGGTTGTAATGCGCCCAATCGGTAACCGAACGCAAGGCTGCCCCTGAGGCGAATACATCTCCGTGATTAAACATAGCCATCAGGGTGATAAAGCCTCCATAACTGCCTCCATAAATCCCGATTCGTCCTGCTTCGACTCCGTGTTGCTGCATCAGGTATTTTGCTCCATCCACTTGATCGGAAAGGTCTTTGCCTCCCATGTGACGGTAGATGCCGGTTCGCCAGTCGCGGCCATAGCCTGCGGATCCTCTGTAATCAATATCTAGGACGGTGTAGCCTAGGTCAGTAAGGAGGTTATGGAAAAAATACTCTCGGAAGTAACTGCTCCACCATTTGTGGACATTTTGGAGGTATCCGGCACCATGAACGAAGATGACTGCGGCTCCATTCTTTTTGCTAGGATCGGGTAGGTAAAGCCGCGCGGGTACCTGAGCACCATCCTGAGCAGGGAAGCGAACCAGTTGTGGGTCACGCCAAGCATAGTTTTTGAATTCCTGGGATTGGCCATCGGTAAGACGAATGGGTTTGGCCCCAATCTTGTTTTCTTGCACATACAATTCATAAGGCACATTGGAGTAACTGTGTAAGATGGCAAGGTGCTTTTCATCAGGAGAAAGGATCACCTGATTTTCACCTTCCATGGAGGTCAACTGCTCCATCTTTCCACCCCATAGCGGCATGCGGTAAAAATGTCGCTCGCCAGGATGAACTTCCGAGGTGGTCAAGTACCAAGACTTTTTGTCTTTGGACAGGAAGGGTTCAAATACTTCAAATTTTCCTGCAGTCAGTGCTTTTTTCTCTTTGGTCTCCGCATGAACTAAGTACAGATGGGAATAGCCGCTTTCCTCAGATTGGAAGTACAGGTGCTTGGAGTCAGGGAGCCAACCCAAAGTGCCACCCCAACCAATTCCTGGTCCAGCAATCCAGGCTTCGTCGCGCTGCCGATCTAGAGTGGTTAAGGCTCCTGAGGTCAGGTCAATGGCTGCAATCCACCGATCCTTGTTGTCTACGGCTCTGGCTTGAAGTACTGCTTTAGTTCCATCAGGGGAGAAATAAGGTCCCGTAAGGGATATTTCCCGATTCTTTTTCTCCCAAGTTTTTTCAGGATAGTCGGCTCGGTAATCCGGAGCATCCTGAATTCCTGGTAGGCTGGCGGTATTTACGTAGTATACGGTATCTCGGTCCAAATCATAAATTCCCAATTCCGTCTTACCTGCTTGGGTACCCACTTTAGGTCTGCTGTTGAGATCCTCGGTGTAGCCGGAGGCCGCAGCGTAGTCAGGAACTTTGGTGTTCTTGTTGCCTGCAGGAGGAGTAAACACAGAAAAGGTGACATAGCGCCCATCAGGTGATAGTTGCAGGTTGGAGAGATTTTTACCTTCAGTATAAAATACAAACTCCTCCTGGACGGTTTCACGGATGCTGGCTCGATAGGCTTGGGATGCTTTTTGGGCATCTTTTCGCTTGCGAACCTCCTCGAGTAAGGCCAAGTTTTCTTGTTCCAAGAAATTGATTTTTCCAGATTCAGCAGGCTTTGCTTTGGCTGGTTTTGTTGCGTTTACGATGGAAGTAAGTTTTTCAAGACGATTATTTTTCCGATCAAAGCGGTAAAAATTTAGTTCCGAACTAAAGGCGATGTAGTCTTCATTGGCGAGAAATTTGAGTTTCTCCAAAGGACCATACCAATCAAATAAGGTGGTTGTTTTTCCTTTTTTCACCTCTTCCAAAAAGACCTGATTGCCTTTTTTGTAAAGTTTTAGGCTTTCATCGGAGGATAAAATGGCTTCCTTCTTCAGCGTTTTTTCTTCCGACCACAGGACTTTGCTGGGTTTTGCTCCTCCAATAGCCTCGATTTTGTAGAGCGAGTCGGCTGGGTTCTTTTCGGGATTGTAATTGAAGTAAATCTGCTTGCTATTATCGCTCCAGTAATGTCCCGATGGAAATGTTCCCATCCAACTTGGGTCGCGCATGATGGACTTTACAGACAATTGGGACTGTGCTGAGGCAAGGGAGTATACCCAAAGTAGGGGCAGAAGAAGGACGATTTTGCGTAGCATAAGGCTAGAATAAGTGAATTTAATAGTGAATACGAAAAATGGATTCTATTTCAAATCCATGAAAAGGAATCAAGGGTGTTGTCCCTGCAATTTATAAATCTAAGGCTTGGAAGACATTCCATTGGTGGAAATTCATTTAGTAAATTTTTAGGAAGAGTTTTTTAACAATTGGGCAAGGAATGAGTTTTAAACTCAGAATTGGCCTTGAAATAATAAATCAGTTCCGTTTGGATGGGAGAGGATTCTAAAAATGAGTGGATCAAACAGAGACAAAAAGGGTAGTAATCGTTAATTTTGTGCGTTGAATCTTTTTACTGATGCAGAAAAATAAAAAAATCTTCTTGTTGCTTTTTGTGTTGTTCATGCTGGTCATTCTCTACGTGAGTTATGACATCTCTAGAAGAACTACTTTTCCAGGTTCTAAGGGTAATTTGAAAGAACGAATTTCTACAGAAGTTGAAAAATAGTAGGCATGATTGGAAAGAAGATTGATGTAGATCGTTTGGATCTGGATTTGATGAAGGAAAAAACCACGGAGAATCCGGGGATTTTGCCCTATGCACACCATGCAGGTAGTGCGATCATCAAACCTGAGGATAAGGGAAAGATTACGGGTAGAGCAGTGGCGGCAATGCATAGTCAGACCGACATGCAAATGGCCCAGATCTACGATCAAATGAAACTTTTGGCAGATCAAGCCAAGAAAATTCAGTCTCGTATCGAAGTTTCAGAACGCATTTACCAGGCTTCCATTTCCTTTGAACCTTTGATCAATCACCGCTATTTTCTCTACCAAAAAGAAGATGGGACGGATTTTTTGAGCATGATCGCTCCCGAAGAGTGGGGAAGAAAAAAGAACTGGGCAAATTTTGTGGCCGAGATTAAATTATTGGCTGACCATACCTGGGAAATCCTTCGAGACGTAAGTTAATCCCATGGAGCACCTGATGACCCGACAACTGGATCTGATCTTGAAGGAAGGCGGGGCTACTTACGACTGGCAGGTAGATTTTGAAGTTCAACTCCGCTACTTGGATGCACGCAGTAAATCCTGGCTGACTGCATGTTTGGAAGAATTAGGCGGAACAGGAGCATTTCCGCTTTTTGAAAAAGTTCCGGTTGATTTTAAGTTGGGTAGAACCCTACTTATTTGGGATGAGGAAGTGAATTTTAACCGCTACCGTGGAATTAGTTTGCGCTCCCCGATGTATGAAGAATTTCAATATACTTTTTTTGAAGGGCACAAACGACTCTGTAGAACTTTTGAAAAAGAAGCCCTAAAGGCGGGTATGCCCCAGCGAATTTGGGAGGGACCTCCACTGGCGGCACGGATTTTTGGGAGCCCTTCAGATCCTGGGGATTTTCATGGGGTAGGTGCTACTGGATGGAAATTAAACGCTTACAATCACCTGCAAGTGGATTTGCTAACGCGCATTCATGGATACAAATTGATCCGACTCAGCCCTTACGAAACGATCATGACTGGTGGCTCTTTGAAACGATTGGATCAACTCCTAATCAATCCCAAGGAAGAACAGCGCAGCATTCTTTATGGATGGTTGATGCGTAAAGTATCCTAAATGGAGTAGGATAGGATTAGGCAAAAAGTCCAAAGATTTCCCGTTCGATTTTTTCAACAATAAAGGAAAAGTCTCCTGGGCGCTCGACAAAATCCAAATTATTGACATCTATCACCAATAGTTTTCCCTCCTTGTAGCCAGCAATCCATTCTTCGTAATGGGAGTTTAGATTTTTTAAGTAATCGATGCGCATGGCCGTTTCGTAACTTCTTCCACGCTTTTCGATTTGCCCTACAAGTTTGGGGATGTCTGCTTTCAAATAAATCAAGAGATCCGGAGCCTTCACATGGGAAATCATGGAATCAAATAAACTCTTGTAATTGGCATAGTCTCGCTCGGTCAGGAGGTTGCTTTTGTAGAGGTTGGCCGCAAAAATATAGGCATCCTCGTAAATCGTCCGGTCTTGGATGGTCGACTCACTACTTCCTTGGATGGTTTTCAGTTGGTTGAAACGGGAATTCAAAAAGTACACCTGCAAGTGAAAAGACCAGCGCTTCATGTCTTCGTAAAAATCGGGTAGGTAGGGATTATCATCTACAGCCTCAAATTCAGCCTTCCAGCCGTAATGTTTTGCTAATTTTTCGGTAAGCGTGGTTTTGCCGCTGCCAATATTTCCAGATACTGCTAAATGCATGGGGGTAGTTTTTACTTTGAGAATCTAGGGGAAACGGGGTAGTCTTTGGTGCCAGCAGGGTAGCAATAAAATCCTTCCCCTGATTTTGCGCCCTTAAATCCAGCCGTAACCATGTTGATCAATAGGGGACAGGGAGCATATTTTGGGTTACCAAAACCTTCATGGAGCACACGTAAGATGGAAAGGCACACATCCAAACCGATAAAATCTGCGAGTTGAAGGGGACCCATGGGATGCGCCATGCCCAACTTCATCACCATATCGATCTCCGAAACCCCCGCCACTCCTTCGTAAAGGCTGTAGATGGCCTCATTAATCATCGGCATCAAAATTCGGTTGGCTACAAATCCTGGGTAGTCCTGAACTTCAACGGGCACTTTATCCAACTGAAGAGAAAGTTGCATGATCTGGGCTGTGATTTCTTCTGAAGTGGCATAGCCTCGAATCACTTCGACCAATTTCATGACAGGAACTGGATTCATAAAATGCATTCCGATGACTTGTGCAGGTCGCTGGGTTACTGCAGCGATCTGGGTAATCGAAATAGAGGAGGTATTGGATGCCAATATTGCTGAAGCAGGCGCCAATTGGTCCAATTGACGGAAGAGTTCCAATTTAATTTCGACATTTTCAGTTGCCGCCTCTACAACCAGATCGGCATGTTTTACGCCAGATGCAAGGTCTGTATGCGTTTGGATGCGCTGTAAGGCCTCCGTCTTTTCAGTCTCACTCAAGGTACCTTTAGTTACCTGACGGTCCATGTTTTTGGAAATGGTCGCCAAAGCCTTGGTCAGTTGCTCAGCAGAAAGATCCACCAAGGAAACAGCAAACCCTTGCTGCGCAAATAGGTGAGCAATGCCATTGCCCATGGTGCCCGAACCGATGACTGTAATGTTTTTCATGAGGGTTAAATCTTTAGAAAGTCTATTGGGTTTGTTCTGAATTGAAGATTTCAAAACTACGGGTAAGGTCTGCGATTTCCAACTCAGAGTCTTCCTTTCCTATGAGGTTAGGGTGTCAATTTTTATCCCTCTGCAAATAGGATTAATTTTTACCTTTGATACATGAAAGAACTTGGACAGGTCAATCGCCTATACATTAACCGATTTACAGATTTTGGAGCGTACTTAGCGCTTAGTGATGGGAATGAAGTCTTGCTTCCTAAAGGATACTTGACTGGCGAGGAACAAGTAGGCGAAGCCATCAATGTCTTTGTATACACCGATAGTGAAGACCGACCGGTGGCAGTGACCGATACCCCACTACTACTTTTGGATGAGTTTGGAGTGTTGACCTGTAAGGAGGTAACCTCCTTTGGGGCATTTATGGATTGGGGCCTGTTGAAAGATCTTTTTGTGCCCAATGCCGAAATGGCAAAACCAATGACCGCGGGTCAAAAATACTTAATAAGACTCTGTGCAGATTACCGATCCAATCGATTGATTGGCGTGAGTAAGTACCGTGAATTTTTGTATCCTGCACCCAAGGACTACCTGCCAGGAAACGAATGTCAGGGCCTAATTTTTGAAAAAACTAATTTGGGTTACAAGGTTTTGTTGGAGGAGCGCTACGAAGGACTGCTCTATGCCAATGAGGTTTTTCAAGACCTGACCTTGGGAGAAACCCGTAAACTTTGGGTGAAAAAGCGCAGAGAAGATGGAAAACTTGATCTTCAATTGCTGCCATTTGGTCGGGTGAAGTACCAGGAGGGAGCAGAAAAAATCCTTCAATTGCTTCAAGAAAAAGGTTTTTTGCCCTTGCATGACAAATCTGAGCCAGAGGCAATTCAAAAGGCCTTGGGGATGAGCAAAAAGCAGTTTAAGCAGTGCATTGGCCAATTATACAAAGCACAGGAGATTACCATCCATGCCGATGGAATTTCATTGAGTAAGGATTAAGCCTTGATATAAATTCATAGGTTCAATTTAACCCACTCGAGCAAGTCCTCCGATGTCCCTAAATCTAGAAAAGTTTACTAAAGAGAGTAAGTCGGAATTTCCGGCAAACAAAAAGATCAAGGACAAGATCAAGGCTACACGTCCCAAAAATCTCGATGCTAGATTTCAGCAAGCCCATGATGAGGTTTTTTCGAAGGTAGACTGTTTGGATTGTGCGAATTGCTGCAAGACGACAAGTCCCATTCTCATTCAAACAGACATAGATCGTCTATCCAAGGTGTTTCGGATGCGTTCCAGTGAATTTATAGACACCTACCTTTTTCGAGATGAGGAAGGAGATTACGTGTTTAAAGGGGCTCCTTGTCCTTTTTTAGGTGAGGATAACGGTTGTTTGGTTTACGAAGACCGACCAAAGGCTTGCAGAGAATATCCGCATACCAATCGAAAGAACATGCTCGGAATCATGGATTTAACCCTGAAAAACACCTTGGTTTGTCCTGCAGTACTCAAAATATTTTACGAGATCGGCAAAGATTATAAGAAGTAAAGGAATAGTTTTGCTTTTTTAGCGAACGAAAAAGGCCCATTAAACTATGAATGTTTCGGATACTCAGTTTTTAGGAGTAGATGTTGGAGGTACACATCTCAAGATCGGATTAGTAGATAGATCAGGCACCCTGTGTGAGTTTTTCAAAGAGGACACCACGTCTTATCGGGAACATAAAGAAGGATTTGGACCCAATTTTGTGAATGTTATTGGCACTTATCTAGCCAAGTTTCCTCAAGTAAAAAAAGTGGGAATTGGACTTCCAGGCATGATCAGCAAGGATCGAATGACTCCTTTGGAGATTCCTGCCATCCCTGCTTTGAATAATTTTCCATTAAAGGCTACACTAAAAGCAAAGTACCCCAACCATGATTTTTTCCTAGAAAATGATGCAGCAGCGGCTGCAATCGGAGAATTTCAATTTGGGAAGGGTGATGTTTCCTCCAATTTCTTGTTTATCACCATGGGTACAGGCATTGGCAGTGCTCTGGTATTGGATGGTGAAGTCTTTAAAGGTTCTAGAGGAAATGCCTTGGAAATGGGACACATGCTCTCTAGAGGCAATGCTGGCCTTGAAACCCTGATCGGAAGACAAGGAATATTAAAGATTATGGCTAATTTGATCGCTGCTTACCCTGAAAAAGCAGGGGAGTTGGTGGGTAAGGAATTGGGAACACACCTTTTGGTGGATACTGCCCGCACTGGGAACGAGGTATCGCTAATGGTATTTAAGGAAGTGGCGGAGATTATCAGTGAATCCATCGTGTCCACTATCCGAGTTCTGGATGTGACAGATGTGTATTTTGGAGGAGGTATTGCAGCAGGATTGGAGTTTATGATGCCTACCATTGAATACAATACCCGAAAATATTTGACGCCTTACTACGTGAAGGATCTAAGGTTGAAAAAAGCCACTCTTGAAAATAACGCAGGGACCCTCGGCGCGGCTGCCTTGTGCTTTATGGATTAAGGTCTGTAATCGTTACCTCTGAAACTTTACTCAAAGCATTCATTCGAAAAAGAACTCGCAAGGGTTCTTTTTTTTGTTCAACGCCTGCGCAATCCGAACTGGGTTCAAGGAAATAAAAGAAAAAACTTTGGCTCTTGTCCACCAATTCCACTCGATCAGGTCTTCCAAAGGTTTTGATTATGGCCTGATTGTCAATTCCCAAAAATTGATTTTTGATGTTCCGAAACTCCTCCATATCCTGCATCCGTAAACCCTTGCATCCATAGCGGTCTGATTTCCAGTTTTCTAAATTGATTTTCCCAGCATCCACTGCTGAACTACAGGAACTAAGCCAACCGAAAACAGAAAGGGCGATAAGCAGAACTAAATTTTTCATGGAAGAAGTTTTGAATGGACAAAGATCGTTGGAATTTTGGTAGCGTATTCCGATACGAGTTCTAAATTTAAAATTCGACTTAAATTGTCAGTTCTGAACACAAAGAAAGGGCCGAAGGTTTACTCAAATCGGTTATATTGCAACTTCAATCCCACATTTCATGTATTACAGATTCGGAAAGGTTTTCTATTTCTTAAGCGTTCTGGTTTTTCTCTTCACGCTCTTGTATTTCTATGCGGCTCTTCCTGAGCGGATTGGTTTTCGATTGGATGATCAAGGTACCATCCTCCGCGATTATGCAAAAAGCACCTTCTTTTATGCATTGGCAATTGGCTTTCTGGTACTTAATCTAGTGACGATCTACACCCCGAAAACCTTAGAAACTAAAGCCAATCGAAAGTTGCATCGCTTGTTTCCCATAGGAGATCCTTTTCGCGATTACCTGTTGACCTGGTTTTATTCCTTTGGCGGTTGGGTCAATTTGAGTTTGGCACTTGCAGGTCTCTACGTTCATGCCATCAATAATCAAGAAGTATTGAGTGCATCCTCCTACAACCTTTGGTTTTTTTTGATGCCAATCGTCCTTTTTTCATGGGTAGGAATATTATTTGTATTGCTTTTCAAAAAATTTAAAGCCACACAAGTGGGAGTAAACTAGTCCATGGCAGAACAAGTAAACTATACCGAAGACAGTATCCGATCCCTGGATTGGAGAGAGCATATCCGCTTGAGACCGGGGATGTACATTGGGAAATTGGGGGACGGAAGTGCTCCTGATGATGGAATCTATGTTCTAGTAAAAGAAATCTTGGATAACTCCATCGACGAACACATGATGGGCCATGGCCGCGTTATTGAAGTGAAAATCACAGAGCATAAAGTGGAAGTGCGGGATTATGGACGAGGAATTCCCCTGGGTAAGGTGATTGACTGCGTTTCCAAGATAAATACAGGCGGAAAATACGATTCTGGAGCCTTCCAAAAATCAGTTGGATTAAATGGAGTAGGTACCAAAGCAGTAAATGCACTATCTGATTTTTTCAAGGTTCAATCCTTTCGTGAAGGGGATACTAAAGTGGCCGAATTTGAAAAGGGAATCCTCGTAAATGACGCACCAATTGGAAAGTCATCGGATCGAAATGGAACCAAGATCGTGTTTTCTCCAGATGCTTCCATTTTCAAAAATTACCACTTCATCCCAGAATACCTGGAAAACCAGATGTGGAATTATGCTTACTTGAATGCAGGACTGAGTATTCAATTCAATGGAAAGAAATACTTCTCGGATCGGGGATTGTTTGATCTTTTATCCAATAAAGTGGATGAGGAGAGTATTCGATACCCTATCATTCATTTGAAAGGAAACGATATTGAAGTAGCGATTACCCACTCCGGAAGTTATGGAGAAGAGTATTATTCCTTTGTCAATGGGCAGTACACTACCCAAGGAGGAACACACTTGGCTGCCTTTCGAGAAGCCATCGTGAAGACCATTCGGGAGTTTTACAAGAAAGATTTCGATGCCTCTGATATCCGACAATCAGTCGTGGCTGCTATTGCGGTTCGTGTGCAGGAACCTGTATTTGAATCCCAAACCAAGACCAAACTAGGTTCTCAGAGCATTGGTCCAGATGGCCCAACGCTCCGAACCTTTGTCAATGACTTCATCAAGACCGAACTGGATAACTATCTGCACAAAAATCCAGGAACTGCAGATGCGCTATTGAAGCGAATCATGCAGTCTGAGCGTGAGCGTAAGGAAATCTCCGGCATCAAGAAATTGGCTAACGAGCGTGCAAAAAAAGCAAATCTGCACAATAAAAAACTTCGGGATTGCCGCGTACATTACGATGATCCCAAGGCAGATGAGGAGTTGAAAAACAAGACCATGCTATTCATCACCGAAGGGGATTCTGCTTCGGGATCGATTACCAAAAGCCGCGATGTGCAATCTCAGGCAGTTTTTTCCCTTCGTGGCAAGCCGCTCAACTGCTTTGGAATGACCAAGAAGGTGGTGTATGAAAACGAGGAGTTTAACCTCCTTCAACATGCGCTCAATATCGAGGATGGCATCGAAAACCTCAGGTACCGGAAGATTGTAATTGCTACCGATGCGGATGTGGATGGAATGCACATTCGCTTGTTAATTATGACCTATTTCCTTCAGTTTTTCCCAGATCTGGTGAAAAATGGGCATTTATTTATTCTGGATACGCCTTTGTTTCGCGTAAGAAACAAGAAGGAAACGATCTATTGCTATTCCGATGAGGAGCGGCAACGGGCAATTCATAAGTTAGGAATTAAGCCTGAAATCACCCGATTTAAGGGTTTAGGTGAGATTTCTCCAGAGGAGTTTGGAACTTTCATCGGAGAGGATATTCGTTTGGATCCCATTTTACTTAATAAAGACACCAAAATAGCGGACCTACTCACCTTCTACATGGGAAAAAATACCCCAGATCGACAGGTATTTATCATTGATAATCTTCGGGTGGAGAAGGATTTGGCCCTGGACGACCCTAAAACTGAACAAGAAGAAGTGGATGCTGAGATAGATGCCTAAGTTTCCTATTATTACCCCAATCCATATTCCTTAACCTTTGGATTACCCACATGAGTGACGATACCCCAATTTCTGAAAATACCGACAGCAGTTTGCACGGTTCCGTACCCGTAACTGGAATGTACAAGGACTGGTTCCTTGATTATGCATCCTATGTGATATTGGAACGGGCTGTGCCTGCCATAGAAGATGGTTTAAAGCCTGTACAACGCCGTATCCTGCATGCGATGAAGGAAATGGATGATGGCCGATTCAACAAAGTAGCCAACATCATCGGTCAATCCATGCAGTACCACCCACACGGAGATGCATCGATTGGGGATGCCATCGTCAATATGGGGCAAAAGGACCTTCTGATAGAGACGCAGGGAAACTGGGGCGATGTACGAACTGGGGATGGGGCTGCTGCTGCCCGATACATTGAGGCACGACTATCCAAGTTTGCACTTGACGTTGTTTTTAATCCACAGACCACAGACTGGCAACTTTCCTACGATGGTCGAAAGCGTGAGCCAGTAACCCTACCTGTGAAGTTTCCCTTGCTTTTGGCACAAGGAGTGGAAGGAATTGCAGTGGGATTGTCTACCAAAATTCTACCGCACAACTTTAGAGAGTTGATCGAGGCCTCCATTGAAATTCTTCGTGGCAACTCTTCTCAGGTGCTTCCTGATTTCCTTACCGGTGGTTTGGCAGACTTTTCGGATTACCAAGAAGGCTTAAGAGGTGGAAAGATAAAAGTTAGAGCACGAATTGAAGAGGATGCTAATAAAACTTTGATAATCAAAGAAATACCTTTTGGAACTACAACAGATTCCTTGATTGATTCCATCCTGAAAGCCAACGATAAGGGCAAGATCAAAATCAAAAAGGTAGTCGATAATACGGCCAAGGATGTAGAGATTCAGATTCAATTGGCTCCTGGGGTGTCCCCAGATGTGACCATTGATGCCTTGTATGCATTTACGGATTGCGAGGTATCCATATCGCCTAATGCTTGTGTCATCATTGATGAGAAGCCTGTTTTCTTAACCGTCAACCAGATTTTAAAGTACAACACCACCCAAACGAAGGAATTGCTCCGTAAGGAACTGGAGATTCGTAAGGGGGAGTTATTGGAAAAACTCTTATTCTCTTCCCTAGAGAAGATTTTTATTGAAAATCGCATTTACCGAGACATTGAAGAATGTACTACTTGGGATGCCGTATTGGAGGCAATCGATAGAGGATTGGATCCTTACAAGCCTGATTTTTACCGCACAATCGTACAGGAAGACTTGATTCGATTGACAGAAATTAAAATCAAGCGAATTTCCAAGTTTGATGCATTTAAGGCCGATGAGTTGATGAAGCGCCTTCAGGATGAATTGAAGCAGGTGAATTACAACCTGAAGCACTTGACTGATTTCGCCATCGCATATTACCAAAACTTGTTGGATAAGTACGGCAAAGGAAGGGAACGAAAAACTGAGATCAGGGCTTTCGATACCATCCAAGCGGCTGTAGTAGCAGCAAATAATGCCAAACTGTATGTCAATCGGGTAGATGGTTTTGTGGGCTATGGTCTCAAAAAGGACGAATACGTCTGTGAATGCTCGGACTTGGATGACATCATCGCCATTCGTCGAGATGGAAAGTTGGTGGTGTCCAAAATCCAGGAAAAGTTATTCATGGGCAAAGACATCGTCTATGTTGGGGTGTTTCGAAAGAATGACGAGCGCATGACCTACAATTTCATCTATTTGGATGGAGTGTCTGGAAGAGCCATGGTCAAACGCTTTCAAGTAGGAGGGGTGACGCGTGACAAGGAATACGAGTTGACTAAAGGCACCAAGGGATCCAAACTGCTGTACCTCACCGCCAATCCCAATGGAGAAGCAGAAGTGGTGACCGTGTACCTGACTCAAGGTGCCAAAGCACGTGTGAAGGTATTCGACTTTGATTTTGCTGAGATTGAAATCAAAGGACGTGCTGCAGGTGGAAATATATTGACCAGATACCCAGTTCGTAAGGTTCAATTTAAGATGGAAGGAAAATCCACCCTAGGTGGCATCAACATCTACTACGATGCATCGGTAGGTCGACTGAATACCGATTCGAGGGGAAAACAAATTGGCAACTTCTTGGGTGACGATAAGATCCTGGTGTGCTACAAAAATGGGGATTACGAATTGACCAGTTTTGAACTGACCAACCGCTACGAACCTACAGATGTGCTACTGATTCAAAAATTTGATTCTCAAAAAGTAATTGGTGCTGTTTATTTTGATGGAGCAACTAAAGGATTCTTTGTGAAACGATTTTTGATTGAGACCACGACGCTCAACAAGCGGTTTAACTTCATTACGGAACACAAGCAATCCTACCTCAAGTTGGTCACCACAGATGCTCAAGCACAGGTTTCCGTGACGCTGATCAAAGGCAAGGCCGAAGAGCAAATGGATTACGACCTGGAAATGTTGATTGATGTGAAGGGTTGGAAGGCGATCGGAAATAAGTTGAGTACACATGAGGTTAAAGCCCTGCACTTGATAGAATCCGAACCGGTAGCCGAACCGGTGGCAGCGGAAGAAGCCGAAGAGGAAACCTCCACCGAGGAACTTCCTGAAGATGCAGGGGAGGATTTGGAAATAGGAAGTACCCTTACGCTAACCCCGAAGAAAGGGGAGGATGAGCAATTGGGGCTATTTTAATCAAATAACACCTGGATGAATCAGCAGGAAGGCATCTTTTCCTTAGGGGATCATGAATTAGTTTCGTATTTGGGGCAGTTCATTACGGCCCACAAAAAGTCGGCGATTGAACGCGTGCTTGCCCAACGCACCCGATTTTTTACGGTGGTGCTTGAGGATATATTCAAGCCACACAATGCCAGTGCGGTACTTCGGACCTGTGACTGCTTTGGGATTCAGGATATCCATTTGATTGAAAAGACGGATACCTATAAGGTCAATCCTTTTGTGACCCGAGGAGCGGCTCAATGGGTGGATTTGCATAAGTATTCTACCACAGCGGGATCTGCTGTGGATGATTGCTTTGGGAG
>Ga0169931_10004024_pt1 | contig 23056 bp, 17 predicted proteins | sample Kivu_15m_20L_FD_129675 | JGI IMG/M metagenome (GOLD analysis project Ga0169931, IMG submission 129675) | Freshwater microbial communities from Lake Kivu, Western Province, Rwanda to study Microbial Dark Matter (Phase II) - Kivu_15m_20L... | ecosystem: Environmental > Aquatic > Freshwater > Lake...
CACGTTACGCCATCCGACAGAAAGCCACGCCCGGCTGTCAATTGCTAATCGCCAAAGATGGTAAGGTATTCTACAACAAAACGTTTGGCTTTCACACCTACGCTCCCACACATCCAGTCGAAGAAACCGATTTGTACGATATCGCATCCATCACCAAGGTGGCGGCATCTACTGTATCCATTATGAAACTGGTGGATGAAGGCTTCATAAACGTGGATAAAACCGTGGGCGATTACATTCCTTCGATGAATCTCACCAACAAAGGACAATTGCGTTTACGCGATTTGCTCGCACATCAGGCGGGTCTGCCGGCATGGATTCCATTTTACACTAAAACGGTTTCGAGCGATGCTAAACGCCGCAAATATTACCACAGCGAGCGTTCGGATTCGTTCCCTTATCAGGTAGCCGAAAACATGTTTCTGCGGTACGATTATCCCGATTCGATGCTGATGCAACTGGCTGCATGCGAAATCACAACACGCAACCCCGATTATAAATACAGCGATTTGGGCTATTATTTTTTCAAGTACATCATCGAAAAGCACAAGCAAAAGAGCCTTGCCCAATACACGCACGAAACGTTCTACGGTCCGCTGGGCATGCCCCGCACCACGTTCAATCCGCTCACCAAATTTGAACGCGATGAGATAATTCCAACCGAGAACGACAAGTTGTTCCGCAAGCAATTGGTGCATGGCTACGTGCACGATCAGGGCGCTGCGATGATGGGCGGTGTTGGCGGACACGCAGGTTTATTCTCAACTGCTACCGATTTGGCTGTACTGATGCAAATGATTTTGAATTATGGCACCTATGGCGGCGATCGTTACCTGAGTGAGGCCGTTATTAAAGAGTTTACCCGTTGCCAGTTCTGCGAAAACGATAACCGCCGCGGTTTAGGATTTGATAAGCCTGAGATGGATTACAATAAAACCGGCCCTACATGTAAGTGCGTAAGTTCATTGAGTTTTGGCCACACCGGCTTTACGGGCACCATTGCTTGGGCCGATCCGGATAAAAAACTGATTTACATTTTTCTGAGCAACCGGGTGTATCCTGATGCGGAGAACAAGAAAATCAATACACTCGCCACGCGGGTGGAGATTCAGGAGGCGATTTATAGTTTGTTGTAGAGTGCCGGTTGATGCCCTTTTAAAGCCACACGCATTGATGTGGATACCTGAAATTGATGTGGATGAAGAATTGTGAAATTCATAATCTCGACCTAAAGTTCAGGAAAATTAAAATTCTTCGATGCAAGAATGAATGACGGCTATCAGCATTAACCAAATACGATTCAGCGTTTCAATCGGCCAAAATAATTATTCGTAAAATGCATAAAAAAAGCCCTGTCTCCAGGGCTTAAACAATACTTTGAAAGTTGTACTTAATGTGCAATCGTAATGATTTCGCTGCTACTACCTTCTTGGCTTAAAATCTTTACAAGGTATTGACCTGCTGCCAAAGACTCAGTTTCAAGTGTCAGTTTAGAACCGTTTATGTTGAACGATTGCAACAGTTGACCTTGAAGGTTGAATAGTTGAATTTGCGCGTCGTTCACCTCTGAATTAAATTCAATTGTAAGCATTTCGTTCGCAGGATTAGGGAACAAAACAACTCTTTTATTCGAGTTCTGACTTACAGTACCCGCAGGTAAAAGTGTAATGCCGGTAGCATTTTCAATCGCAGAAACCTGTCCGCTTAGGGTAAGTACATTCCAGGTATCGGCCATAATCTTTTTATCCGATGGACGTATTACATTCAATGTTGGAAATCCGTCGGGCGCCCAAATATTCAAATTCAAACTCAATGGAGATTCATTTACAACAGGGTAAGGCGTATCTAAAAGCCAATTTCCTTGAGAACTCCCTGTGTTACCATTTAAATCGTTTAACGTAGTATTGGCATCGGCTTCATAAAATACTACCCGTAATTGATTAGATCCGGCAGCGCCATAGGTGTTGTGTAAATCACGCAAAACGTGAGATTGATGAAGGGTCCAACAGGGTCCACACCAGGTAGCAGAAACATCGACCAATGCGATAAGTCCTTGATCGAGGATGTCTGCATACAGGCTAATTTCATTGCCATTGATGTCGGTAACGGTAAAATCTGGTGCCGTTGCTCCAACTTGTCCAAAACTAGTGGCGCAAAAGAAAATGGAAAGTGTTTGAAGTACAAGTTTTTTCATGAGATGTTTTTTGGGCTAATTTAGGAATTACTTAGGGTAAAAATTACGCTAAACTTAAATTAAACTATTATCGACAAATTTAATTTGTAGGCAAAAATCCTTTTTACCAGGACATCGAAACCTTAAATGAAATTTGCAGTACACATACATACTTAATTGTGTGCTTATGACTTTCAAAAAGGCTGGATTTATTCAAATTTCAAAACAAGGCAAAATTATCCGGTACGCTATAGAAACAGGTTTGTTTACGCCTTTTCTTTTTTTGAACGACATCGTGTTGAAAGGTACTGCTTCCAAACATATCGTTATTTCAACGCTTATTTTCATTTCAACGCATTTATTAATAGGGCAGAATACTGTTTTTATTTCCGCAAACGACGCTAAACGAAAAATGCCGCTTTCAGAAGCTGTTCAAGCCGGATGTAGCGGAGTATCGTTTTGTATTAGGCTAACAGATGAAGGCAAATTGGAATGTGCCGGTAAGTCGTTTGAACAAATGTATCTAAAACCCGCTATGACAATGGATTTCAAGTCCAATGTTTTTGTATTCGTGCTTGAATTTGAGGGCGATTCGCTGAAAATACTTGGGGCGCTCGACAAGTTACTTGCATCCTATTCGGATTTGCTTTCGAAACAGGTCGGAAAGGAGGAAGTATCCGGCAAATTGAAATTATACATTTGGGGTGATGTGCCACATGGGCAGATAAGTAAAGTGGAATATCGCAGTTATTTTCCCCTCGCCATGATGGATGAAGAAGGCACCAGTGGTCGAAATTCGGCCGCAGCACTCGGACTTAATTTCGACGCATTGTATGACTGGAAAGGTCGCGAGAGCATGCCCAACATGCAGTACCATAGCATGCAATTGAATTTAAAAGCTGCACGCAAAGCAGGCCAAAAGACCTTTATGTTCGAAGCTCCGGAAACGTTTAACGCTTGGAACATTTTATCGAATGCCGGAACAGATTTTTTGGTGGTGAAGGATTTAGAAAAGTTTAAGAAATACCTTACGCTTGAATAATTGAAGTGTAAACGCTTTCATTCACTGAAATTAATCCGTTACGCACATTGAACGTATTCGTTTTATCTTGCAGGCATGAAATCTCCCCGCATTTCAAGCCTCATACTGCTTTACTCTTCCATCCATTTTGCACTTTCTGCGCAGCAAAGCGGTGTCGATATCTTTCAAAAACTGCAGAAACTCGGTTCATCAACCTCGGTGCTTTACATTGCAGCGCATCCCGACGATGAAAATACACGCCTACTTTCGTACCTCAGCAACGAATTGCACCTGCGCACAGCCTATCTTTCGCTAACACGCGGCGACGGCGGACAAAACCTCATCGGGTCCGAAACCGAAGAAGCACTCGGACTCATCCGCACCCAAGAATTGCTCGCAGCACGTCGTGTTGATGGGGCAGAACAATTTTTTACGCGGGCCTTCGATTTTGGCTATTCCAAAACACCCGAAGAAACCTTCAGCATTTGGAACCGCGACTCGATTCTGCACGATGTGGTTTGGGTTATCCGAAATTTTCGTCCCGATGTAATCATTACCCGCTTCCCCACCACAGGCGAAGGCGGACACGGCCACCATACCGCTTCGGCAATTCTGGCTGTAGATGCATTTGCGGCAGCGGCAGACCCGAAACGCTTCACCAATCAACTAAAAAAATGCGAACCCTGGCAGGCAACACGGCTGTATTGGAACAATTTCATGCCCTCGCGCGACGAAAAAACCGACACGAAAAACATGCTCAAACTCAACGTGGGCGCTTACAACGCTGCGCTTGGCCTGAGCATGGGCGAAATTGCCTCGATGAGCCGTTCGCAGCATAAAAGTCAGGGGTTTGGCGTGAAAAAGCAACGTGGTGAAATCATCGAATATTTCACGTACCTCGCCGGCGATTCTGCAAAAACGGATTTGCTCGAAAATCTTCCCAATCGTTGGACTTCTAACCAACAAGCAAGCGACATCAAAACCAGCCTCGATGCCCTTATCGCCGGGTTTGATGCCTCATCGCCGGAAAAATCTTTGCCCACTTTGTTACAGTTGGCACCGAAGATTAAAGCATTGACTAAAGATCCCTTTTTCGCCGATCGATTGCGGCGCATCGATGAATTACTTTATGCTGCAGCCGGCATTTTCAGCGATTTCACAGCACCCGCCTTCGAGTATTTGCCCGGCGATTCCATTACTGCAACCTGGGCGTTTATTCAGCGAAACAGGTGCAATGCGAAAGTTCGAATGAAGGGCTTTGGCTCCAATTCTAAAGCGAACTTCAGCGACTCGCTGATATCCATTCCTGTAAACAGTTTGAAGGAACAGAAATTCAATCTGGCAATAAATTCGGCAACCGAACTCTCCAACCCATATTGGATTAAACTTCCGCACGACGAGGGCCGCTTTGTGCATCCCGACTTTTCAATAACCGGTACACCCGAATCGGAAGCCCCGCTCTATGCCGATGTGGAAATTGTATTTCCCGAGTACACATTCAGCAAACGAATTCCCCTACTCTACAAATGGGTCGATCCGGTAAAAGGCGAATTGCTACGTCGGGTCGAAATCGTTCCACCCCTTCGGGCAAGCGCATCCTTACCAATAGCGCTAGATGCCGGCGGGGAAAGGATATCGCTTGAGCTAAACATCGAAAAAGTGCGGAAATCAGCAATTGGAAGGATTAGCATCGATCCGGCATGTCTCGATGGAATAACCGCGGAACCCGCAGCTGTGTCCATCAACGAATTCGCATCCAACAGAAAAACGATTCGCTTTACCCTGCAAATGAAGCCCAACCGTGCCTTGATGCATGGCTTCTCGCGTGATTTGTTTTTCATTTACACCGATTCGGTATCGGGCAAATCGGAACGAATCAAAACTACACATCGCATCGCGTACGACCACATTCCTACGCTTACTTACCACGACGACTGCCGCGTGCGTTTTGTGTTTGCACCCATGAAACGCGAAGTGCAACAAATTGGGTATGTTGAAGGTGCGGGCGATGAAGTGGCCGAAGCCTTAAAAGGAGCAGGATATTCGGTGAAAATTCTGAATGATGAAGAAATCAGGAATTTACAACCTTCGCAATACGATGCGGTTGTGGTGGGTATTCGCGCCTTAAATTCGGTTGAACAAATGGCCGAGTGGATGCCTTTTTTGCTCAAATACACCGAAGCAGGCGGTACGCTGGTGATGCAATACAATACGCGCAACTGGATCAGCGACGTAAAGGTTCAACCGGGACCGTATCCATTCGAGATTAGCCGTAATCGGGTAACAAACGAACGTTCGGAGGTGAAATTTAATCTACCCGAACACCCCCTGATGAAATTCCCGAATGCACTTCTTCATAGCGATTTCGAAGGCTGGGTGCAGGAACGCGGTGTATATTTTACCGAAAAGGAAGATTCGCATTATGCGAACTTATTGAGCATGGCCGATCCCGGCGAAAAAGAGTTGAATGGTTCGCTCATTTACACGGCTTACGGAAAAGGACATTACATCTACACCGGATTGGCCTTTTTCAGGCAGTTGCCTGCCGGTGTTCCCGGGGCATTTCGCTTGTTTGCAAACCTTTTGGCTGCAGGGAAACATGAGCAATATTAAACCGAAGGAGAAGTCGTTTCGGGGCATGTACATCGCCTTGCTGCTTTTTCTGTTGCTGCAGATTTTGGCATACTGGCTCATTACACGGTATTTTTCATGAGCACGATCGATTACCTTGTCTTAATTATAACGCTTGCCGGAATTGTAGCTTACGGCGTGTTTAAAAGTCGATCGAGCCGCGACATCGAAGGTTATTTTCTGGGCAACCGCTCGATGCCCTGGTTCCTTGTTCTGCTAAGCATCATGGGCACCCAGGCCAGCGCAATCACCTTCCTCTCGGGACCTGGCCAAGCTTACAGCGACGGGATGCGCTTTGTGCAGTATTACTTCGGTTTGCCGCTCGCCATGATTGTAATCAGCATCTGGCTTTTGCCGGTATTCTCGCGTCTCAATGTGGTTACGGCGTACGAATACCTCGAGCAGCGTTTCGACCGCCGGGTGCGAACACTAACCTCGCTGTTGTTTCTGGTTTCGCGCGGACTCTCGACCGGCGTAAGCATTTATGCACCATCGCTTATTTTAAGTACCCTCTTCGGCTGGAACATTTACCTCACGAATGCTGTGATGGGCGGAATTCTCATCATTTACACCGTTTCGGGTGGTGCAAAAGCGGTGGCATATACCCAGCAAATTCAGTTGTTTATCATTTTTGGCGGATTAATCTTGGCGGGTATGCTGCTTGTGCGCATGTTGCCTGCTGATTTGGGCTTTGTGGATGCGCTGCACGTGGGTGGAAGTCTCGGGAAGATGAACATCATTACGACGGGATTCGAATCGGGCAGCTTCGACTGGAGCGATAAATACAACATCTGGAGCGGAATCATCGGAGGCTTTTTTCTGGCGCTATCGTATTTCGGAACCGACCAGTCGCAGGTTGGTCGTTACCTCACCGCGCGCTCCTTAAGCGAAAGTCGCATGGGTTTGCTCATGAACGGATTTGTGAAAGTGCCCATGCAGTTTCTGATATTGATTTTGGGCGTATTGGTGTTTTCGTTTTACCAATTTACGAGTGCGCCGGTATTCTTCAACGAAGCGGTGCTGGAGAAAGCCAAGCAAGGGAAGCATGCCGATTCACTGCGTTTGCTGGAACAGGAATACGAGCGCTTGTCGGAGCATAAAACCGCCTTGGCATTAGACTTTAGTAAGGAACGGCAGGCGGAAGTATCGGGCGCTCAAAGCGAAACACTGCGTGAATTGAGAATCGCCGAGGATTCTTCAAGAGTGGTGCGCGCTGATGTCAAGAAATTAATTCGCAGCTCCGGAATGGGTCTCGATGCAAACGACAACAATTATGTGTTTCTGCGCTTTGTGATAGATTATTTGCCGCAGGGACTGGTGGGCTTGCTCATAGCCATTATCTTTCTTGCAGCCTGGGGCTCGATTGCCGCAGCATTGAATTCGCTCGCATCTTCGACCATGGTCGATTTGCACGTGCCCTACAAAGGTCGGTCGAATGAATACCGGTGGTCGAAAATGTACACGCTGTTGTGGGGATTGTTTTGCGTGTTGGTGGCTTGTTTCGCTTCCGAAATTGGCAACAGTTTGATAGAAGCCGTGAATATTTTAGGATCGTTATTTTACGGAACCTTGCTTGGAATATTTGTTACGGCGCTGGTATTAAAAAAAGTAAATGCTCAAGCGGTGTTGGTTGGCATTGTTGTTTCGCAGGCCGCTGTAATTGCGGTATTCTGTTTCAGCGAAATTAGTTTTTTGTGGTACAATGTGATTGGATGTTTGGTGGTGATGGGTGTAGCGTGGGTGGTGAAAGCTTCTACCAGGGATTAAAATCGTTTTGCTTGGCTTTGCACTGCTAAATTTCATTCATTGATTCTATTTTCTAAATCCATTCTTTCATGTAGTATTCTAATCACTTCAATTACAACATCGCTTTATTTATGTCCATAGAAAATCATATGAGATTTTACTTTTGAGTAGCGATAATTCCTTCTAATGTTATCAAAGGCTTGTCCCGTTTTGGGGTTAATTGATAAAAACTCAATCTCATCAAAAATAAGACTCAGATATCTATCTGCTTGTTCTTTAGACCAAATTTCATAGGTGTAAAGCCAAATTCCCTCTAGATCTTCTTCTGCCTTTCTGCTGAGTCTATATTTCATTCGACTTGTATTTCAGGTGAAGTCCTTTCATAAATTCATGTTTATCAAAGTCTTCATTAAAACCTGATTTTTCGCCTATTCTTAACTCATCGATCAGTTCATTTTTCTTGTTCTCCTCTTTTTCAAACATTCGCAGTGCAGCCCTTAAACTTCGGAAGCAGAAGAATAACGACCTGAATGCACTTGCCTATTAATAAACTTGTCAAAGTAATCTCCTTGTAGGATTGATGTGTTCTTTGGCATAACAATTATTTTGATTAAAATACCAATTCATGGTATGAATTGGTAATGTTTTTCTGAAAACGCAATTGCTACTGACTAACGTTTTCGTAATGCAATGATAATTTATCGTATGCAAATTCGAAAATGTTAGCTCAGGAAATCATTGCAGGGGCCGAAGAAAGGAGGGTTGCAGTTATCTAACCAATCCCCTCCAACTGCCCTTCCAACATCTGAATCCTCGCCTGCGCATCCTGCTGTTTTTTGCGTTCCATCTCTACCACTTCGGGTTTTGCGTTAGACACAAAGCGTTCGTTGCTGAGTTTGGCATCAACAGATTTTAGGAAGCCGCGGGTGTACTCAAGTTCCTTGGTAATTTTTTCGCGTTCGGCTTCGGGATCGGCATTTTCGCCAATGGGCAGAAACACTTCGTCGGTGCGCACCACGAGCGGCAAGGATTGCTCAGGTTTACCTTTTACATATTCGATAGACTCCAAATTGGCCAGCTTGGTTAATACGGCCGCAAAGGGCAATGGATTTTCAACGGAGCGACTGGCACAACTCAATGCGAGTGCTTCTTTGGGCGAGAGGCCGCGCTCGTTGCGGAAGGTACGCACACCGGCCACCAATTCGCGAATGAGCTCGAAATTGGAATTCAAGGTCGCATCAACTTTCTTTATTTGGGGCATCCGGTTCACAATGAGGTGTTCCTTTGCACCGCGCTCACGTAAATAGCCCCAAATTTCTTCGGTAATATAGGGCGTAAAGGGATGAAGCAATCGTAAAATATCTTCAAAAAATCCAACCGTGCGTTCGTAGCTTTCGCGGTCAATGGCCTGCTCAAAACCGGGCTTCACTGCCTCGAGGTACCAGGCACAGAAATCGTCCCAACTGAGTTTGTACAAGGTCATAAGCGCTTCCGAAAGGCGGTATTTCGCCATCAAATCATCCACCTCGGCAAGGGTAGCCGATAAATGCGACTCGAACCAGCTTATGGCTTCGCGATTTACTTCGGGCATGGCTTTGTCTTCAACCTTCCAGCCTTGCACCAGGCGGAAGGCGTTCCAAATCTTGTTGCTGAAGTTACGCCCCTGCTCGCACATGCTCTCGTCGAATGGCACATCGTTGCCGGCAGGCGAGGTAAGCAGCATGCCCATCCGCACGCCGTCGGCTCCGAACTTCTCAATCAAATCAATCGGATCGGGCGAATTGCCCAGCGATTTCGACATTTTACGTCCCTGTTTATCGCGCACAATTCCGGTGAGATACACATCTTTAAATGGCACTTCATCGCAATATTCCAAGCCCGCCATAATCATACGCGCCACCCAGAAGAATAAAATTTCGGGTGCGGTAACCAGGTCGTTGGTGGGATAATAATATTTCAAATCGGCATTGAATTCGGCTGGTGTTTTCACCACAGCATCGGCATCAAACACGGTAATTGGCCACAGCCAGGAGGAGAACCAGGTATCTACCACATCTTCGTCCTGGCGGATGTCGGCTGCAGTGTAAATTTTCCCTTTGGCCGCAAATTCCTGCAAAGCAGTGCGCACATCTGCTGCTACCACCACATCGCCGGTTTTGTCGTACCATGCCGGAATGCGCTGGCCCCACCACAACTGACGCGAAATGCACCAGTCTTTCACGTTTTCCATCCAATGCTTATAAGTGTTGAAAAACTTGGCGGGATGCAAACGCACTTTTCCGTCCTTCACCACTTCGAGTGCGGGTTTTGCCATTTCTTCCATCTTCACAAACCACTGCATCGAGAGTTTGGGCTCAATCACTGCGTCGGTGCGTTCAGAATAGCCAACATTGTTCTTAATTTCTTCTACTTTATCGAGCAGTCCGGCGGCATCGATATCGGCAATGATGTTTTTGCGAACGGCAAAGCGATCCATGCCCACATACAATTGTCCGCTCGGCGCAATGGTGCCATCGTCGGCAATTACATCGATGGCCTCGAGTTGGTGCTTTATTCCAAGCTGGTAGTCGTTAATGTCGTGCGCCGGCGTTACTTTCAGCGCGCCGGTTCCAAAGGTGGCATCTACGTATTCGTCGGCAATAACCACCACCTCGCGGTTAATAAGCGGAACGCATACTTTCTTCCCTACAAGATGCGTATAGCGCTCATCGTTCGGATTCACACACACAGCGGTATCGCCCAAAATCGTTTCGGGACGGGTGGTTGCCACTGTAACGAAATCGTTGCTACCCACAACGGCATAGCGCAGGTAGAAGAGTTTCGAAGGTGTTTCGCGGTAAATTACTTCTTCATCCGACACAGCAGTGCGTGCCTTTGGATCCCAATTTACCATCCGCACACCGCGGTAAACCAATCCTTTCTTATATAAATCGATGAACACGTTTACCACAGCGCGGCTCATGTCTTCGTCCATGGTAAACTTTGTGCGGCTCCAATCGCAGGATGCCCCGAGTTTTTTCAATTGTTCGAGGATGATTCCGCCGTGTTTGTGGGTCCATTCCCAGGCATGGCCAAGAAATTCTTCACGGCTCAGGTTGTTTTTTTCAATGCCTTGTTCGCGGAGTTTGTTCACTACTTTGGCCTCTGTTGCGATGGAAGCATGATCGGTGCCGGGCACCCAGCAGGCGTTTTTGCCTTGTAAACGTGCGCGGCGCACCAATACATCCTGAATGGTATTGTTGAGCATGTGGCCCATGTGCAACACGCCGGTAACGTTGGGCGGCGGAATGACCACGGTGAAAGGCTCGCGCTGATCGGGAACGGAATTGAAATAACCATTCTCCATCCAGCATTGGTACCATTTTGCTTCGATTGCAGCGGGACTGTATTGTTTTGGGATTTCCATCTTAGGGCAATTGGGACCGCAAAAATAGTGGAAAACTGCAATCGCTTGGTCGAAATTGGTGAATGTAGCGGAATAAGGGAAGGCGCGTAATTCACAAACATATCTTTATTACTTCTATCGAAAATGTAACTCATTCGATGAATCGGCAGTACATTCGTTATGATGAAAAAAGCCCGCAAGCATCTGAGCGATTGGTTAAAGGCCTTCCTGTGGGCCTTTTTAGTAGCCTGGATCTTGCGCACGTTTATCATTCAGGGCGCGTTCATTCCCACAGGCAGCATGGATCGTACCCTTTTGGCCGGCGATTTTGTATTCATCACCAAGTTCAATTACGGTCCGCGCTTGCCGATTACCCCGCTGGCTGTTCCGTTTATGCATCAGCATTTGCCGTTTACGCTAACCATTCCTTCGTATCTCGACTGGATTCGTTTGCCGTATATGCGTTTAGGCAGTTGTGCCATTCAAGCCGGCGATGTAGTGGTATTCAACTACCCACTCGATGAAGAACATCCTGTCGATAAGCGCACTTTGTACATCAAGCGCTGTGTTGCAGGGCCCGGTGACTCGATCGAAATTCGCGAAAAACACGTGTACCGAAATGGTAAGTTGATGACTGGTTTGCCAAGCATGCAGTTTACCCGTCATGTAAAAGCTGCATCGCAACTGAAGCAAGAATGGCTCGATTCGCTGGGTATTCGCGATGGCGGGCTCGTATCGAATATTTTCGATTATGAATTCCCGCTCACCGACTCGATGGCGGCCTATTTGGGTAAGCAGCCTATGATTTCGCAGGTTAATTTACGGCTCGAGTCGAAAGGAAATTACCAATCGCATATTTTTCCGCATCATAGTATATACCCATATAACAATGATTTCTGGGGACCGGTTGTGGTGCCAAAAGAAGGGCAATCGGTTAGCCTAAGCGATACTACGATTGCATTGTACGAGCGAATCATTCGCGACTTCGAACGGCATGAGGTCGAGAAAAAAGAAGGGAAAATCTACATCGATGGAAAACCAGCCACTTCATACACATTCGCGATGAATTATTATTTCGTGTTGGGCGATAACCGCGATAATTCGGTCGATTCGAGGTACTGGGGTTTTGTGCCCGAAGCTCATATTGTAGGCAAGGCCTGGAGGATTTTTTTCTCGCACGATCCAAATACATCAAACATTCGCTGGGATCGTATTTTTCAGTTGATTGACTAAAGCATGGATTTTTTAATTCCGCTGACCTGCTTTCCGGATTTACGGTTTTTGTCGATTATTCATAGCGGCGCATCCATTCTAATTGAAGTGAACGATCGCTATGAGCGGCAGTCGCTTCGAAATCGGTATTCCATTAGCGGCAGTCAGGGCAAGCTCGAATTAAGTATTCCGGTCTCGTTGGATGCATCGCGAATGTATGCCACTGCGCAGATTACCTGCCGCGAAGACTGGGCTCGCCGGCATTGGCGCTCCATACTTTCGTGTTACAATCATGCACCTTATTTTGTGTACTATGCAGATGCTATAGAAAGCCTTCTGTTTTCGGGAGAAATGACTATGAAGGCCTTTAATTTAAAAACCATTCAGTTGTTTTGTGATGCATGGCGCATGAAAATGCCGGATCAGTCGAACCAGTGGATTGAAGTATTACCCGACAATGCCGTGGATTTGCGCACCTGGGCTGAACCTAAAACAATGATCAATTTTCCTTTTGTGGAATACAACCAGGTATTCGATTCGAAAACCGGCTTTATTCGGGCATGTTCGGGTCTCGACCTGTTGTTCAATTATGGACCGGATGCGTCCGAGATATTGGAGAAACAATTCGAGAGGTTTCAGCTTTATATATCAGTTTAGATAAACGGGGCTTTCCAACTATTTACTTATTGGATTCAAATCTTTTGCGAATTGGTTAATTCAAAGGCTATTCTTACGTGTATAATTTTCAAATGCAAGACCTTCATTTTGCTTTATAGTTCAACTTTCCTAAAATTAGGATGAAATATTCATTTCATTTCTTTCATATGAGAGGTTTATAAATATTCACAGATATACAATTTTGCCTTAAACTAAATATTTGACGGCCTGAAAATTAATCCATCAAAAGGGCCACGTTTTGAATTCAATTTCTACGCGCATTCCATGGTATCGACGTAACGATTTATACGCCGTAACACTGCAAGAAAAGCAGGAAACATACAGGCTTCGCGATTTTTTCAAGTCCCTGTTTCAACGTTCATCGGCAAATCAAGTTGAGCCAAATCAAATTCAGGGAGCTCCTGGCCCCGAAGATCCCGAAAAACGCAATAAAAACAAGTGGATTAACTTATTGCATCAGTTTATGAACGGTTCAAACGATGCGTTGCATACGAATGCATGGGAAGTAGCGGACGAACAAGAGAAGCAATTGATTGACGAAATTATTCACCTGAAATCGAACCACGACGATCTCCTCGAAGAGGTTGGACAATTGCGTCGCAAACTGGCCTTTCTCGAAAATCAACCCACACCGGCTGTAACATCAAATGAAGCCCATATTCGGGCAATTCTCGATTCGATCAACGATTCTATTTTCCTCATCAACCATCGCTTCGAGCTCATCGACTACAACACCAACTTCGAAGAGCACTTTTATGCACGCTACGGAATTCACCCCGAAAAAGGTAGGGTAATTACCGAATTGTATCCGCCCGAATATGCCGATTACACTGCTGTTCTAACCGAACGCATCGAAAAATGCATGCAGGGCTATCAGCGCACGTATTACGACCGGGTTTCGCTGGGTAGCTACGAATCGATTTCGGAACTCAAGTTTTACCCGATACGCAATGCCTACCAACAAATAACCGGAGCTGCGGTATTCTCGGTCGACATCACCGAACAGAAACAATCGGAAGAACTCATCCGTCGAAACCAACAATTGCTCACTTCTATCAACCGCAACATTAAAGAAGGACTTTTCCGAACGAATAACACGCAAGGAACACTCTATGTAAATCAGGCTTTTATAGAAATGTTCGGCTTTGAAAACGAACACGAAGCCCGGAGTGCGAATTATTCAGAGTTTTTTGCTGATGAACTCAGCTACAAAAGCATTTTTGACGAAATAAGCCTCCATAAATCCTTGACAAATAAAGAAGTGCGCTTCAGAAAAAAGGATGGTTCCGTTTTTTGGGGACTACTTTCCACCAGTCAATCTGAAGACAACGAAGGAAATCCGATTTACGACTCCGCCATTCGCGACATAACGCGCATGAAAGAATTCGAAGAAGAGATTTTACACTCGAAAGAAATTGCCGAAAATGCCACCCGGGCAAAATCAGATTTTCTGGCCACGATGAGCCACGAAATCAGAACCCCGATGAATGGCGTAATTGGCATGACGAGCCTGCTTTCTGAAACCCAACTCAATGCCGAACAACGCGACTATGTAGAAACGATTCGTTTTTCGGGCGAGCATCTGCTCAACATCATCAACGACATTCTCGATTTCAGCAAGATTGAGGCAGGGCACATGGAACTCGAAAACATTCCATTCGACCTCAATTCGGTGATCGAAGAAGTTATGAATCTCTTTTCATCGCGCGCTTACGAGAAGAACCTCGAATTGCTTTATCATGTCGAATCGAACGAAGTTTTCCATCTCAGCGGCGATGTTACGCGCCTGCGCCAGGTATTTGTGAACCTCATAGGCAATGCCATCAAGTTTACCGAGAAAGGTGAAGTGCTGATTTGTGTGCGAAAGGTTCATGAAAACGAGAACCGACTCAGTTTGTGTTTTGAAGTAAAAGACACGGGAATTGGCATTCCGGACGAAAAACTTGATCGCCTGTTTAAACCGTTTTCGCAGATAGACAATACCACCACGCGTAAGTACGGAGGAACGGGGCTGGGACTCGCGATTAGCACACGTTTGGTCGAATTGATGGGCGGAAAACTGGAAGCCGTGAGCAAATCGAACGAAGGCACCACATTCAGATTTCATTTGAATCTCGAACGAAGCAACGTCGAAGTTCAGCGCTACCGTAATTTGGAGCAATTGCGTGGTAAACACATCATGGTGGTGGACGATAACCAGACTAATCGGAAGATTCTCGATCAGATGTTTCGAAACTATGGAATGGAAGTGATTTGCTATTCGAATCCTTTGGAAGCACTTGCGATTTTAAAGGAAGGAAAGCGTTTCGATTTGGGAATAATCGATATGCGCATGCCCGATATGGATGGATTGATTTTCGGAAAAGAAGCTGCTGAAATCGCACCCGAAATTCCGCTGTTATTGTATTCATCGATCGGAAGTTCAGTTCTCCGGTCGGAGATAAATCGCTATTTCAAAGGTCATATCAACAAGCCAATACGCCACGATGTATTGCTGAACCGTATGGCGAACATCCTCGAAATACGGCATGTCAAAACGAGCGAGAAACAGGTTGAGGCAAACGATCCACCGAATCAGATTGCACGTGAGTATCCTATGCAGATACTCCTGGCCGAGGACAATTTGATAAACCAGAAACTGGCTGAACGTGTGCTGGAAGTCTTTGGCTACACAATCGACATAGCAGAGAACGGGCAGCAAGCAATTGATATGATGCTGGATAAGCGCTACGATCTGATATTGATGGATGTAATGATGCCCGATGTGGATGGATTGGAAGCAACCCGAAAGATTCGCGAGTTGCTGCCGGAATCGATTCAACCTGTGATTATTGCCGTAACGGCCAATGCCTTGAAGGGTGACCGCGAATTGTGTCTCGATGCGGGCATGAACGATTACATCAGCAAGCCAATTAACACGCAGGAATTGCGCGATTTATTGGTGATGTATGGCGATCAGATTTTGAAAAAACGCAACCATTGAGGCATTCACCTCATGCTATTTTGAAAGTTGGGGCGATTAAATTTCCTCGGCTACCACTTCCTCAACGCCCGGAACCATGCGCTTCAGCAAATTCTCGATGCCCGATTTTAGCGTAACACGCGAAGAAGGACAGCCAGAACAGCTTCCCTGCAAGGCAACCGTTACTTTTCCACTATCGAAAGAACGGAATGTTATGGCACCTCCATCCTGCTCTACCGCCGGACGGATATATTCTTCGAGGATCTGGATGATTTGATCGTCGACCGAGCCCGGTTCAGCAACCTGAGCATCTGCCTTCCCTTCCACCACAGTAATTTCAGGATACACTTCAATCACCGGCAAATCTTTCGTTAAGTAATCCTGCAAAAATTCGCGCACTGCCGAAACAATCTGCGGCCAATCGACCTGTGCTGTACGGGTTATTGAAACAAAATTCGCACTGAAAAACAAGGATTTTACGTAACCGCCTTTGAACAATTCTGTTGCCAGTGGCGAGCCTTCACACATTTCGGCATTCAGGTATTCGACCTGTTTCATGGGTTCTACAATCATTCGGTTGGCAACGAATTTCATCACATCGGGATTGGGCGTTGCCTCTGCATACACTAAAGTAGGATTCATGAATTATTTTTTTTGCAAAGATAGTTGACCACCTCATTCGTTAACATGGCAAAGACCGGCCTGCTAAATTTTTCATTGCCTGCAAGCATTTAAAATATAATTCTGACAATCATTTCGGACAAATTGGATTCAATAAATTCGTTCATGAAATGCCAGTGCAAATACAAGCTATCTTTGAGCATGGCTTTCCGGAAAAAACCATTCGCCATTTTGTTGCTTATAGCTCTGCTGGTTTTGGGATGGATCATCTTCCACAAAAAAGCAGACCAATCTGTAACATTCGCCCATTACTGGTGGAACAGTCGTTTTAACCTAAATGCAGAACAGATTTCGACATTAAACGAAAGTTCGACGCTTTATCTCCATGTGTTCGACCTCGATGCAGCACCGGGTGCTCAACTCAATCCAATAGCCGAAGTTCGCAATTACCAGCACAGACAGGGCATAAGGCTCATTCCGGTAGTATACATCACCCAACGCAGCTTAAAACGCATGGTACCAGCCGATGATGCGAAGCTGGCAAAGAACATCCTCAACTATACCGAACAAATCCTTAGCACAAAACGCAATGTATGGGCGGGTTTTCAGATCGACTGTGACTGGACCGAATCGAGCAAAGACAGGTACTTTCAGTTCCTTAAAACCTTCAAAGGTGAATTGGCGGGTTTGCCGCTCAGTGCTACCATTCGCCTGCATCAAATAAAGTTCCGCGAAAAAACCGGCATACCGCCCATCGACCGAGGAATGTTGATGCTTTACAATGCCGGAAAAATCGATCAACTACAACGTAAAAACAGCATTTTTGAGCCGTCCGACATCCACCCTTACCTGAGCCGACTTAGCGAATACCCACTCCCACTCGATTATGCCCTTCCGGCATTTGCCTGGGGTATGTTTTACCGCATGGGAAAACTCGTCGAAATACTCCCCGAAACGACTGCCGATTCCGTGCGTGCATCATCCCGCTTTAAAAAAGTCGATACCAACCTTTTTGAGAGCATCCAATCGGGCTTCGATCATGGATTTTACTTTCTGAAAGGCGATCGCATGAAATACGAATCGGTTGATGCCGCACGTTGCAAACAAGCGGCCGAGCTCTTGCTTCCTTACATAAAAAACAATACGTTTACCATAGCATTTTACCAATTGGGTTCACCCACATTCATGCGATATGACCAACACGATCTGGAAGAAATCCGTCTGCTTTTTAATTAGTTTAACCTTAATTCCGCTCACACTTCCGCATGGCAATAGTTGTTCATGGTGGGAACCCGACGACATCATCGACACCTCGGTTTTTATTCCCGAAATGATTACCGACGCCCGATTTGATGCATTTTTTCTGAGCATTTGGGACTATTACAGCGAAAAAGACAACAAAACGTATCCGGGTCGAAACGCTCCCAAAACAAGCACCGTCGATGAATTGAATCTTTCGGAATGGCAGAACTACTGGAAAGACGTTGATGGCAGTTTACTTAACAACCTGGTTTACGAATATCCTGAACCTACCATCGATTCGATTTCAACCATAATTCGAGCGGGCAGAGCACCCGGTGGCGAATTTGCATCGCTTGGCGCCGACAAATCAAAACTGCCGGGCTTAGAATACCTCAAACTGGCCAAACTCATTCAACGAGCCATAAACGGAGATGGTTATGTATGGAATTGGAACGAAGAGACCGTAAAAAAAGATAAACCGCAAATAGATAAACTGGTAGAGCAGGCACGGATACGCTACACCTCAGCGAAAGAGCCCTTTTTGAAAATGCGTTATGGATTTCAGTTTGTGCGTTCATGCTATGCTGCACGACAGTACGCGCGTTCGGTGGAATTTGCGCAGAAAGAGTACACTTACAAACCCGAGGACGGACACATGTATTACCGCACGCACGGTTACGAAGCGGCATCGCTATGCAAATTGCTGCGATTCTCGGAAGCCAACCTCTGGTATGCGCGCTTGTATGACGTAGGTCCGGCTTACCGCATGTCGGCATTTGAGAGTTTTCATCCACAGCGCGAAAACGAGTGGAAACAAACCCTGGCTTTGGCTAAAAATCCACGCGACAAAGAACTGCTTTGGCATCTGTTGGGCGTATACGCCGATCCCGTTCGTGGCATGAACGAGATAGCGGCCATCAATCCGCAATCAGACCTTCTTCCATTGCTCATGGTGCGGGCAGTAAATATTGCCGAAAACAACATCGTGAGCAATCCTCGTTATCCGGGTGAAAGCGATTTTGAGTTTAACGAAGTAGACACCACTTATTTTACCATCGACCCTTATTATTCCTGGCAAAGTGTGCAGTTTAAAAACCTGCAGGAACTCGATAACAGCCTTTCAAAAATTGCGGCACAACGCGCCCACGATAAAGGCGTGTGGCTCATGGCTCAAGCATTTGTAAGTTACTTGCGCGGCGACATGCGCATGTGTTTGCAGCAAACCGAAAAGGCCTTGGAAACGGGGAAAGACAATCCGCTCATTCGAGCGCAGGCGGCTATACATCAACTCATTACGCGTTGGAACGACCTGAAGCAGCTGCGTGCGCAGGACGAACAGGAAATTCTGAATCTGATTGAGGGCTTGAATCCGGCTGGAATTACTGCTACCCGCAGCGAAAATGCCGAACGCATGATTTTACGGTTCATGCGGCAGCAGTATAGCGAAAACGGGAACGAACTTCGCGCGGAACTTGCAGAACCTGCACCCGATGCATTTTACAACAATGCGGCTAAAACACAGGCTATGATTGATTTCATGACACGAACAAATCATACATCCTTCGAAAAATATGTGTTGGCGCGGTATCCGATAAAACTCAATGAACTGTACGATGTATTGGCAGTTGGCGAGATGTATGCAGGCAATTTTGAGGCTGCACGCGGCATTTACGCGAAGCATCCTGATGCCGGAACGAATGAATTGTTGGGAAATCCCTTTAACATCCATATTGTCGATTGCCACGACTGCGATCATGCCAAACCGATGAAAACACCTTACACAAAACGGAAATTCGTCGATAAGATTCTCGAAATGCATGCAAAAGCAAACGACCCGAAGCTGGATGCCAAAGAGCGGGCAACAAATTATTTTTTGGTAGCCAATGGCTTGTATAATATGACCTGGTATGGCAATGCCCGTTTGTTATCGGCCACCGTAGTGAATTGGGACTACACCGATTCGAATCGGTTTGCGGGCTATTCGGATGAAAAAAAATTAAATGTGCAAGGGTACTACAATTGCGAGGCAGCGCGCGAGAATTATTTAAACGCCTTCGCATTAAGCACCGATGCAGAGTTTAAGGCGAAGTGCATTTGGATGGCTGCAAAATGCGAGCACAACCATTGGCTCGAAACCGAATATTCGGTCGAAAACTCCGATGCCTTCCGATCTGGGGAGTATTTCAGGCGATTGCGGGATGAATATAGCAACACCCAATACTACAAACAGGTAATCGCCGAATGTGGCTATTTCTGCCAATTTATTTCACCTGGAAATCAGGCATGTATCCGTAATAAATAGTTTTTTTTTTTGAGAAAAATTTCTTGGATTTAGTACTTAAACTAAATTTAAACGTTTCTTGTCTGACTTAATTTTTAAACTCGATTGGCATTATGCACGTAACATTGCGACCTTACCGAATTACCGATATTCCAGCATTGGTTTCGTTGGCCGACAATCCTAACGTTGCAGCATTTTTAACTGATGGATTCCCTAAGCCATATTCCTGTGAAGCAGCCGAACGCTTTATTGCGTTTGCGCTCTCAGAAAATCCGCGTAAAATTTTAGCCATTACGATTGAAGGCGCTTTTGCAGGATCCATTGGCGTTTATCCCCAGAACGACATTTATCGGCGAAACGCAGAATTAGGATATTGGCTTGGCGAGCCATTTTGGGGCAAGGGACACATGGTTTCTGCTATTCACAAAATGTGCAGATATGCTTTTGAAACTTGGCCACTAGACCGAATTTACGCCCGGCCATTTTCTTCGAATACACGCTCGAGAAAGGTTCTTGAAAAAGCAGGATTTTCGCTTGAATATGAAATTGTTGGGAATCTTGTAAAAAACGATTTGCCCGAAAATGAATGTTGTTACGGGATCCGAAGAAATACATTTCTGGCTGGCTAATTCATTTCCGCTCAGACAGCTCGTTTGTATTTAAGTGTAGCAAAGCAATTTATATTCTATTGTAGGTTCATAGCCGTAATTAAACGTTTATAAACGTTTATTAACGACTAATTCGAAACAGGCGTTGTACACTTGCAATGTCAATTGATAATCGGAACAAACACGGGTGCACCCATTTTTCACTAACCCAAAAAACAAAAATCATGAACAGCTTACGCAATTCCGTGAGGTTAATCGGTAACCTCGGCGGAAACCCCGAAATCAAAGAACTGGCGCAGGGTAAAAAACTGGCCAAATTTAGTCTCGCAACAACCGAGAATTACAAAGATGCCGACGGCAACAAGGTTTCAGAGACCCAATGGCACAACATCATTGCCTGGGGCAAACAGGCCGATTTTGCCGAGAAGTATCTCGAGAAAGGCAATCAGATTGTTATCGAAGGAAAACTGCTTACGCGGTCTTACGTTGATCGCGAGGGAATCAAAAAGTACACGACTGAAATCAACGTGAACGAGATTCTTAAAACAAACAGCGCACTCAAAAACTAAGATTGAAGAAAATTAAAGGGAAGGTTCGACCGTCAATGCTTTGATACCCGGGTCTTTCCTTTATTTTCCCATCGGTTTATCATCCCAAACTTTGGCACCGTCGAGCAGGTATTCTTCCAATTTCGACTCGCCAATTTTAATGCTCACCTTATCCAATTGGAAACGCACTTCGCAACGCGATTTGGCAATTTTCTGCACGTCGGTTTCCTTCTCAGTGCCTTCCAAACGACCAACATGGGTAAGGTTTCCGGCAATGGTATCAAGTGAAATGAGTTCGACAACGTACCATTTGTCTTTGGGACCGGCATTAACAGTTACCGTATTTTTTTTCTTGTTGAAGAAAATCTCGTATTCCACATTCTTTACACCTTCAGAGAAGATTTTACTTTTTCCGATCATCGAGTAGCGGGCTTTTGTGCCTGAATACTCAACGCCTTTGCGCGATTGTGCTTGGGCTGCAATCGACAGGAATGCTGCAAACAGTAAGAATTGAAATGTTCGTTTCATTGTAATGATATGTAGAAGGTTAGGGTTGCTTTTGGATGTAGTTGCTCAGGTTTTCCTTGTCGAGGCTCGAACTAAACACCGAACTCACTGTTAGGTAATACATGTCGCGGTCGAGTATAAAGCCGTAAGCGAATTTCGCCAAATCGAGGCGATCGATGGAGCTCGAAAAAAGGGAAAGGATTTCCTTCATCTGCTGCGAAGTGAAGCATTTCATAACCGGAATTACGCAGGGCTGGGCTTTACCGATAAAATGGGAAAATACCAATGCTAAAACCAGGGCAAATTTTAGAGCCTTCATAAAATTGAATTGGGCCGTGAAGATAGGCAATCGAACCATTATTTGTAGCGACGATTGATTCACATTTTCTCAACAATTGAAATTAGTGCCATCCGAATTGGTTAGTTTCGCACATTAAATCCATACCATGACCGAAGTTCTAAAAACGCCTTTCTACGCCATGCATCAAGCGCTTGGTGCCAAAATACTTCCTTTTGCCGGCTACGAAATGCCGATAACGTATAGCGGAGTCATTCAAGAACACGAATGCGTTCGTCAAAAACTGGGTGTATTCGATGTGAGCCACATGGGTGAGTTTATCCTGCGTGGACCACACGCGCTGGATCTCATCCAGAAAACCACTTCGAATGATGCATCCAAACTCAGCGATGGGAAAGTACAGTATTCCTGCTTGCCAAATCTGAACGGTGGCATTGTTGATGACCTGCTGGTATACCGCATCCGCGACGACCAGTACATGCTGGTTGTGAATGCTTCCAACATCGAAAAAGACTGGAACTGGCTTAAGCAAAACGATACCTGGGGTGTCGAAATGGAAGACATCTCCACCAAAACCGCTTTGCTCGCCGTTCAAGGTCCGCTGGCAACAAAAGCCTTGCAAAAGCTCACCGATTTTCCGCTCGAAAGTTTGGCGTATTACACCTTCACAAAATGCACGTTTGCAGGCGTCGAAAATGTGCTCATTTCTGCTACAGGCTATACAGGTGCAGGGGGGTATGAGGTATATTTCAACAACGAGCAAGCAACGCACATGTGGAATAAGATTTTCGAAGCCGGACAAGAATTCGGAATCGAACCTGCAGGACTGGCCGCGCGCGATACGCTTCGTCTTGAAATGGGCTTCTGCCTTTACGGAAACGACATCAACGACACAACCTCTCCCATTGAAGCCGGTTTGGGCTGGATTACCAAGTTCACGAAGGATTTCAACAACCGGGCGGCACTCGAAGCACAAAAAACCAATGGCATAGAACGTAAGCTGGTGGGCTTTGAATTGGTCGACAAAGGCATTCCGCGGCACGATTACGAAATCTGCGATGCAGGCGGCAACACAATCGGCATCGTAACTTCGGGCACCATGTCGCCAAGCCTTAAGAAAGCAATCGGAATGGGCTATGTACC
>Ga0169931_10004025_pt1 | contig 23055 bp, 18 predicted proteins | sample Kivu_15m_20L_FD_129675 | JGI IMG/M metagenome (GOLD analysis project Ga0169931, IMG submission 129675) | Freshwater microbial communities from Lake Kivu, Western Province, Rwanda to study Microbial Dark Matter (Phase II) - Kivu_15m_20L... | ecosystem: Environmental > Aquatic > Freshwater > Lake...
CTCTCCGTGGCGACGTGCGCCGCGAGCCGCTCGTCGAGCGCCTGCGCTCCTGCTTCGCTCGTACTCCAACGACCGAGGGCGGCAGCGGCTTCGAGACGCACGCGCGGATCCGCATCGAGCAGCCCGTCGAGCGTGCGCCCGCGCAGCTCCGGTCGCGCGAGCTTTGCGGCCGCCTCGAGCGCGCGCGCGCGGACCAGCGGCTCCGCATCGCGCTCGTGTTCGTCAGTCGCGACGAAGAGCAGTGTGTCCGCTGCGCTCGCATCGCCGCGCACGCCGAGCGCGAAGGCAGCGCTCGCGCGCACCGCGGGCTCGGCGTCGCGCAGCAGCCCGAACAAGGCGCGCGTCGTCTCCGCGCCCTGATCCGGAAACGGCATGCGCCCGAGCGCCGTGGCCGCGCGCTCGCGCACGCGTGCGTCCCCGCTGTGCGCCAGCGCGAGCAGCTCACCGTTGGCATCCGCGCGCGCATCCTCGAGCAGCGCGATGCGCTCGAGCTCGATGGGCCTTGCTGGAACGCGCTCGACGCTGGCACAGGCCGTCACGAACAGCAGGGAGGCGAGAGTCGCGAGCTTCATGCGCGCAGCGTAGCCCGCGCGCGGCCCCTGGGGAGCGCGGCGCCGCTCGCCCGAGTGCGAACGCGCCCGCCCCGGGGTATTCCCGGCGCGGGCGCGCGCTGTCGCGAACGTCGCGACTACTGGCCGATCGTGAAGCGCAGGCCGTTCGTGAAGCCGAAGTTGTTCGGCGCCGGGAAGCCCGGATCGCGCGACCACCACTGCACCCACACCGTTGCGCCCTGCACGAGGGCAGGATTCGCACCGCTGGCGATGTACTCATTGAAGTCCACCACGAAGCCGCCGCTGCAGTCGAGCACGGGCAGCGCATTGCCACCCGAGTCCTGCTTGGCGAGCCGCGCAGCCGGAGCCATCACGCAGTTGATGCCGCCGCGGAACGGCGTGGCCGCCGGTCCGGTCAGCGTGGCGCGCAGCATGCCCTGACGGCGGTTGAGCACGTTCGACGCGGTGATGTGGAAGCCCGAGCCCGAGCTCGCGCTCGGAACGCCCGTGTAGCCGATCTGCGGCACGCAGCCCTGACTGTTGGTCTTCGCCGTGCAGTACGTCGCCGGCGCGTCCGTACCCCACTTGGCCTCGGTCATCACGACCGGCGCCGCCATGCCCGTGTTGCGCCACGCCTCGAACAGGTCGTTGCCGCGGCCCGCGTGCGCCGTGATCGAGCCGTTGTTCGCGAGCACGAGGAACTGCACGTACTCCCAGCTCGTCGGCTGGTACATCAGGCGGATGTCCGCACGCACCGCGCCGCCCGGCGGGTTGAGCGTGATGTCGTCCCAGTGGTTGTAGAAACCGCCGACGCCGGGGTTGCCGAACTGCGTCGCCGGGATGGGCTGCGCGTTGCGCTCGACGGCCTCGTCGCGGCTCATCTTGTAGGGCGGAATGCGGTTGTCGACGAGCGTCGCGTCGTTCAGCACGAAGTGGAACGACGGCACCGCGCTGCCCGGTGCGCCCGCCGCGGCCGCGCCGAGCGTGCTGGCCGGAGCACCGCTCACGCGGTCGTACTTGAGCGGCAAGCTGGCGCTGTAGCCCATCGTGAGCAGCTTGGCCGCCCACGCCTGCGACACGCCCATGTTCGCCTCGTAGACCTTCGTGTTCGGGTCGTTGATGTCGAGGATCGTCTCGACGGTGTAGGGCGTGCCGTTGACCGTCACCGGCAGCGGGCCGTACTCGCCGTCCTCGCGCACGAGCGCGCCGTTCGCGCCGTACCACTTCACGTTGAGCCACATGCGGCGGCCCTCGGCGTAGCCCGAGATCAGCTTGTGACCCGTGAGGTTCGTGACGCGCAGCGTGTTGCCGTTGACGGTCATCGCCGCGGAGTTCTTGAGGTTCGAGACGGCGCGCTGCTTGCCCGCCTGCATGCTCGAGATCTGGTACGTCGTCAGGCCGTTGCCGCCGTACAGCCGCCCCTGCGCCTCGAGGTAGAGGATCGCGTCCGGCGCCCAGTAGTTGCCGCCCGTCAGGTCATGCTTCGGAATGTCCGAGCGCTGAGGCGTGCTGAACAGGCTGCAGCCGTAGCCCTCGACCGGCGACATGTGGCACGTCTGGCAGGTGAAGCTGCGCGGCGTGCCGTCCTCGTAGTCGCCCGTCGGCGTCGACTGCTTCGCGAGCCGATACGCGCGCGCGATCGAGCCCTTGCGCAGATCGATCGGCAGCGCGTCGAAGTCCGCCACGCGCAGAGTCTCGAAGGCGCTCGCGACGTGCTCGCTGTACGTGCGCTCGACGATGCCCCACTTGTGCGGGGCGTTCTGCATCGCGGCCTTTTGCAGCAGCGGCCCGCCGAGCGTGCCGTCGAAGAGACCCGCCGCGAGCGGAGTGAACGCGCCGTTGCCCGGCGCGAGGTCGCCCGTCACCGGGTTCGAGACGTCGTGGCACGTGCCGCACAGCTCCGACTTGCGGTGGAACTGGGACTGCATCCACGGGTGGAACGCGGCCGGGTCGCTGTAGGGGCCGAGGCGCTCGAAGCCGCCGTACACCACGGCCTCGCCGCTGCCGCGATAGCCCTCGGCAGGGTTGCCGCCGTCGTTCGCTTTGAAGGGCGGATAGTGCTCGCCCAGGATCTCGCTGTCGTCGGGATTGGTGAGCTTGTGGCAGAACTCGCAGCTCACGCCGTCGAAGTCGTCGCCGACGAGGGCCGAGCCGTCGGTGGGCTGCGAGCGTCCGTCGTACCAGCCGAGCGGCGAGTGGCAGCGGATGCACAGGTCGCCCGAGCCGCCGAAGTCCTGCTCCGCGATCGGCAGCGCGGCCCAGAACATCGGGTCGCGGCCGGCGTGCGCCATCATGCTCCCCGACCACGTCTCGTAGGGGCTGACCTCGGGGTCGTACTGCCCGTGGCACATCTCGCAGTTCGAGCTGGGGTCGAAGGTCGACACCTGCAGCTCCTGCGTGCCGGGCATGCGCACTTCGTTGGGGATCGTGGTGGCGAGCGAGGCGCTGAGCAGCGTGACCGAGCCGAGCGCGAGCACGGGTACGGCGATGCGGAACGAGCGGGAGGTCCGCCAGAGGTGGTTGAGGCTCATGGGCAGTGTTGCTGGGGGCGCGGCGAGTCTCTGGATCGTATGCGCAGACCCCGAAACTCGTCAGTCGTCGCAGGACGTACCCGGCAAGATTTGCTGGGTTTCCCGCACACAGGGGACGATCGCGAACCGGCGCGGGTTCCGAAAGCCGGATCGGGCCGCCCCGGCGAATCCAGCGCGGGGGAAACGGGCCGTGTTTCGGCCCAACCGCCGGAAACGGCTGCCGGGGACGCCTTGCGGGTCCCAGCGTGGGCCAAACGTCCCGCCAGCGACCGCTCAAGCGGCTGCGCCAACCCGCGGCCCCCTGACTCCGTCCTACAATGCCCGGTCGGCGCCCGCCCTCCGCGCGCGCCCGAACGCTCCCGCCCGAAAGCCGCCGCCATGACGATCAGCCCCATCCCGGAAATTCTCGACGAGCTGCGCCGCGGCCGCATGGTGATCCTCGTCGACGACCCCGGCCGCGAGAACGAGGGCGACATCGCCTGCCTCGCGGAGTTCGTCACGCCGGAGCTGGTCAACTTCATGGCGCGCGAGGCCCGCGGGCTGATCTGCATGCCGATGTCGGGCGAGCTATGCGACCAGCTCGGACTCGAGATGCAGGTGCAGGACAACAAGAGCCGCATGGGCACGGGCTTCACCGTCTCGATCGAGGCCGCGAGCGGCGTGACGACGGGCATCAGCGCCGCCGACCGCGCGCACACGATCCGCACCGCGGCCGCGAGCGGCGCGAAGTCGAGCGACCTCGTCAGCCCCGGCCACATCTTCCCGCTCCGCGCGCGCGACGGCGGCGTGCTCGTGCGCGGCGGCCAGACCGAAGGCATGGTCGACCTCGCGCGGCTGTGCGGAGCGCGGCCGGCCGGCGTGATCTGCGAGATCATGAACGGCGACGGCACGATGGCGCGCATGCCGGAGCTCGAGACCTTCGCGCGCAAGCACGGCCTCAAGATCTGCACCATCGCCGACCTGATCGCGTGGCGCCGCCAGCACGAGCGCCTGATCGAGCCGCTGCAGATGGACCTGCCGATGCCGACGCGCTACGGCACCTTCATGGCGCACATGTTCCGCTCGAAGATCGACGGCAAGGAGCACGTCGCGCTCACGGTCGGCATGCCCGGACCCGGCCTCGACGGCCCGCGCGCGGAAGTCGACGGACCCGTGACGGTGCGCGTGCACTCCGAGTGCCTGACTGGCGACGTGTTCCACTCGCTGCGCTGCGACTGCGGGCCGCAGCTCGACTCCGCGCTCGAGATCCTCGGGCGCGAGCCGCGCGGCGTGCTCGTCTACATGCGCCAAGAGGGCCGCGGCATCGGGCTCGAGAACAAGCTCAAGGCCTACCGTCTGCAGGACCAAGGCCTCGACACCGTCGAAGCCAACGCCGCGCTCGGCTTCCCCGCCGACCTGCGCGAGTACGGCCTCGGCGCGCAGATCCTGCGCTACCTCGGCGTGCGCCAGATGCGGCTCCTGACCAACAACCCCAAGAAGATCGCCGGCCTCGCCGGCTACGGCCTCGAAGTCGTCGACCAAGTGCCGCTCTCGACGTCGCCGAATCCCTCCAACTCGCGCTACCTGCGCACGAAGCGCGAGAAGCTCGGCCACCTGCTGCCGCCCGAAGCTCCCTGACGCGCCGCGCTGCTCAGCGGCCGCCGCGCACGCCCGGACCGCGGGCGGGACCGAGGCGCTGTTCGGACGTGGGCAATTCGAGCAGCTTGGGATCGAGCTTGGCGAGTGCGGCCTTGAGCTGCGCGAGCAGGTCCTCGCGCTTCGACTCGACGAGCTTGGCCTCGAGCATGCGTGCGGTGTCGGCGGGCGTCAGGTTGAGACCGTCGGGCGTGGCGGCGGAATCGGCGCGGCGCGCGAAGCTCTCGAGCAGCAGTGCCGTCGAGCTGTCGAGCTCGCCGCGCTCGAGCGCGATGCGCGACTTGCCCGCGAGCGCGAGCGCCACGAAGTGGTCGCACAGGTCGCGGCCGGTCGGCACGCCGGCGGAGTAGCGCGCGTAGTGCGCGATGCCCGCGTCGTAGGCCGCGAGCGCATCGTCGAGCCGCGAGCGACGCCGGAAGTGCTCCGCGGCGACGAGCGCGGCGTACCCTGCGAACCAACGCACCTGCGGGCTCGCGTCGGCCTTCGCAAGCAGCTCGTCGTAGGCGCCGAGCAGCCCCGAGGGCCCCTTGTCCCACAGGAGGCGCGAGCGCAGGCGGTCGTGCAGCAGCGGCGAGTCGGGGAAGCGCGCGAGGGCGCCATCGAGCACGGCGTTGGCGCGCGGGCTCGCGCCGAGCCAGCGCAGGAAGTCGTGGTAGCTGACGAGGTTCTCGTCGGTGGCGAGCGGATGCTCCGCGAGCGTCGCGTAGGCCGCGTTGACATCGGCCATCCACTCCGGCGGCCACTGTGTGCGCTCGCGGTAGGCCTTGCGAATCGCGAGCTGGCGCGAGAGCGCGAACATTGCGAGCACGCGCACCTTGACGTCTTCCGTCGGTCCGGCCTCGCCCGCGGGCGTGATCAGCATGCCGCCCTCGACGGCGGCGACAGCGCGGTCGAGCGCCGTGTCGCGCTCGCCGAGGCGATCGGCGGCCGCGGCGAGCGTCGCATCGAGGCGCCAGCCCTTGGCGCCGGCGCGCTCGGCATCGAGCGCCGTGCGGCGTGCGTCGAGCGCGAGCAGCTCGGCGAAGCGCCGCTCCTGTCCGGGCTCGGAGGCGCGCGCGAGGAACGACTCGGCGAGCGAGACGAGCGCCGCGGGATCCGCGCGCCGCGCCTCGACCTCGCTCGAGAGCTCCTCGACGCGCTGCGACACCGCGCGCAGGCGATTCGTTGCCTCGTACTCGCCGGTCGGCGCGCCCGTGCGCGCGACGTCGATGTGGCGCGAGCCGAGCGCGAGCCCGCGATGCAGCGTCGCGAGCGTCTTCGCGCGCGGGAACTTCTCGCCGAGCCGCTCGGCGGCGGCCACGAGCAGCTCGCGGTCTTCGGCGGGCAGCGCGGTCTTGAGCACCTCCGCGATGAGGTCGACCGCGGGCTCCGTCTGCGCCTGCGCGAGCGACACGCGCGCGAGGTGCGCGAGCTCGACGTCGAGCCCGAACAGCGCGAGCCGCAGCAGCTCGACCTGATCGACGTCGCGCACCTTCAGCGTGGCGTTGATCAGCTCGCGGCGCACCTGCGGAGTGCCCGCGCGGTAGGCCTGCTCGATCGCGAGCCGGTCGACGATGTCGGGGCTCGCCACGCGCTCGGCCAGCGGCAGGCCGTCGCGCACGCGCTCCTTCTTCGGCGGGAATTCCTTGGCCGCTTCGACGTAGGTAGTGAGCACGGTCTGCGTGTCCCACGAGTAGTAGACGTCGTAGCGCTCCTTGCCCGACGGCTCGAGCACGATGTGGCGCGGCGACACGCGCAGGCCCTCGAAGTACTTGGAGTAGAGCTCCGTCTCGCAGGTGATGTGCTCGCCGCAGGTCACGGTGCCAAAGCGCGGGCACTCGACGCGCACGCCGTTCTCGTCGTAGTCGCGCGGAGTGTGGCGATAGACCGAGCCGATCACGCAGATGTAGGGCTCGAGCAGCTTGGCGGCCTCGGGGTCGCGGTACTTCACGCCGGCGAAGTGCTCGCTCGCGATCTCGCCGTCCATGTTGACGGCCACCATGATCGGCTGACCGGTCTCTCGCGCGAGGGCGAGCGCGTCGTCGAACGAGCGCTGCCACTTCACGAGCACCGGCTTCGCCCAGCCTTCCGCCGTCGCCGCCGGCCACATCATCGGCTCGGTGAGGCCATCGCCGAGCTGCGGAGGCGAGCCGAACTTGAAGGCGTCCTTCGAGGGCGCGGCACCGCCCTGCGGGCGCGCGGGCGCGCCGGTCGGAGCGGGAGCGGGCGCCCCGCTCGGCTGGGACTGAGGCACGAGCAACGACAGCGCGAGGAGCGTGAGCAAGAGCGTCATGGCGCTTACAGGCTCCTGTCCGCGTGCGCTTTCGTCCACACAGCGCGCGTGAAACCTGCGTTCCTGCGGTCCAGAATCGGCGCCCATGCCCACGCCGCACGACCTCCCTGCGCTCGAGAGCGCACTGCGCGCGCGTTTCGGCCTCTCCGCCTTTCGCGGGCCGCAGCGCGAGGTGATCGAGGCGGTCGTGGCGGGGCGCGATGTGCTGCTCACCATGCCGACGGGCGCGGGCAAGTCGCTGTGCTACCAGCTGCCCGCCGTGGTGCTCGACGGGCTCGTGCTCGTGGTGAGCCCGCTGATCGCGCTGATGCAGGACCAAGTCGACGCGCTGCGCAAGAAGGGCATCCGCGCCGCCTTCGTCAATTCGTCGCTCGATTCGAGCGAGCGCCGCGCGCGCCTCGAAGCGGCCGCGCGCGGCGAGCTCGAATTGCTGTACATCACGCCCGAGCGCTTTCGCGCAGCCGATTTCGCGGACTTCGCACCGCGCTTGCGCATCGTGCGCATGGCCGTCGACGAGGCGCACTGCGTGAGCCAGTGGGGCCACGACTTCCGGCCCGATTACTCGCGGCTCGGCGAGTACCGCACCCGCATCGGCTCGCCGCCGGTGATCGCGCTCACCGCCACCGCGACGCCCAAGGTCGCCGCCGACATCGTCGCGAGCCTCGCGCTGCGCGATCCGCTCGTCGTGCGCACGGGCATCGAGCGCCCCGAGCTCTTTTTCGCCGCCACGCGCGTCGATCTCGCCGAAGAAAAGGTGCCGCTGCTCGCCGAGCGCGTGCGCGCGATCGACGGGCCGGGCATCGTGTACTCGTCTCTGATCCGCGATCTCGAGGATCTGCACGTCGAGCTCAAGCGCTCGGGCATCGACACGCTCGTCTACCACGGCAAGCTCTCGCCGCAGGAGCGACGTGCGATGCAGGCGCGCTTCCTCGCGTCGGAGCGCGACGTCGTGCTCGCGACCAACGCCTTCGGAATGGGCGTCGACAAGGAAGACATCCGCTTCGTGCTGCACGCGCAGGTGCCGCGCACGCTCGAAGCGTGGACGCAGGAAGTGGGCCGCGCGGGCCGCGACGGCAGGCCCGCGTGGTGCGAGCTCTTCTACTTCGAGGAAGACCTTGCGATCCAGCAGGGCTTCATCGAGTGGGCCAATCCTTCGCGCGAATACATGCTCCACGTGTACGAAACACTGCGCGGGTGGGGCGAGCGCATCGCGACCAAGGAGCTCGACGACCTGCGCGACGAGCTGCTCGTCAAGAATCGCGCCGACAATCGCGTTTCGATCTGCCTCAAGTGGCTCGAGGTGCTGCAGGTGACGACGGGCTCGTTCGAGACACACGACCTCGCGCTCGCGCGCGAGCTCGATCCGGCGGAGCTGCCCGAGAGCGTCGGCAGCGTCGACAAGCGCCGCGCGGATCTCGAGGGGCTGCTCTCGATGGCGCGCTTCGCCGGCGGCGGCGAGGAGTGCCGGCGCGCGACGATTGCGCGGCACTTCGGACTCGACGCGCCGTCGGCGCCGTGCGGAGCCTGCGATGTTTGCACGTCGGCTCTTCCTTGGCGCAGCGCTCATTTCTCCGTGCGGGCGAGCGCTTCCGTTGTCGCGGAGCGCACCGAGCGCTGGCAGCGCGGCGACTGGGTGCGCATCAACCGTCGCCATCTCGGGCAGGTCGTGAAGGTCGAAGGCGAAGGCAGCCGCGTGCGCCTCGTCGTCGAGAGCGCGAGCGACATGCAGCGGCGCACGATCGATCCGCGCCGCGAACGAGTCGAGCGCGTCGAGGGCTGAAGCCCTATCCTACGCGCGATGGGGATCGAGCATTTCGGTGCAGCTTGGGGCGAGCTCGTGCGCGAGCTGGACTGGGAACGGCTGGGGCGCACGTACTGCGAGGGCGACGGATCGACGTTCTTCGACGACGAGAAGGTCGAGCGCGTGCTCGAGACGGGGCTCGAGCTCGTCGATGACTTGGTCGCGTCGCTGCCGCGCGGCGGGACCGGACGCAGCCTGTACGTCGGCGCCGCGGTGGCCGAACTGCCGCTCGTGCTCGCCGAGAGCCTCGCGCTCGGACGCGAAGTCCTGTGGCTCAACCTGCCGGGCGAGGAAGTCGAGGAGCTGCGGCGCGCGCTGCATGCGACCGGCGCGAAGCTCGGTCTCGACCTGCCCTTGCCGCGCACCGACGCGCTCGCATCGATCGCCGACGGCAGCTGCGAGCACCTGTGGATGACGAGCGTGCTCACGGATCCCGACGCATTTCCGGCGCTGCACGATGCGCTCTACGAGCGCGTCGGCACCGAGCTCGCGACGGGGCGCGGCGAGCTGGCGGAAGATCGTGCGCGCGCCGACGCCCTCGTGCGCGAGCTGCTGCGCAAGGCCGCGCCGCCGGCGATTTTCTCGACCACGGACGAGGAACTCGAGGTCGTGCGCCCGTTGCTCGCGGATGCCGGGCTCGACATTCGCGTGCCGCGCTCGGAAACGACCAGCGCGATCGTCGGCGACCTCGTGCGGTTCACGCGCCTCGCGCGCGTCAATTCCCCCGCGTGACGTTGGCGAAGCCGCGCTCCTCGAGCGCCGCGGCGAGCCGCTCGGGCTGGTCGCCCTGCACGACGATCGACGTGCCCTCGACGCGCGCGCCCGTGCCGAGCGCCTTTGCGAGCTCCTTGGCGAGCTTCTCGAGCGGATGCCCGGAGAGCCCCGGGCCTTCCGCGAGCGTCACGGCTTTGCCGCCGCGACCCGCGCGCTCGCGGCGCACCGTGACGCGCCCGGCGTAGCGCTTCTGCGTTGGAGTCGGCTGTGCCGCGCTCTCCGCAGGCTGCGGCCCCGCTGGGAGCGGGCCGAGCTTGTCGCGCAGCGCCGCGAACGGATTCGCGGCGGGCTTCGGCGCCTCGCCGCTCACTGGCCGCCTGCCTTCGCCGGCTTCTGCTTTTCCTTCTCTTCGGCCTTTTCTTTGGCCTTCTCCGCGTCGCGCGCGTCCTGCATCGGATTGCGTGCGCCCGACGGCGCCGCGCCGCCGCGGCCGCGTCCGCTGCCGCCGGAGCGCAACTGCACGCGCGTCTCGGCGAGCTCCTCGGGCCAGACGTTGTTCACGAGGTCGATGTCGGCCGTCTCGAGGTGCGGGTCGAGCACGAGCTTCACGAGCTTCTTCTCGCTGGCGAAGTGCTTGGTGACCTTGTCGGCGCCCTTGCGCCACACGCTCGCGGGCACGCGCAGCTCTTCGGTCGTGCCGTCCTCATAGTGCGCCTCGAGCACGATCGGCATCACCAGCTCGCCGACCTTCTTCACGTCGACGACGTAGAACGCGAGCTGGCTCTTCAGCAGCTCGCGCTGCTTCTCGTCGAGGTCCTTGACGAGCTTCTCGTAGTCGCTGACGTCTTTCTCGGTGATGTCGAGCTCGTCGAACGTGTTGTAGAAGTCGACGAGCTCGGGGAACGCGTCGAGCCGTGTCTCTTGCCCGGCGTTGTTGCGCTCCGCGAGCGTCTCCGGTGCCCCGTCGCGCTTCGCCTTCGCGAGCGGCTTTTCGAGCGCGGGGTCGCGCGAGTCGATGCGGTACACGCGGATGCGATCGACGGCGAGGTCGCACGCGCCCGTCGAGTAGAACCAGCCGCGCCAGAACCAGTCGAGGTCGACCGCGCTCGCGTCTTCCATGCTGCGGAAGAAGTCCGCGGGATGCGGGCGCTTGAACTGCCAGCGGCGCGCGTACTGCTGGAACGAGAAGTCGAACAGCTCGCGGCCCATCACGCTCTCGCGCAGCACGTTGAGCGCCGTCGCGGGCTTGGCGTAGGCGTTGCTGCCCATGTTCAGCACCGAGTCGGCCGCCGTCATGATCGGCACTTGCCCCTCGCTCTTCATGTAGCCCGTGATGCGCGCAGGCTCGCCTCGACTCGAGGGGTAGTCCGTCTCCCACGCCTGCTCCGCGATGTACTGCAGGAACGTGTTGAGCCCCTCGTCCATCCACGTCCACTGGCGCTCGTCCGAATTGACGATCATCGGGAAGTAGTTGTGGCCGACCTCGTGGATGATCACGGAAATCAGCCCGTATTTCGTGCCCTTCGAGTAAGTGCCGTCCGCCTCCGGCCGCGGGCCGTTGAAGCAGATCATGGGGTACTCCATGCCGCCGACCGGGCCGTTGACGGAGATCGCGGTCGGGTACGGATACGCGAAGGTGTGCTTCGAGTAGATGTCGAGCGTGTGGCAGATGGCGTGCGTGGAGTACTTGCTCCACAGGGGCTCGCCTTCCTTCGGGTAGAAGCTCATCGCCCACACCTTGCGCCCCTCGACCTCGTGCAGCAGCGCGTCCCAGATGAACTTGCGCGAGCTGGCCCACGCGAAGTCGCGCACGTTGTCGGCGCGGAAGGTCCACGTGCGCGTGCCCTGCGGCTTGTGCGACTCATTGGCCTTCGCCTCGTCGGGCGTGACGATGAACACCGGCGTCTTGGAGCTCTCGGCCTGCACGAGGCGCGCGCGCTGGGCCTCGCTCAGAACGTCGCCGGAGTTCTGCAGCGTGCCGGTCGCCGCGACGACATGGTCGTCGGGCACGGTGATGTTGACGACGTAGTCGCCGAACTCGAGCGTGAACTCACCGCCGCCGAGGTATTGCTTGTGCTGCCAGCCGTCGACGTCCGTGTAGGCCGCGAGGCGCGGGAACCACTGCGCGATCTCGTAGATCGAATTGCCGTCCTTTTCGAAGCGCTCATAGCCCGTGCGACCGCCGACCTCGCGCGAGTTGTTGATCGCGTAATTCCAGTCGATCGAGAACGAGACCTGCGAGCGCGGCTCGAGCGGCTGGGGCAGGTCGATGCGCATCATCGTGTCGACGATCACGTGGCGCAGGTCGCCGCCGGCGGAGTCCTTGACGGCCGTGACCTTGCAGCCGCCGTCGAAGTCCTTGCGGCGCAGCATGCGCTGCACCGACTCGAAGCTCGCGCCCTCGAACTCGGGGCTGAGCGCGGTCAGGACCGCGTGCGACTCCGGCGAGAACAGGTTGGGGTCGAGCTGCACCCACAGGTAGGCGAGCTGGTCGGGCGAGTTGTTCGTGTAGGTGATCGTCTCGCTGCCGGTGAGGTGTGCGCGCTCGTCGTCGAGCGCCACCTCGATCACGTAGTCGACCTTCTGCTGCCAGTACTCGTGCCCGGGCGCGCCCGACGCCGTGCGATAGGAGTTGGGCGTCGGCAGAACCTCGGTCAGCTGGCGGAACGGGTCAGGGACAGCGCTGTCCTCCACGCCGAAGGCGTAGCCGAGTCCGAGGAGCGCGAGGGTGGTCGCGACGAGGCACACACGGGGGATCGAGGTCATGGGGCAGGTTCCCGGGAGAGCGGTGGGGGACGAGAGGGTACGGCCCGCGGGGGGCGCCGGGGCGGGGGAGTGCCCCCTTCTCTTGGCGCCAAGCGGCCTCGCGGCGCACGGCTGGCCGACGCGGGTTCGACGCCCGGGGCCGACAGACGCCGGCGAGAGCGGGGGCCGGATGGGTGCTGCGGGGCCCCGGCGGCGGCGCCCCCGTCCCCGATCTGGGCCGTCCTCGCCTTCCGGAGAGCCCACAAAAGCGCCACAAGTGCCTGTCACAAAGCGACTTATCGCAATTGCGCCAGGTCGCCCTCCCGCCCCGGCCGCGCCCCGTCCGTAGGCCGGCCGGAATAGGAAGCGTCCGCGGGCGTCGATAGGCTCGCCGTGCGATCCGTCTCGCCCATGGAACTTGCCCCGAAGGACGACCTGCGCCTCGTCCGCGAGAGCCTCGCGGGCAACCAGCTCTCCTTCCAGCTGCTCGTCGAGCGCTACGAGGGCCGCATGTTCGCGCTGGTGCGCCACTACACGCGCAACCCGGTCGAGATCGAGGACATCGTGCAGGACACGTTCCTCAAGGCCTTCACGCGCCTGCCGACCTTTCAGGAGCAGTCGTCGTTCTATACGTGGCTGTGCCGGATCGCGATCAACACGGCGCTCGACTTCCAAAAGCGCCTCGGGCGCAACCCGGTGCGCGCGGTCGAGGACCCCGAACTCGCGCTCAGCCCGGACCGCATCGAAGGCTCCCAGCCGACCTCGGGCCGCATCCCGGCCCCCGACGCGCGCCTCGAGCGCGACGAGATCGCTCGCATCACGCAGGGCGTGCTCGAGGAACTGCCCGAGATCTTCCGCACCGTGCTCGTGCTGCGGGAATTCGAGGAATTGAGCTACCAAGAGATCGCCGACGTGCTCGGCATCTCGATCGGCACGGTGGAATCGCGCCTGTTCCGTGCCCGCGCCCGCTTCAAGGAGCGGCTGATGGCGCTGCACCCCGAGTTCGGGGAAGGCTGGACCTCATGAACATGGAATTCTCCTGCCAAGAAGCCGTGCCGATGATCGGCGCCTACCTCGACGGCGAGCTCTCGCCTGCGCGCGCCGCTCTGCTGCGGCCGCACCTGCTCGAATGCTCGGCCTGCCGCAACGCAGCCGCCGACGGGCGCTCGCTGCAGCGCTGGTTCGCGCCGCTGCGCGAGAGCGCCGAGTCGGGCGAGCTCGCCGTGGCCGTGCCCTCGGGCTTCTCGGCCCGCGTCGCGCGCCGCGCCTTCGCCGGCGACCGCGGTGAGCGCGAAGAGCGGGGGGACTGGGCCGAGCGCGCCACACCGGCCCGCGAGGAAGGCCGCATCCTGCCCTTCGTGCTGCGCCTCACGGCCGTGGCCGCCGCCGCCGCCCTGCTGTTCGCCCTCGGCGTCCAGCTCGCCTCGCGCCCGCAGTCGCCCAACCTCGCCGCCGACGACCGCGCGGCCCTGCCGCTGGCGCAGATCCAGAGCGAGCTCGACCGCCTGAACGGCGTCGCGCCGACCCCGGCCGCGCCCGCTGCTCAGGAGTCCGCCGAGGCCGGCAGCCCGCGCGGCAAGAAGCGCCCGCAGCCCGCGCGATGAGCGGCGTGCGGCTCTGGATCGGCCTCTTGGCGCTGTGCTGCTTCGCAGCCGGGCTGGGGGCCGGCGTGCTCGTGAGCGAGTCCCGCGCTGGGGAAGTCCCGCGCGGGCTCGAGCCCATGGGCGACTACCGCGCCGCCGTGGTCGAGCGCTTCGGCCTCGAACCCGCGCGCGAGCGGCTGTTCGGCGAGGTGCTGCGCAACTACCAGCAGTCGATCGACGAGACCCGCGAGCGGCTGCTCGCCGAGCACCGACCCGAACTCGAGCGCGAACTTGCCGAGATCGGCGCTCGCTATCAGGCCTACATTCGCGATCATGTGATCCCCCCGGCACGACGCGCGGAGTTCGACGCGCTCTCGGCCGACGGACGCACGATCCAGTAACGAGAGAGACATGGCGAGAACCTGCGGCATCCGCATCGGCCCGCGGCGCTTCGAGATGGTGGTGCTCGATGGCAGCCCCAAGAAGCACCGCATCGCGGCCTACAAGAGCGGCGAGTTTCCCACCGGCGGCGCTGACCCCGAGGGCGATGTCGTCGCCACGCTGAAGGCGGCGGCGACCGAGCTCAAGGTGCCCGAGGACGCGATCGCGATCGCGGTCGACACCGGCACGGCGGCCTTCCGCACGCTCAAGCTGCCGGCGCTCGACGAGTCCAAGGTCGACGAGATCATCAAGTTCGAGGTCGAGGGCCAGCTGCCCCAGTGGAACATCGACGACGTCATCGTCACGTTCCTGACGCTCGACCGCACCGACAAGGAGACGAGCCTGCTCGTCACCGCCGTGCCCAAGGCCACACTGCGGCGCGAGATCGACGCCTGCACCAAGGCGGGCATCGAGCCGCTCGAAGCCGAGCTCGAGGCCGCCGCGATGGTCAACGCCGCGCTCGCCAGCGGCGTGTGCCGCGTCGACGAAGCGCAGGTGCTCGTGCACATCGGCGATACCTCGACCGCGGTCGTGCTCGTCGACGGCGGCAAGGTGCGCCAGATGCGCGCGATCCACATCGGCGCCCTGACCCACGAGCCCGCGGCCGCGCCGAGCGGAGACGCGCCGCCCGCCGAGGGCTCCACCGAACCCGCGCCGCCGCCGCCGCCCGCCGATCCGATCGAGGCCCAGCGCCGTCAGGAGCAGGCCGTCTCGCGCATCCGTCGCGAGCTCGGCCGCACGCTCTCGGGCGCGCGCACCGCCCACCCGCTCAAGGCCGTCTACGTCTGCGGCTGGGAAGTGCCCAACCTCGTCGGCACGCAGGTGCTCGACACGCCCGTGTACGAGCTCGACGCCTTCGTCGAAGAGTCCGGCAAGCCCGTCGAGGGCGCGGCCCCGCTCGTCGTCGCCTACGGCGCGGCGCTCGGCATGCTCGGCGGCGGCACGATCCACTCGTCGCTGCGCCGCGAGGACCTCAAGTACACCGGCACGTTCGAGCGCCTCGAATTGCCGATCGCGGTCGCCGTGATGCTCGCCGTCATGTGGCTGCTCGTCTTCAATCTGTTCGAGAGCGATCGCCTCGCGGCCGCGGACTCGAGCATGTTCCGCTGGCTGCAGAGCAACAAGAACTTCCTCGTCAACGACCCCAAGGCCGGCAAGCGCGGCAACCTCGAGAAGCCTTGGCCCGAGCTGCAAAAGCTCGTCGAAGACGCCTCGAAGAAGGAAAATCCGCTGCTCGCGTCGAACCAGTGGTCGCGGCTCGACCAGCTGCGCCAGATCGAGCGCGCGCTGATCCTGCGGCAGGACAAGCTCAACAAGGAGCTCGGCAACACGGGCGAAGTGAAGCAGCCGCAGTCGGTGCTCGAGGCGCTGACGCTCGTCACCAACACGATGGTGGACATGGGCGACGCGCTCGGCCGCATTTCGATTCGCACCATCAACGCCAACTACGTGCCGGCGCGCACGGGCACGAACGATCTCGTCACGATCACGTTCAGCCTCTCGTTCCACAACGACGAGGGCGCGATCGCGGCCACGCGCTCGTTCGAGGCGCTCAAGACCGAGCTCGAGCGCCAGCCGTGGGTGACCGAGGTCGCGGCGCGCAACTCGAAGGAATTCCCGGACGGCAAGGGCATCTACAGCGACGGCTACGCCATCACCTGCGACCTCTCGAAGGCCGCGCCGGCGAGCGCGAAGAAGGAGGGTTCCTAGATGAACCTCAAGGGAATGCTCGGCGCGATGAATCTCGCGCGCTGGATCATGGTCGTCGGCGGCATCGCCGTCGTCGGGCTCGGCTACAACGGCTGGAAGTTGCACGCGGAGCGCGCGGCCCTCGACCTCGCGCTCGCGCCCGGCGGCGACGTCGAGCGCATCTCGGGCAAGATTCAGCTGCTCGGCAAGCAGATCAGCAAGCTGCAGTCCGACGCCGATCGCGAAGGACTGAGCGGTCAGGATGACCCGTCGCTCTACTTCCGCGGCTTCGCCTCGGATCCCAACGTGCGCCTCGGTCAGGTCGAGATCGCCGGCCCCAAGGTCCAGACGATCATCAAGGGCACCGAGGACCTGCAGTACACGATCCGGCCCCAGAACGACACCGGCGGCGCGCCGCGCGACCGCATCGTCAACTACATGTACCTGCTCGAGTCCAAGTCCCGCCGCGTGCGCGTCACGGGCCTGCAGCTCAATCCGGTGCAGAAGCTCAAAGAGTGGGAGAACTCGAACGACATGTGGAAGTGGTCGATCGAGCTGACCTCGCGCGCCAAGGTCGAGGCCAAGCCCGACGCGAAGTGAGCCTGTCAGGAATCGGAACGCGCCGCGCCGCGCGACCGATCCGAGCGAGCCTGCTCGAGCGACCCTGCTCGAGGCCCTGAACGGGGCCTCTGATCGGGGTCGCCTCGCTTCCCGGGGCTGGGTCACGCGCTTGTCACACCCTGCCGTGGAGCGGCCGGGCACGATGCATGGCCGACACGGACGGAATTCTCTGTCGACCCTTGCGAGGAACGGGCGCCGGACGGAGGGTGATGCGAGTCTGCGCCCGAGAACTCTCCCATGGCTCCCCTAGTCAACTTGGCACTGCTCGTGCCCCTGCTCGTGCCCGGGCCGATCGCTCTGGCCGCAGCGCCGGTCGCGACCGTCGGCGCGCCGCAGGAACTCTTCCGCACCCTCGTCGCCGAGCACCGCGCTGCTGTTGCGGTGCTGGCGAGCTCGGCGACCGCCGATGCCGCGACGCGACTCGAGCTCGATCGCGCGTACAACGCGCGCATGCGCCCGCTCGTCGAGGCTGGCCACGGCCCCGCACTCGCGTGGACCCTGCGCTACTTCGTCGCGCTGCCGACCGACGCGCTGCCCGCGGACGAGCTGCGCCGCGACCTGTGGTCGCGCCTCTTGCCCACGCACGCCGCCGAGGAGTGGATCTGGGCGCGCGACGTCGAGTTGTTCGACACGCTGCTCCGCGATCGCGCCCTGCTCGGCGCACGGCCCTGTGCCAGCCTCGCCGCGACGCTGCTCGCTCCGCTGCCGCTGGTCGAGAGCGAGCGACGTCTGCTGGCGCTCACCGCCCAGTCCGAGGCGCTCGCCCCGCTCGGCAGCGAGGATCGCGCCGCCCGTCAGGCCGCCGCGGCCGTGTGGCGCGCCGAGATCGCCCGCGGACCCAAGGACGAGCTGATCGCGGCCTGCGAGCGCGCGCTGTGGCGCCTCGAGCACTTCGTCCCAGGCGCGTCCTTCGCCGCGCTCGCCGGTCTCGACGTCGATGGCAATCAAGTTGCGCTCGCGGACTTCCGCGGCAAGATCACCGTCGTCGGCTTCTTCTCGCTCGAGCAGGAGTCCGGCCGCGCCGACGCGCGCTCGCTCGCGGCTCTCGATCGCCGCTTCGAGGGTCCTGCCCTGTGCGTCGTCGGCGTCGCGCTCGACCGCTCGCCCGACGAGTTCCGCCGCCGCGCTGACACGTGTGGCGTGCGCTTCCCGACGATCTTCGACGGCGCGGCCCGCGCCTTCGTCACGGGCGGCCTGCGCCTCGACAGCGCGCCGCTCGCGCTCGTGCTCGATCGCGAAGGGCGTTTGTTCCGCGTGTGCCGCACGCTCGCCGAGCTCGAGACGGCTCACGTCGACGCACTGCGCGATCCCGGGCTCAACGCATCGAGCGGGACTTCCTCTCTCGGGACGCCCCAGCGCTAGTTCTCACCCTTCCCCCGCATGCTCCACCGCCGCCGAGGCTCCGACCACCTGCCGCTCGTGCTCGTGGTCACGCTGTCCAGCACGCTGATCGCGTGGCTGGGCCTCGGCTCTCGGAGTGCCACCATCGCGGCGGCGACGGGGCCGCGCGCGCCCGAGGAAGTCGAGCCGCTCGTCGATGCCGGAGTGCTCGCCGCACCGCGCGACCTCGAGGCTTGGAGCTCGCTCGCGAGTGCGCTCGCGGCGCGCGCGCTCGGCGCCAAGCACGCGGCGGAGCGAGTTCCGGTCGAGGACCGCGCCCAGCCGCCGCTCTCCGAGCTCGCGGAAGCGGAGTCGGTGCGCGTCGCCTGGGAGCGCGCGTCCAAGCAGCCGCTCGTCGAGGGCGAGGCCGAAGGCAGCGCGCCTCACGGTGACTGGTCGATCTGGCGCAGCGACGGAACTCGCGCCTTTGCCGGTCGCTTCGCCCACGGCCAGCCGGACGGCAGCTGGTCGTGGTGGCACGAAGGCGGGGCGGTGCGCGCGGAGGGCACGTTCCTCGGCGGACTGCTGCAGGGACCGTGGCGCGAATACCACGTCGACGGCACGCTCGCCGTGGCGTGGGAGTACGAAGCGGGCCTGCTCGAGGGGCCTGCGCTCGAGTTCTGGCCGGATGGCGTGCCCAAGTCGGAAGGCTTCCACGACAAGGGCCGGCGCGATGGCGAGTGGGTCACGTGGCACGAGAACGGCAACCTTCGAGCTCGCGGCGCCTACGTCGACGGTCTGCGCGATGGCGCGTGGCAGGAGTGGCATGAGAGCGGCACTTCGCTGCTGCAGGCGACCTACGAGCTCGGCCGTCCGGAAGGCCAGTGGCGCGAGTGGTACAGCAACGGGCAATTGAAGGCCCAAGGTCAATTCGTCGACGGCAAGCGCGAAGGCGCGTGGACCTTCTTCGAGCTCGACGGCGGCGTCGACCCGCGCACGGGCAAGTACACGCGCGGCATTCCTTCGCCGGACTAGCGCGGCGGCCTGCGGAGGCTTCGTAGCCGCCGGAGACCGCCGCGAGGAACTTCGCGCGCCAGCGCGCGCCGCGACTTACTTCGCGAGCTCGGCTTCGATCGCCTTGCGCAGGTCCGAGTCATCCGGCGCCGTGCGGCTGCCAAAGAACTTGACGCTGGTGCCGTCCTTGCCGACGAGGTACTTGCCGAAGTTCCAGCCCGGCAGCTCGCCCGTGCGTTCCGAGAACCAGGCGTAGATCGGCGACTGGCCGGCGCCGCTCTTCGTGCGCACCTTCTCGAACAGCGGGAACGTCACGCTGTACTTGCTCGTGCAGAACTGCTGGATCTCGGTCGGGCTGCCGGGCTCCTGCCCGCCGAAGTCGTTGCACGGGAAGCCCAGCACGCTGAAGCCGCGCGCGGCGAATTCCTGATGCAGCTTTTCGAGGCCTTTGTACTGCGGCGTGAGGCCGCACTCGCTGGCGGTGTTGACGACCAGCACGACCTTGCCCTTGTAGGCCGAGAGGTCGGCGGGCTTGCCGTCGAGCGTGTTGATCGGGAAGGCGTGGAAACCGGCGGGGGCCTGAGCGGTGGTCATGTCCGTGTCCTTCCGCTCGGCGGGAGCGCTCGCGGGAGTGGGGGTGGGGTTCGAAGTCGCACTGGAATTCAAAGTCGTGTTCGCCTGCGCGGCGGGCGCAGAAGCGCTCGACGCCTGTGACTCCGGAGCGGAGCTGGAGCAGGCGACGAGGAACGCGGCGGCGAGCGAGAGGGCTTGGGTGCGCATGGTGTCGGTTGGGCTCGGGATGAAAACGGAACCCAAGGGTCTACGCCGCCGACCGAGCGGCGGATTCACGTCCCAGCTACGCTTTTCGACCGCCCGATTCGCCTCATCCAGCGCGCGTTCAGCACTCGAGATCGCACTGGCGGTCGCGCACGACTTGCGTCATCGCTGCCTCCCGTCGCTCCGCGAGCTCGTGCCGTCGCACCGGCAGCGCGCACGCGGGGCCCACCGAGCGCCGCTCGTGCATCGCCGTAGCGGTCTCCAGCGCATCGCGCAGCTCCTCGGGCCGCGGGTCATCGATCGCATTCCGCAGCACGTCGCCCAGCGTGACGATCCCCACCAGTCGCCCGCGCGCATCGATCACAGGCAGGCGCCGGACCTGATGCCTGCGCATGAGCGCGTGCACGACCGAGAGCGAGCCGTCTTCGAGGCACGCCACGACGGGCCGGCTCGCGACCTCGTCGACATGCAGCTCCGACAGCGCCTGACCGCGCAACAAGGCCGCCATGGCGAGATCGCGATCCGTCACGATGCCCGTGACACGTCCTCCGGCATCGACCACGGGCAGGGCCCCGCAATCGCCCTCCCACATGCTGCGCAGCGCATCCAGCGCGCTGTCCCACGGCCTCGCCGAGCGCACGTCCCGATGCATCAGAGATTCAATTCTCATGTCGCCTTCCCGTCCTGTCTGTCCAGAACCCTCCTCGCACCGCAATTACGACGGTGTGATGAGCCCTTCTGCGCAGTCTCGTGGGCGACCAGTCGGCAGCCACGCTTCCCGCCCGTCCCGAATTCAGCCGTCCTGCACAGTTCCGGTCCCGCTCCTCCAAAAAAATATCTTGAAATGGAAGCCCCGCTTTTGTTTCCATTCGCAGACTATGAGCAACACTCAAATCGATCAGCAGATCCGCAACCACATCAATTCCTTCGTCGAGCAGCTGAGCACGCTCGTGCGCAAGGCCGCCGTCGAGGCCGTCCGCACGGCGCTCACGGGCGAAACCTCGGCCGCTGCCCCGGTTCGCCGCGGTCCGGGTCGTCCGCCGAAGAGCGCCGCCGCTCCGGCCGCCGCCGCCGCCCCGGCCAAGAAGGGCAAGAAGGGCAAGAAGGGCAAGCGCGCCAAGGCCTCGCCGGCCGATCTCGCCGCCGCGGGAACCAAGGTGCTCGAGTACCTCGCCAAGACCCCGGGTCAGTCGCTCGAGCAGATCGGCAAGGGCCTGAACACGCCGACCGCGAACCTCAAGCTCCCGATCAAGCAGCTGCTCGGCGACAAGAAGCTCAAGACCACGGGCCAGCGCCGCGGCACGAAGTACTCGGTCAAGTAAGCACGCGTTTCATCGGCACCGCTCGCTGCGCTGCGCGCCAAGGCGCGCGTCGCTGCCGCCAAGCCTCCCCTCGCGGCCGCGTGTCCCACATCGGGTCGCGCGGCCGCGAGCTTTACCCGATGCGCGCCTTGCCCATCGCGTCGGTTTCTTCCGCCCTCGGGTCGTCGCCCTTTGCCACACCCAGCAAAAGTGGAATCGGGGAGACCGCGCCTACGCTCTCACCGCGCATGAACGACGCTGAAACTCGAGCCGAGTCCACGCACGCTCCATGCGGCGGCAACGTGGCCGCAGTGCTTCCATCGCAGGGGTTGGCACGCGGTCCAGCCTGCTCGTGTCGCTCGATTCCGTGCAACGCTCCGCGCGGGCCGTCTTCACGACTTCAAGCGGCCCGTCGACGGTCGAAAAGCGAAACTCGAGTCGATCGGGTCTGCGAAGAGCAGCCCAGAGGCCGAATGTGGGCGTCCTTCGCACTCGAAGGCATGGAGCTTTCCGCCGTGTCTTGCAGACCAGGCGCGCCGACGAGCGCCAAACGGGCACCTCCGGGCACAGTGTGGCGCTCAACGCAATGGATTCCGAGTTCGCGAATCCGTCAGGATCAAGACCAAGGGCGTAGCCGCCGACCCACGCCGGGAGGCGTGGGCGCACGCACGCGGCACCCCCGCCCTGTGTAACGAGATCACTTCCCCTTTTGACGTTCGCCCGTCGGGCGACCGTGCGGCTGCTCCGCAGGCCGATTCATGGCGCGCGCCCGCCCTCACGTCCCGGCCGCGAACGCCCCGAGGTTCCTCTCCAAGAACGCCGTGTCCGCCGCCGTCAGGTCCGAGTACGCCAGGCCGCCCCCTCCGCGCTCCAGCGCGGGCTCGAAACCGCACTCGGCTCGCCGCTCGCGATCCGCCGCGTTCCGCTCTCGGCGCTGCACCAGGACCCCGCCAACGCGCGCTCGCACCCCGAGCGCAACTTGGCCTCGATCCGCGCCAGCCTCGCCCGCTTCGGCCAGGCCGAGCCCCTCGTCGTGCTCAAGGACGCGGGCCGCGTGATCGGGGGCAACGGCCGCCTCGTCGCCATGAAGGCGCTTGGCTGGACCGAGTGCGACATCGTCGAGCTCGACATCGCCGACTCCGAGGCCACCGCGCGCGGCATTGCGCTCAACTGCACCGCCGAGCTCGCCGAGTGGGACGACGACACCCTCGCCCAACTCCTCCAGTCGCTGCGCGCCGACGGCGCGATCGATGGCCTGGGCATCAACGCCAAGGAGATCGAAGAGCTGATCCACGACGCCGGCCTCGAGCTGCCGTCCCCGACCGAAGACCCCGGCGAGCAAGCGCCGCCCGAGCAGCCGGTGACCCAGCGCGGCGACCTGTGGATCCTCGGGAATCACCGGCTCCTGTGCGGTGACTCCACCTCGACCGAAGACGTCGCGCGCCTGATGGCGGGCGAGACCGCGGTGCCGCTCGCGACCGACCCGCCGTACCTCGTCGAGCGCCGGCCGAGCTCAGTTTCCTGGCGACTTCTCGTGCCGGACCGGCGGACCCGGCCGCGCCCTGAACGGACTCCGAGGAAGCCGAAGCGATTCGAGGGGGAGGGCCGACGGGCACGCGGTGCGCCCCAAGTCCCCAGCCTTGGGGGATCGGCCCAGTGGCCAAAATCCCCGTCGTTCCCGAGGGGGTGTGGTACGCCCGGCGAGATTCGAACTCACGACCTTCTGCTCCGGAGGCAGACGCTCTATCCAGCTGAGCTACGGGCGCCCGTTGGGGGCGCGGGAGTATAGCGAGCGCGGTGGGGGAGCGGGGCGGGGAGGAGGGGGCTGGCGCTTTGGGGGATCGCGGGTAACGTGGGGCTTGGCGGAAAAGGGATTTCCTACCCGACCCCAACCGTCCCACGAGAGACCATGACCTTGAAGATCCGGACCTCGATCGAGCGTTTTGGCGCGTACCTGCGGCGTGGCCGCGCGGGGCGAGCCGCCGCGTTGGCGCTGTTGGCGTTGGCCGCTGCGGGCGGCTCGGCATGGTGGGCGAGCGGCGCCGGTGGCGCTCCGTCCA
>Ga0169931_10004026_pt1 | contig 23053 bp, 22 predicted proteins | sample Kivu_15m_20L_FD_129675 | JGI IMG/M metagenome (GOLD analysis project Ga0169931, IMG submission 129675) | Freshwater microbial communities from Lake Kivu, Western Province, Rwanda to study Microbial Dark Matter (Phase II) - Kivu_15m_20L... | ecosystem: Environmental > Aquatic > Freshwater > Lake...
CAGACAGACACCGGATGAGGTCTACTTCGCAGACAGGCTGAGGAAAGCAGCCTGAACACAACCGACCACGACCCATCAATTATCTTTCCCATGAACCTGTCTCACAGAATTGGTCCACCTCACAATGCTGCATTTTCTGTGGCTGTTGCCTTGAGTAGTTTGGCACTACCAATATACTCTCCGAGCTTTACCTGAAGCTCTGCATTCTCATGACTGATGCCTTTGCCAATGTGATACGCACGCAGGATCAGCCGCCTCGTGATAAGGAAAAGAATAGCGCCACCAGCGATGACGGCCAGTGTAGTCAAGCCAGAAAGCATCGTCGCTAATGACAGATATATGATGCTATGCAGCAAGCTTGTCAGAAGAAGGCCGGTCTGATAGAAGGCTCCTCCTAATCGTTGGGACTCGGTAACGACAGAGTTAATTAAATCGCCGTTTCGGGTCTTTAGAAACAATTCCCACTTTGCCAAGAATATGCCATTAAGGAGCCGCTGCTGCCAGCGGCATACATATCCAGTTTGTAGCGAGACGCCCACATAGGCCTGAGCAAGGAAGAAGGCAGTACTGAGAAGCAACGACGTCAGCAAGAGTGCGGCTATCGTCGGCACCGATACCTCCAACCCGAGCCAACCCAACAAATTCAGTACCGTTCGACTCACTACCCCACCGACACCAACTCCACCTTCACCAATACCGATGGCAGCAAGGAGCGGGACTACGCTCGCAAGGGTCAAGCCTTCAAGCAAACCAGTTAGTGCCAGCAAGCAGAGATACAGGGCGTATCGAGCTCCGACTACTGACCAAATATCAGTAAACAAACTTCGAATAGCTCTAACGTCAATCATTTCGTGGCGCTACTAGAGCGTATCGCAGTTCAAAGGAAGATGGATTACGCCTCCGATTAAGATCACGCTTAATGCTTACCAGGCCTTCCATGGCGCCTTGCCGCTCGCCCACAGATCCTCGAGCAGGTTCTTTTCACGCAGCGTGTCCATTGGCTGCCAGAAGCCCCGGTGCTCGAAAGCCTCGATCTGACGCTCGACAGCAAGCCTCTCCATCGGCGCCGCCTCCCAAGGTGTTTCGTCAGCGGCGATGTACTCCAACACCTTCGGCGATAGCACAAAGAAGCCACCGTTGACCAACCCTCCAGCACCGCGCGGCTTCTCACAAAAACCAGTAACCGTCGACTCTTCAAGTTGCAATGCGCCGTATCTGCCAGGCGGTTGAACAGCGGTCACCGTCGCCAACTTTCCGTGTCGGCGGTGAAAAGCAACAAGTCCAGAGACATCAACATTGGCAACACCGTCTCCATAGGTGAAGCAGAAGGCATCCTCTTTCATTAGATAGTCTGAAACTCGCTTAAGTCGTCCGCCAGTCATTGTGCTCTCGCCAGTATCAACTAGAGTGACGCTCCAATGTTCGGCTTTCTTTTGGTGTACTTTCATTTCATTTGTTGCCATGTCGATGGTCACATCCGACATATGCAGGAAGTAATTCGCGAAGTACTCCTTGATTACGTAGCCCTTGTAACCGCAACAGACGACGAAGTCGTTGATGCCGTGCGCCGAGTATATTTTCATAATGTGCCATAAGATAGGCTTGCCACCGATTTCCACCATCGGCTTGGGCTTGAGGTGTGTTTCCTCGCTGATGCGAGTGCCCAGCCCCCCTGCCAGGATCACTGCTTTCATCAAACATTCCTCCTACTACCGTGTGGCCTAAGTCGCAATTCCTCGGCCAACGCCCGCCCCCACTCAGCTGCATGCTGTGGTAAAGGAAAATACGGGATTAGACCGTCAAGGTAAGCCATGAGAAAACGATGTAGTCTATCCTCCCTACCGGTTTGGGTTTGATAATCACCATCAATTAGGATACGTGCCAATACCTCTGGCAAATCCTGAATATCCCGGACCCGATAAAAGAGATCGCAAAACTCAAAATAATTACGCCCGAGCAGTACACATGGCTTGTCAAAAGCCAAGGCTTCCATTGCAACAGTACCCGTCACAGCGATGACAGCGTCGACGCGCTGAACGATTTGCTTAGCCGGGGCATCGCAGAATTCCACGTTATAAAAGCCCGCCATGTGGTCATATTGCCAGCGCGGTCGATTACCACGACCCCAAGGATGTTCCTTAACGATTAACGAATAACCTAGCGGTAATGACTTGGAAATATTTTCGACAAGTGCCACTTGATTCGCATGCCACAGGCCCTGCGCCAAGGTGGTCTGCTCGGGTTGATAGTGGAGGGCGTAGAAAACACTTCTCGCCGGGATCGCATGAACGTCTTTCGATCCGAAGCAGTTTCTAGTCACCTGCTTTCGACTGAATCGAAGCAGGTTGGCCCAGAACTTCCGCATCGGATCAATCTTGATGTATTCGACGTTCTTGTCTCGACGGGCGTTCGCTACTAAGTAAGGCAAGGCTCGCTTCCAGTTCGGTGACACGGCATAACGCCCCCTGCTCTTGCCCTTGGAAGTCTGGGCATGGTACGAAGTAACACCACCAAATCCCTTAGCTACAGCAAGAAGAGAATCGGTGCGCTTTCGCTCGTCGGCTAACAATTGTTGGCCACACCGCCTGTCATACGCAGAGAGCATCCGGTCACATATCAGGTACTCGTTACTGGCAAAGAAACCGCCACTCGCTCCCGGTTCAAGTAGCGTCGCTGGGCGTATTGCGTATATTGAAATACCATGGTGACGTGCAACCTTTACCGCCATCAATGAAAACAATGTATCCGCGGTCTGACATACGATTGCATCGCAACCGGATATGCTGTCTTCAAGAAACCGGGCAATGGACACGACAAGTCGCTGCACATAGTCAACAGTCTCGCGGCGATCACCTGCTCCTCCGAGCAGCATCGAATAGTCGGTAAAGGCGCGCTCCGCCGCCACGACCTCGGACCAGTTCACTTCCCGGTAGTCGCGTACGAGACGATCGACCTCGTCATCGCCGGCAACCGAAGCATTGCGAACATGCGCCTCAAAACTGAGGCAGTCGGCGTCGTCGAAACCCTGGCTAACGAGGTCGGATCGCTCTCTATCGAGCCAGACGGCAAACCGGCTGGAGGCACCGAATCCGTCTTGCAAGACTTTCGCCATGCCGGCGTAGAAGACGTAGACCTCATGCCCTCCTTGGTTGCCGATGAATGCTACCTTCATTGCGGCTGATCTTTACGCCCCATGTCGGAAATCGGTCGACGCGAGCTCCGCGGCGATTCGCTTGCCAGCATCCCCCCGCCCGAACAGGTAATCCGGCTCATAGCGACCTTGGTCAATTTGGGCGCGCACCTGCGCCGCGATATGGTCACGATCGTAGCTAGCGAAGACGACGTTGCGCCCGTGCTCCCGGCCTTGCTGGCGATCACCGACGATCACCGAGGGCACACCGAGATAGGCCGCCTCACGGATGAAGGACGAGGAATTTCCAACGCAGCATAGGGCATTGTTCAGTACGCGGGCGTAGTCCTCCGGCGAGAAGTTCTTGTAGTAATAGATCGGCTCGTTCATGTTGAACTCTCGGAAATGGCGAATCCCCTTCGAAACGTCGTCACTGCCCGCATCGACATTCGGCCACATCACCACTTTCTGGATATCCGGAATAGACCTCAGCGCCTGCAGCGTCTGACTGACTTCTTCGAAACCATGCCCGTAGCTGGTGGTCACTGGATGCTGGATCATCAGCAGGTAGGGCTTGGACCAGTCGATCGGCCTGCCAACACCAAGATAGCGCGACATCTGCGCGTTGGAGATCGACATGTCCTCAGTAACCAATATGTCCATCGCTGGGCAACCGTAATTGAAGACGTAGCGGGGATCCTCGCCCATCGATACTACCCGCTGCGCCGAAAGCTCGGAAGCCACGAAATGGAGATCGGCCAACTTCGTGATGGCATGACGAACCCGATCATCGATGTTGCCGCTCACCTCACCACCCTGAAGATGCACGAGCGGAATGTTCAGGTAGGTTGCGGCAATCGCGGTAGCCATCGTTTCGAAGCGATCCGCGACCGTCACCACCATGTCGGGCTGTAGGTCCTCGAAAGCGGACGACAATTCGACAATGCCGAGGCCAGTCGACTTTGCCTGCGTCGCCAGGGTTTCCCCTTCGATCACATAGTGTATAGAGCGGACGGGGATAAAGCCATCCGCCTTGATGACGTTAATCGCCTTGCCGAAGCGCTCTAGCAGGGTCGACGCGCCGACGATCACCTGTAGTTCTAGCTCCGGATGTGACTGAATAGCCTTCATCAGATACTTCACGCGCCCGTAGTTGGCGCGGCTAGCGACTACCACGCAGATTTTTCTCATCAATCGATCAATCTCTGGTTAGCTCAAAACACAGACTGAACTTATGACGCTTTAGCGAAAAATTCTTCACTTTCAGCCTGCTCCATACTTCACGGGCCGTACGTTCTCGACCATCGAAGACAATCAACACCTTTTCGGCTAGTGCGTCCGCAAGGTCAAGCACATCACACGACCATTGACACCCATGACGGAGGAAATCCGGTCCGTCAATGAAAACAAAGTCGTAAGGCAACATTGGCAGGCCAAGGTAATGAGCCGCCCCCCCATCGAGCTTCTTCGCTGACGTATCCAAAGCACCGAGTTCGACATATTTGCGTAGTTCAGGAACGAACGTTTCTTCATGGAAACGCAACCACTCGGGATTCTCTTCGTAACTCAGAAATTTTGGCGCGTAGTTGGGATCGCGCTTCTGAACATCTGCTATCCCTTGGCAAATGATGTTTGTGGATGTTCCCGAACCGAGCTCAAGAATACATTTGGGCTTGCGCGTTAAAACATACTCGTACAGCGCAATGGCATCCGCAAGATCAACTGCAGCAGATTTCGATCGCGAAAATCTCTCCAGAAGCTCACGAAGCGTCGCGTAGCGACGCAATCTGAATGCATATAAGAAACGTAATAACCTACGCAGATAGATAATCAACGTACTGCGGATAGATTTCATCACTTCCCCTCAGAAATTTACAGCGGCACGAGGTCGCCGTATGTAAGAAATTCCCAGCGTCGTTTATCACAAGAAAGTGTTCGACCAACGACTTTTTTCACTTCGCCGACGGCAATTCCGGCATCAGCCGGCTTTTTGCCTTCCAGATCTTCGAAGGTCAGGACATGTCCCGGGGGCAAGTCGCGATTGACTGCCAGCGACTTGCCGAACATCCGGCGCAGTTCCCGCTTTCCGTCATCGAGCGATTTGTCCGGCCCCGAAGTGCGCGCCTTCTCTAGAAAACGAATGCCCTCGACCATGTGGCCAAACTCATCGACGGTCAGCGACGCCCTGGCATCGGGCCCGAACATCCGCCGGTCGAAGGTCACGTGCGCCTCAACAACAACGGCGCCGAGGGCCACGGCGCCAAGTCCGGCGTAGATGGTCCCCGAATGGTCGGAAAGACCGACCGGACAGCGGTAACGTTCCCGGAAACGGGCCAACCAGGCGAGCCCCACATCCTCGGCGGCCGTCGGATAACGCGTCGTGCATTGCAGCACGGCATATGGGTTGCCACGCCTCTGCAGCATCGCCGCAGTGGCATCCAGCTCTTCGAGCGAGCCGAGGCCGGTGGACAGGATCACTTCCTTGCCGGTCCTTGCAATACGCTCAAGCAGCAACGGATTCGCCGTATCGCCAGAGCCGACTTTGTAGCGATTTACTCCCACCTCTTCGAGCAGATCGACCGCTGCATTCGAAAACGGCGTCGCAAGAAACTCGACGCCGCGAGCCTCGCACCTTTCCTTGAGCAGGCGCCATGCCGCCAACGGCAGTTCCATGCGCTTCCAGTAGTCGTAGCGGGTCGCGTCGACGGGCGAGAAGCGCACCCGGAACGGTTCGAGCGCGCTGCTTTCGGCATCGGCGATATGCACTTGAAACTTGATCGCATCCACCCCCGTCGCCGCAACCGCATCGACGAGCGACTGCAGGATGCCGAGGCTGCCGTCGTGAGCCTGCGCGATCTCGGCGATGACGAAGGTTCGACCAGCGCGCTCGTATTCGGCAAGATTCACGTTGCGGCCTCACCCGACAGAGCTGCTTTCAGCTTCTCGGCGATAAACAGTTCGGTTCTTTTCATCGAATCAAAGGTCGCCCCGGCAATATGCGGCGTAACAATCAGGTTTCGGCCCGGCAACAGCGTACGCCATTCGGCAAGACGATTCTCGCCATTCTCGTCGGCAATCACGTCGATGGCCACACCAGCCAAACGATTTGAACGCACTGCCGCCAGCAACGCGCCCTCATCGACAAGTTCGCCGCGAGCTGTGTTAATTAAGTAGCGTCCCTCCATCGCATCAACCTCCTTTCTGCCAATGATTGGCGGTTGGCCGGCGAGGTAACTGGCACAAAGCACGATGATCCGACTTTTCTCGATTAGGCCATGAATATCCGGGGAACGCTGCCACTCCGGCAAGGCCGGCACAGCAGCCGAATCACACCATGTGACGTGCGAACCGAAGGCACTAAAGTAAGTCGCCAGGCGATACCCGACGCGACCGAGCCCGACGATTCCGACACGAGTTCCATAAAGTTCATCTCCTCGACAGGTATCCCGGTCCCACTTTCCAGCAGCAACATCTTCAAATGCCCTACGATAACGCCGCAGCAAGGCGATGACCAGGCCAAAGGTATGTTCGGGCGTGGCACGGATCGTCTCGAGAAAGCCTCGTTCGCCACGAAGGCTGAGCAAGCGGACGCCCCGAGCAAACAGGGCCACTTCGTCAATGTGGTTATGACCGGTCGTTGGGCTGCACAACCAACGGAGCCGGGGTGCGATTCTTAGAAAGGCATCATCAATCCGATAGGCTAAGCGGGTAAAAAGCACTTCTTTGTCCGCGAGAAAGACGCCAAGCTTGGAGCCATCGAACACCTCGACCGAGCCCAGTGCAGCTAGCATCTCTCTGACCTGTACAGAGAATCTGTCACCCTCTAGGATGCCGATCCGCACATCACACTCCTAAGCAGGATCAGATCCTCCGGGACATCAAGGTCGATCGATTGCAGCTTGCTCATCCGCATGAGCATCGGGCGATCGCAAACGAGCTGACCGCTACGCCGCAGGTATTCGACGCTCGTCAGGTAGACGGCGCCGTTGCGCACCATGATTGGGCCATGCTCCTGCCGGCGCACACCCTTATTGTGCAAGGAGGTCCGTGGCTTGAGATAGCCGCTGCCGTCGTCCTCGTACATTACGAGATCGTTGATGTAGTCTTCCTGATAACAGGAAATCAGAGAGTCCGCCTCGTTTTGTGCGAAGAATCTCTGGATGGCGCCCGCAATCGCATCGGCATCCCTCTGCGGCGCCGTGGGCTGCAGCAACAGTACAGCATCGAAGTGTTCGCCTTGCTCAGAGAGCCAGTCCAAGGCGTGCAATATGTAGGCAATCGACTTCGCCTGATCGGTGGCCAGATCGGCTGGACGCATGAAGGGGACATCTCCGCCCCAATGCCGGGCGACCTCGGCGATCTCGCTATCGTCCGTCGATACGACCGAACGGGCAACGGCTCCGGCCTCTATCAGACTGCGGCCGGTGGCGATAGACCAAGCGATCAGCGGCCTTCCGCAAACGTCGGCGATGTTTTTCCGAGGAATGCCCTTCGATCCGCCGCGAGCGGGCACGATCGCTAGGACACGACCACCGATCACTGCCTCACTCCGATCAGCGGCAGGAAGTACTCCCGCACCGCACATAAATGTTCGCTCAAGGGTTGCAGCGCGGTTGTCTCGGGCAAGTCGCTGAGAAACGCCTTCATCTGCCGGTAAAGGCCCGGCTTGAAGCGCGTGTCTAGGTCGTCTAGCGGGACATCTGTAATCGCAAAGCTCCCCAGTTCCTGCACCTTCAGCGCTTCCATTGGTTGCAGGATCAGACGCCGCTTGCTGGTACGTAAGTCGAGCCCCCAGCGGCCCGGGGCGGCCCAATCCGATAGGTAGGAAAAGAGGGCACCGCCTTCCGTTTCGCCACTGCCGGCGAAAGTCGCACCCATCGGATGCCAGTCCAGCGAGCCCTTGACGCGCGCTTCGATAACTCTGGGACGTCCTCCGAGATGAAAAGCCAGGTCAACGACATGACTGCTGTTGGCAAGGAACCAGTTGTTGAGAACATCCGGCCCCCTCCCAGGCACGACTGTTCTCGACGCCACTTCCGTGAAATCGAAAAAAAAACTCGAGACCCCTCCGTCTTCGACGATGATGCGCCGCGTCGCCTCGGTCGCGGCATAAAAGCGTCGGTTGTAGGCCAAATAGATAGTGGCTCCAACTGCTCGAGCAGCAATATCCATCGCTTCAATTTCGGCCAAGTTAATTGCCGCCGGTTTTTCGACAAGGATGCGCTTGATTCCAGCGCCCAGAAGCGTTCGGGTCACCGCACCGAGCTCAGTCAAAGACACAGCGACAACGGCCGCGTCAACCACGGGACGGTCTTTATTCAGTGCCCACGAAGCCACGCCGCCGGGGCATCCTGGCATTCCTGTTTGCGCTTTGAAGCTTTCCACGCTTTCGGTGCTTCGTCCCACGCAAAAACATGCACGGCCCAACGCTGTCAGCACCTGGGCGTGGGCGACGGCCATGGGTCCCGCACCTGCTAGAAGAATCATGTGATCGGACATTCAGTCAGGCTCGAATCAATAGACTGGAAGTGTGGAAGCAATACATCCAGTAGAGCGAGATGGTGTCTCCTCGATTCCTCGTATCGAGGTAGCGAGGGCTCGCCGCCAGCAATGATGGTTGCAATATGCCAAGCAGTGGCTTCACTCTGTAATGCGGCAGGATAAACCTCACGCGCGATGAGACGACCGCCAAAACGAATGACAAGGTCCTGTGATGCTTGCCCAATAACAAGCTCGGTTTCCCCGCAACGGATCGTGACCACCCTGTCTCTATCAACCCCCGCCTCGACCCGCCCCACCGCCACGAAGGAGTGGCCTCCGGCCTGGCCACTGATGGTTCCAGACACCTCGAAATATCTATTTCTGGGCGCAGGGATCAATCCCGGATCAAAACTGCCCTTCAAAATCACCCTCTGCTCCCCGCTCAGAAACATCCATTCATCTAGATGATGAATGACGTTACAAGCTAGCCCCCAGTTCGTGCCTTCGACGCGATAAGAGATCGGCCGCCCCGCAATCAAATCCCTAAGTCGGTGAAAGCGAGGAGCGGTTCTGCGCGCACAATTCACCCATACGCTAACGCCTACCTTTCGGATGGCGTCTCCAGCCAACTCATATTCCTCACGGCGAGTAAACAGCACCTTCTCGAGGATCATCGCGGGGCACCCGATACCGCATAGCCCTAGCACCGCGGCCAATCGGTCCCGCGCATTAGTTGCCACGATCGCCACATCTGGTGCCATTTGCAACTCGTCAACGCCGCCAAACTGCCGCACCTCCCCGTTGATCCCGCCGACTTCGGTCAGGAGGCCCAGTGCCCGTTCCCGTGCGACGGCCACCGGATCGACAAGGTCGACCCGGATTGGACCGTGAAGGCGGGCCAGCGCCTGAAAGTGTCGGGTGCCAAGCGCGCCGGTACCGATAATTGCAATCGTCGACATAAGTGACTCGTTACGTCACTGCAATCGATGCGCTGCTGTGCTGGTCAAAACGGCCGCACCAACAACATTGATTTTCATATCGCTCCAGCCTGCGTAACTGCACTGCGAGTATCCTCGATCAACTTAAATTCACCCTCACTCCAGAGCGATCCAACGAAACGTCCCTCAATAATCCGATTGAGGCATTTCGATACTTGTTCCGCCCGCGCATGAATGGAGTGCTTTTCCCAGACGATCTGTTGCCCTTTCCGAGCAATCGCTTGAAGACGTTCAGGATCGCCCAACAGAGTCAAGACTTGACGGACGGGATCCGCTTCGTTTAAAACTACCGCCGATTCGCCATCACGGAAACCCAAATCGGCAAACCCAGCGCATGGCCGAGCTAGTAAGAGAGCGCCAGATGCAGGAATTTCTAAAAACTTACGGATAACTGCATCGTAGGCGGCACCATCGGTCATCGAAATTTTACTTTTTGACAACAATTGCTTAAATAGGGCTCGGTAAATCGTGTGCGGAATGAACCTTGAGTACGGCGAATACCCCAATTTGGCCAAGAGACCGAAAATAGACCCGTAGCCGGTGGTGCCAACCCGCAATGCCGTTGCTTGCCTGAGTTGGTCTAAGGTTCGTTCGCGAGAATAATAGAGCTGACCCGCTACCGACACGTCGTAGGGCCGAACCGCCGTTGGAGAGAAATCGAATTCGTGAACTCCGACAAAGTGACCGATGTTGATGCACTTCTGTGCGTTATCTTCAAAGAATTTATGCCACAAGCCTAGCGGCGTTTTTTTATGTTTGTACGCGGTCTCCCGTTGCAGATACGGGAGATCCGAGATGTCTCTGGAGAATCCTTTTCCCCATGCAACTATGTAGTCCGAAAATTGATCGAGCTGATTGAGCAAGTCTGCGCGAGTGCCATATGGATCGAGATCAAGCACAAACGAAACTTTGGGGACCTTACTGTCAAGCATGCACTGCCGCGCGTCCTCCATAAACGTGCGTATGGATGCCTCCCCCCACTGAATCAGACTGTACTTCTTGTAGAAGTCTTTGGTTTGCTCCGGATTCGATTCAACAGCCAGTTGCGTCGTCGTGGCAATAAAGTCAAATGAGCCTCGTGTTTCAACAAAAGCCCGCAATCCACTGCTCAACTCTTCGTCGCTGACGAAACCTGGACCGTACAGGGTAACGTCCGCAAACAACTTCAGCATTCGCGGGATGAGTTGGTTGGTAGGATTGATGTATTTCGCGTTAAAGCCTACAAACAGGACTTTCATATTTATAGCTAAATCACACTTGTGGATTTTCAAAAAAACTCAAATCAACCCGCCCTGATAACGCCACGGAGTTGACTGAATCTTCAGCCCACGCTTGCGCAGGTATTCACACAATGTTCCTGTCCAGAGGGGATTGCCAGTCCCACTCAAGCATGGAGTCAGCAAGTCCATCACGACAACCCCCTCAGGAGGCGGATCCTGTAACGGAGTGAGTGTCCATAACACCCAATTGATATTGCTATCTGAGTTGATGCGCAACAAACCGCTCTGCAGAACAAGTCCAAAGTGCCCAGCGGCATGCTTGACAGTAAAGGCTTCATTGCCATCCAGAGTCTGCCCCGCCGTTTCATAGCCTTTGGCGGATAGCAGCCGGAAAAGATCATCGAAAACTTCCTTTGCCCGTGCGGCCTGTCTTTTCGGCGACAGGGTTTGCTGGGCTTCACTAACCACTCGGGCAGGAACACCCAAAGCGAGCTTGCCCGCCGGGATGGAGTCAACGACGTAGCCATTCGAACCAACCACAGCCCCTCGACCAACACGTACCCCAGCGTAGACCACACTATTGATGCCAACCTGGCTTGAATCCTCAAGCACAACTGAGGAGAACCTATTTTCATGCCCATGGAGGTAGGAGTGCCCAATGTTGTGGGTCAAGAGGGTAGTGCGGTTGGTGATGAACACGTTTTGACCGATCAGTACCGGCCGGCATGTGTTCAGGAAAACTTCACTTCCGATATAGCAGTTGTCACCAATGGCGATGACTGCCCAAGGATCACGATGCCCCCCGCCACCGATGATGATGTCATTCTCCGCCCAGACGGCAGCACCGACCACCGCCTGCTGGCACCTGATGCTCACCCGTGGGCCAAATCGTGCCAGAGGCCCCATGATAAAACGCTCAGCACACCAGACTTCACCGCCCGCTTCAATGGATACGCCAGTTCCAAGGACGACTTGCGGCGCGCAGATAAATACGCCAGCTCCAAGACGCACTCCCTCACCGATGGACGCGCCATGCTCCCGCAGCAAGTCCAGCCGCTCATCTTCAGGCAAGGTACGAAAAGCCTCTGGGTCCGCAGCCAAGCGTGTCAGGAATTCGGGCGACAGTCGGCCTTCAGACAAATCGCCGCTGCCATGTGGAAACGTCAGCCCGGAAAGACTGGTACCTTCCAAAAGTGGGAAAATTCCCCCCGTAGAAAGATGACGCTCAATTTCTTGTTGAGAAAGTCGTTTTTCCACGTCTGCAGCACTGATAAATCCTTCTGGGGAAAAGTCGCTAACGTCAAACTGATATTTGGTCATCAGTTCCTGTGCCTTGCGCGACACGCGGTCGCTTGACAGCTTGCGGGGCGACGGCAAGTGGTCAGTAGCGGATGAGGACACCGATCCGGTCCCTGAGATAGTGGCAAGCGCTGCACCGACTTCAATTTTTTCCCCTACTTTTGCATGGTGAGAAAGGACACCGCTGCAAGGCGCAGAAATTTCTGTGACAGTCTTGCTGGTTTCAACGTGGCAAATCGTCGCACCCAAAGCCACAACTGCTCCATCGGGAACAATCCATTCGGCCAGAACGACAAAGTCGGCATTCGCATCAAGGGATTTAACCAGTACCTCAGTCACTGAATGCACTCCATCTGCCCGGCTTGCTCAATGCAGCGTCCATCAAATCACTCCAGTTGGGCAACACTTGCTGCTCAAGGCTTAAGGCCGCAGGAATGGAAACGGGAAGGGCCCCAATCCGCCGGGGAGCCTCCCGCAACTTTCCCCACACCGACGGCATCAGCGTAGAGATCAGCTCAGCGCCAAAACCTGCAGCCGGCACACCTTCTTCAAAAGTGATGAGGCCACCGGTCCGGTGAATGGACTCCCTGATAGAGGCGCTGTCGAGCGGCTGGAGAGAGCCCACTATAACAATTTCACAGGCAACCTCGTGCTCAAGCAACAAGGACCGGGCAGCCCGGATTGCAAGTGGCGCCGATCCCCCGTACGTGGCGATTGTCCACATCGCAGGGCCAAAACGGACCGGCGACAGGGTGATGGTTGGAAACGGACCCTGACCCTGCCTGCACTGAAACATTTCCAGCCAGCCATTCACGGGACGCTCGTTGAATTGAGCGTACATCTGCTTGTTTTCAATAAAGAACACTGGTTGATCTGCTGAAACTGCAGTATCAAGCATTGCTGCCAAATCGTGATACTGACTGGGAACCGCCACCAACACATTGGGCACTCCCAACAAAAGGGTTTCAAGTGACTTGCTGTGTGTAGGCCCATATCCCCGACCGCCACCCATCGGGATTCGCACTACCATGGGCATATGAGTGCGATGCGCGCAGGTGTCCTGAAACGCACTGATATGGTTTATCACCTGATCGAGGCCGAGTGTTAGAAAGTCACCAAACATTACCTCCACCATAGGACGAAACCCGCGTAGCGAAAGCCCGCAGGCCACGCCAAAAATTGCGGACTCGCTAATGGGTGTGCACAGCACCTGGTCAGGGTAGCGGGTTGAGAGGCCTTTTGATACCTTGAACGCCCCTCCATATGGGTCGTCAAGATCCTCTCCAATCAGAATAACTTCAGGTTGACGCCCGAGAATGTCATGCAAAGCGCCATTCAAAACCTGCACACAGCGCAGCGCGGTCCTGGTGGCGGTCATACCCAGAGCTCCCCAGAGCGAACCATCCATTCGGCCGGAACAGCTGGCGCTGGCGCGCGCTGCGCAGCAGCCAAAGCTGAGGCAATACGGGACTTCACCCTTTGCATCGCGGCGTCACAGGATGCGGCATCAAGTCCGGTACGAGCAAGCACGAGGGGATCGTGTAGCCGGTACTTATCGATCTCGCCACTGGGCCGGAAATCATCACCCTTGCTATGTGCTGCCAATCTGTAGGTATTAATGACAAGCCAGAATGGCTTCCCCACGTCCCGCACACACTTCAAGGCCCTCCCTGCAGCCTCATAAATGACCGCAACATCGGTTGATTCGAGTTGCTCGTTCGCCACACCGAAAGCCTCTGCTCGCCCCGTGAGAGACCCAGCCACCGCACGCTCGACGGGAGTTGTTTGCGCGTACCTGTTATTCTCCACAACGACGAGAAGGGGAAGCGACCACAGCGAAGCCATATTGAGGGCTTCATACACCACGCCTTCCCCAAGGGTACCGTCGCCAATAAAAACAACGGTTGCCGCTCCCGTCTGCGCCCGCTTTTCGGCCATCGCCATTCCTGCCGCCACCGGCACGATCCCACCCTGCACACCGTTTGACAGAAAACGGCCTCTGTGCAGATGCTGGCTCCCTCCGCGCCCCTCACAAACGCCGCCCTCCCGGGCCAATATCTCGCGCAGTAGCCCGTCCACATCATTGCTATACGCAAGGTAGTGCCCGTGGTTCCGGTGATTGCTGATAACGTTGTCGCGCGACGGATCAAGGTGTCGAATGATGCCTACCGCATTGGCCTCTTGGCCGATATAGGTGTGCGTGGTTCCCGACACACCGCCGGCTGCATAAAGTTCAAGGATGGTTTCCTCAAAACAGCGTATAAGCGCCATCTGCTCATAGGCAGCAACGACATCAACGGCATCACTGGACGTCACTTTTTCACCAACCAGATAGTTGGCTGAAGGGCTATTGGCGAGGCCTTCATTTCGAAGCGGGCATGCGCATGCTCCTTCAGAAACTCCAGCATGGCAATGCCTTCCCCCGGAAAGAAGTCAGTCAGCGCCTCATCAAACGCAATGATGCCGCCCGCGGCCATGCGTGGGCCAAGAAACTTCAGTGCGGCCTGGCATGGCTCGTAAAGATCAAAGTCTATGTAAGCCAGACTCACCATGGTATGAGGAAAGGCTTCTGCGAAGGCAGGGATCGTGACGCGGGCATCCCCCTTGACCAGATGCACCCATTCTTCAAATTCGAAGAATTCAATGCTTTTGCGAAGGACATCCTCGTTTCCGACGTAGTGCCCTTCCATCTCCTTGCTTTTTTTACCATCGACCTCGCCGAACGTACGCAACCCTTCAAATGAATCAAAACCGAACACTTTTTTTATGCTTGCAGATGAGTAGAGTTCCAGTAGTTTGGCAATAAACATCAACTTGGCGCCGTGGTGCGATCCAAATTCCATCACATGACCAGGTACACCTATCGTGGCCCTGACGAGGTCGTGAACGGCCATATAGGTAGCGATGGTCTGGGGGCCCGCATATAAACCAAAGTGGTCAACAAAATGCCACAAATCCGGGTGACCAATAGCGTTGGCAAACACTTTTCGACGCGCCAAATACTCCTTGGCATAAGAACCATGCCGCCTTAGGCCTTTGAATCCCTCAAAGCTGCTAAAAAGCTCCTCATTTTCTTTTGCCTTTTTAAGAGAATTATTCATTTCCGCCTTCACTGTTGAACTCCGCACCGATACTTGGAATCTCGGTTTTAAATCCTAAAGATCACGAAATGGTTGCCCAGATCTGATCGCAGGATGTGCGACCGGCCCCGCACCCCACGAGAAAGACGAGCTTTGCCAGCAAGGAGGGTGAAGGGCGCCAAATTCAAATTTTCGCGCACGTCAGCACCAATATTCATGAGCATTATCCTCCGGCCTTAAGCCTTAATATTCGGACGATGGTAGGTCGAGAGCAAATCGTCGTAATAACGAGCCCCAAAAGCGGCACGACCATCGATGCAACGCTGGATACGGTCGCGCGGTGGCATAGCCTCCGCCTGCCACCACTCGGGGTGAGTCAAGGTATACAGTTTCTCCACATCCGGATCTGCAACCATACTCTCGAGCGGCCTGTGCCGCCACACGCCATTGCTGTCCGAGCAATACGAGAACTTCTCCCTCAACGAATGGTGGCTTGCGTTAATCAAGTCACCGTATTGGGGTTGATTCAAAACGTTGCTCGATATCGTTGTCGGATTGTGCAGTGAGAATGCCTCCACTCTCCTGTGCGCCACGTGCCCGAGAACATCCGCCTCAAAGGACAACCGGCGCGCGAGATCACCCTCCTCATCTTCGCCTCCAATCCCGGCTTCAGGGTCAAAATGAAGCCCGATATCGTGACCCAGTTGCCCGATCTGCCGCACGACAGTCACTATTTCCGGTTCAAACACGTTGTAGAAGCGAGAGGACAACTGAACAAAGTATGTTGCGACCACTTCGGCATCCGCCTCAACCCTGGCCATCTCCAGCGCTCGCTGGGGAGAAAAGTCTATGTCATGCCGCCAAAGCGCGACGGATCCTTGTGAGTGCCGATTGACGAAAGTCAGAAAACGATACCTACTCTTGGCGACTTTCAATATTTCGGCGTATCGGAGAGTTGTGAAATCGTCGCTCATACCGCAGGGATGCCCTCAGATGTGAGATGCTGAAGAGTCAAAGATAATGCGCACGTTCTCATGTTCCCCCACAACGCCCCCAATTTCACGGGCAGCTGAACCGTCCACCACAGTCCCACCCGGAACGTCATCGTTAACAAAGCTGTTGGCACTGCCGCTAACATTACCAAAAGCCGTTGCGCCGTTGTAGATGCTGGTCCGATCCCGGACACCAAGGCGGCGTGCCCGTTCACATCGATTAAAGATTCCATCCTAAAAAGACAGGCTAAGTTGATGGTCCTGCAACAGGCGATCATTCGCCCTTGAGCAAATAACAAGCAGCTCCGCAAATCGGAGCAACTCGCGTTCTCCAGTCCTGCACGAGACGGCTCGTTCAGCGACACCTCTACCAGCGTCGTTGGGTTGTGAAGGGTGAACGCGACTACGTTGGTCTCGACCACTTCTTCAAGCACCTTCGCCTCGAAGGCAATGCGCCGGTCGTAATCCGGCGCGGACTGATGCGCGCAAACCTCGGCATCGAAATGCAGGCCGATGTCGTGGCCCAGCGAAACGATCTGCCGCAGTATGGCGGCGATCTCGGGCTCGAAGACGCTGTAGTAACGCGACGACACCTGGACGAAATAGGTCGCAGGAAGACCGCTGGCGGCTTCAACCCTGGCCATTGCCAACGCACGCTGCGGCGAGAAATCAATGTCATGCCGCCACAGTGCGACCTCGCCTTCGGTCGAGAATTCGGTGAAGCGCAGAAAGCGGTAGCGTGCCGCCGCCGCCGAAACCAGTTCGGCATAGGCATCGATGGTGAAATCCATGTCCTGTCGGCTCATTCGATGTGCTGGGCCTGCGCCAGATGGAAAAAGACACCCTGCTTGGCAATCAGCGCCGGCCAAGTGCCGGTTTCGACGACCCGGCCCTGGCTGAGAACGACGATCATGTCCGCGTTACGCACGGTCGCCAGACGGTGCGCAACCATGATCACACATCTGTTCCGGCGAAGATTCTCCACGCTCTCGAGCACTGCCGCCTCGGAAGTGGAGTCCAGCGCACTGGTCGCCTCATCCATCACCAGCAGGCACGGCCGGCCGAGCAGCGCGCGCGCAATTCCGAGGCGCTGCCGCTGTCCACCGGAGAGGCGAGATCCCTGATCGCCGACCACCGTCGCATAGCCCGCCGGCTGCTGCATGATGAAGCCGTGCGCAAGCGCCTGCCGGGCAGCCTCTTCCACGGCCCGATCGTCGGCGGATGGATTTCCCCACGCGATGTTGTCGCGGATCGACTGATGGAACAGGACGGTTTCCTGCGGGACGTAGCCGATCTGGCGGCGCCATCGGGAAAGCGCGACGGAGTGCATCTCACAGCCGCCGAAGGCGATTTTCCCTTGCTGGATTTCAGCCAGCCCCAGCAGGCAATTCACTAGCGTCGACTTGCCGGCACCGGATTCGCCGACGATGCCGACGACGCCTGCCTCGGGGAAGAGAAGCCTGACGTCGCGCAGGGTGGTGGCGCCATCATAGCCGCCGGCGACGATGTCGATGGCGAGCGGGCCGCTCATCGCCGGAACGACGGCTGCATGCGACGGAACTACACCCCCCTCCGCCGCAGCGGCAGCCGACCCAGCGAGCCGCTGTGCATCGGAAAACGCCGGCACGTAGGTGGCCAGAAGCTGCAAGTTTTGCTGCAGGGCGTTAAAGCGCGGCAGCAGACGGATAAACAGGGCAAGCACCACCAGCATGCTGGCCGCTGGAATGTCCAGGTTGCGATAGCCCAATACGAGGAGGAGACAAAGCCCGGAAATCGCTGCGAACTCAAAAATCGCGCGCACCAGCGCCGGCAGGAAGGTGGCCCACGTGTGCTGGACACACAGTTCGTCGACCAACCGTGCGACGCGTTTTTCGGCTACTGCTTCGGTCGCCGTCGCCTTGATCAGCTTAATGCCACCGAGAAACTCGGTGAGCAGGACGTTAAGCTCTGAGGCGAGCGGCCCGAGCCGCAGACCGATGAGATAGTTGCGGCGTCCGATGCCGCGGACCGCCAGGAAGAGCAGCGCAGCGAAGCCGACCATGAGCAGCGTCACCTGCCATGAAATCAGGCACGCGACCAGCACATAGACGCCAGCGGTGACTGCAACGGCGGCCAGTTGCGCGAGGATGAGGAAGGCGCCCGAGAGCCGAATTGTCTCCTGGGCGATCTGGTTCGTCATGGCGCCGAGTTTCAGGTTGGAAATGAAACTCCAGCGGGCGCGCAGCAGGAGCCCGAATAGATTTTTCTGCCACTGGGCACCGTAGTCGCGCTGCAACCGGGACACCCACCACGTCTGGGCGAGAAAGAGCAGCAACTGCAATGCAAAGACGGCGAGCACCAACAACGCCAGACGGTAGGCCGAATCGCCGGCACCCGTTGCCCCCAGGATGCCGTCAATCGCGCCACCAAGCAAACCGCTGTTCGCCTGCCCGGAGATGCCAACAGCGTTGAGCAAGGGTAGTAGAAGAACCATTCCGAGGCCCTCGATTAGTGCGACAGCCGTCATTAGCAGAGTCAAAGCAGGGACTCGCCAGCCATAGCGCCGTCCGATGTCTTTTGAGAGCGCTCCGACTTGATGAGTAAAGGATACTGAATTCGCTTGCACGCAGTCCTAGTTATCCGAATCGAAGACCATATGAACCTGCGTGGCGTCGCCTGCAACTCTGCCTATTCTGCATGCCGGTGTGCCGCCGACAATCGTTCGATCCGGAACATCCGCGTTAACGAAGCTATTCGCCGCCACGACGCAGTGCGAACCTATCGTAACGCCAGCGGCAATGACACTCTGGCTACCGATGTAGACACAGTCCCCGATCCGAACTGGCGACTGATTACTTGGAAGCGCCCCACCCGAGAGAGCCCAGAGTACGGTGTCGTGCGTATAGATGTGGACACCGCTCGCAACAGAGCAGTAAGAACCAATTGTGATTCCACCGCCGCTGCCATCAAGTAACGTGTTCGGGCCTACCCATGTGGATGTTCCAACGCTCACTTCACCGAAGACCGCAGAACTGTTGTAGATACTGGACTGCGATCCAAAACCGAGCCTCTTAGCTCGCTCCCAGCGGTCGAAAATAGCATCTTGAAACGGGAGGCTGCGATCGTATTCGGCACGCAGGCGCTCGTCTGCTGCGAGATAGCTCGCACGCAGCAACTCGGCGAAGCGTTCCGGTGTCAGGGCTTCGTCCAAGCTCCAGCCTCCAGATGTTGAAGCCACTCCTCAATACTGAGCAGCGACCAAATCATTAGACGGCGGTTCTCCTTGCCGTCAAGGTGATCGCCAATAAGCGACTGAACTATTGCCCGGTCGAGGTAGTTGAAGAGCAGTGCATCGCGGCCCATCAGGCGGCGGCGCACGTAATCGATGCTCTCCCCACGGAACCAGCTGGCGTCGGGAGCGGAAAAGCCCTTCTTAACACCGTCGGCGATGTCAGCAGGAACATAGCGCTCCATCACCCGGCGCAACAGGAGCTTGCCATCGCGGGTCTGCTGGAAATATTTCGCCGTTTTGGGCCCGGGCTCGTTTTCGTCGAGGCGGACCACATCGCCGAGATTACCTAACTTGAGTCCCACCGGCACCCGGCACGCGAAGTCGACGAGGTCGTTGTCAAGGAACGGAACCCGTGTCTCCACCCCGTGCGCCATGCTGATCTTGTCTTCAATAGTTAGAACCCCGTGCAGGAAGGTCTTGGCCTCAAAGTAAAGCGAATGGTTAATGTAGTCCTCTGGTCGCGTCCGTTGGTGTGCGTGTTCATGAAAGACCCCGCGGAAAATGTCACGTGCCGATAGATGCGATACATCGTTACAAATCGGTCCGAAGATCTGCGGAATTTGGTCGGCGGGGAGCAGACGTTGCCAGTACTGGAAATACTTGTCGGTGTAGTGGTCGAAATCATCGTTCACCACAGCCCGGTAGTACCTCCACGGATATCCCGCGAACAATTCATCGCCGCCGTCTCCTGAGAGCACCACCTTGCAAAATTTGCTCGCCAATTGGGCGACGTAGAAATTTGGGTAGCTCTGGCCAGTGCGCGGCTCTTCAAGGTGCCATGTCAGCTTCGGCATTGCCCGTTCCATGTCGCCAGCCTTGAGCACCATCTGGTAATGCTCGGTCCGATAAAGGTAGGACATGTGCTCGGCCTGTTCTCGCTCGTCCATGCCGAGCTCCATGCCAGATGCAGAGCGAAGGTCAAAGCCGCAGGTAAAAGTACGCAAATAGGGTAGCTCTTGTGCGGCGAGTGCGGTCACCGTACCCGAATCCATTCCTCCGCTCAGATAGCTACCAATCTCCACGTCTGAGACGAGTTGCCGTTTTACGGCCTGACGCATCAGCCGATCGAGTTCCTCTCGGTACTCGACTTCACTGCCGAGAGTCGCCGCGTCGGGTTCGGAAAAGTGAAAATCCCAGTAACAGCCGGTTTGCGTTGCGCCATTCTCAGCAACCGACATCCATGAGCCGGCCGGCAAGATGCTAACGCCCTTAAATAAGGTGCGCTCGGTGAAAAAGTTCTGGAAGGATAGGTATTCGAGGAGGCCCTCCTTGTCAATTTCCGCGCGACACTCCGGATGGCGGAGGATGGCCTTGATCTCGGAGCCGAAGATCAGCGCATTACCGGTGCGGCGCACATAAACTGGCTTGATCCCGTAGCGATCACGGCCGAGTAGCAGACGGCGAGCAACACGGTCCCAGACGGCGAAGGCAAACTGCCCATTGAAGCGGGACAGCGCATCCGCCCCCCACTGAGCAACGGCCTTGAGTACAACCTCACTGTCGGTGCGCGAGCGGAAGTGCCAGCCCAGCGTTTCCAGCTCGATGCGCAGCTCCTGAAAGTTGAATACTTCGCCGTTATAGGAGATGACGTAGCGCCCGTCCTCGGTCGCCATCGGTTGGTGGCCGGCGGGCGAAAGATCGATGATGGCCAGTCGACGATGGACCAACCCGCAGGGACCATCGGAGAACACTCCCTCGCCGTCCGGGCCGCGGTGTGCGATAACCTCGCCCATACGGCGCAGCACGACCGGCGATACCGCGTCGCCATTGAACTGCAAATAGCCGGCGATGCCACACATGATCTAGTTCTTGCGAGCGATGATGGTGATGCCGGCGTCTTCGACGACCTCGCGCTCCACACTCAGGTCCGCCTCGGCGCACCAAGTGCGCACTTGCTCTGGAGTCTGGCGAGCTGCATTCGTCGGCGCGTACCAGTCGAAATTGATATGGTTCATTTCGTCGAAGCCGAGGTCCGGCCGGTAGAACATCTTGGCCACATGCCAGTAGAAGAGGCGTTGCACGTTAATCCGGCCGGCAGGAATGCCAAGGACATCAATCGACTGCGGGATTTCGATTTCGGCATTTAATTCGCCAAGTGAAATTCCGAGCCGCGTCAGCGGCTCCATCGTCTCCCAGGCTTCATCTGGCGACATTTTCTGCAGCTTTTCGCGAATATAGTCATCCGTGAATTCACGGATCGGCCCCTTCTTCTTGTAGACATAAAACAGAAAGCGGCCGCCTGGCTTGAGCAGGCGTGCCAACGACTTGAGCGCAACCTCGGTCGAGTTGGTGTGATGTAAGACGCCTTCGGAGAAAATTAGATCGACCGATTCTGGAGCCAGAGGCAAGTCGCTAATGTCGGCTTGGAGGAAGCCGCAAGAGTGCCCCTGCTGGGCAAAGCGCTGTCGGGCGACGTCCACCGCCTCGGAAACATCGACGCCGAGATAGCGTATGCGCGGCAGAAGGGGGCCAAGCAACTCTAGTCCAGACATGCCGGCGCCGCAACCAGCATCGATCAGCAGCGGTTGCTCGCCATGCTCGGCCAGCCACGGCGCCTTGTCGAGATCTCCGTAGCGCTCGATCAGCCACTCCCGCATGCGCGCAAGTGACGCCGGCGAATCAAAGGTATCGACTTTCTTCCACTTGAAGCCGAAAGTTTCGCGGGTCTGTGCCTGCGCGGCCGAGACCAGCTTGCTGCTGCGCGCCATGCCATCGCGTACGACGAACCGATCGCCGCCAAGAGAGAACTCCATGCCTTCGTCGAGCCGGCGGACGCCGAGCACCTCGGCAACCCAAGCAGGCCCCCGGGCATATGTTCCAGGCATGGAGGAATGGCCGCCCTTCATCTTGCGGATACCTTGTCCATCACATAGGTCTGCTCGGCTTCCGCCATACCATGAAATAACGGCAAAGAGATACTGCAATCATTTGCAGCGAAGGCATTGGGAAGATCCTCTGGTGTCAGAGCATACTTCCGCTGATAGAAACTCAGCATATGCACGGCATGCGTAGCCGGCCTTGTGCTAATTCCAACCTGTTGCAACTGATCCATCCAGGCATTTCGGCATTCATTAATGTTCTTGATTTCTGCTACGTCTCTTAATGCCGCCGCGGCCATTGCCCGCGTGGGCTCGAAAAGGCATGGGTAGCTCTGGTAGCCGTGCTCATAATCTTGCAGCCTTACTGGTGTTTTCAACCATTCAAGCCCGGCAAAAGCTTTGTCATATCGGGCGGCCAAGCGCTGGCGTTCGCCAATAATCTCGGCCGCTCGGTCCATCTGCGCACAACCCAGCGCCGCCTGAAGATCTGTCATCCGCTGGTTGTATCCGGCCTCGGGGTGATCCGCCAACAGATATGGTCTGGACCCCAGATGGCGCTGAAGATCGCTTATGGCTGCACCGTGGTCACGTAGACGCCTTAAGCGCTCTGCAAGTCCATTGTCATTGGTAGTAATCATTCCCCCCTCGCCTGTGGTGATGGCCTTGCGTGGGTGAAAGCTAAAACAACCAGTGTCGCCAAAGGTACCGACATGCGCCCCGTGGAACCGACTGCCAAAGCCACAGGCCGCATCCTCCACAACCC
>Ga0169931_10004027_pt1 | contig 23053 bp, 25 predicted proteins | sample Kivu_15m_20L_FD_129675 | JGI IMG/M metagenome (GOLD analysis project Ga0169931, IMG submission 129675) | Freshwater microbial communities from Lake Kivu, Western Province, Rwanda to study Microbial Dark Matter (Phase II) - Kivu_15m_20L... | ecosystem: Environmental > Aquatic > Freshwater > Lake...
AACCTTCTGACGGTTTCTACGTAGCTGCGGTGGGTTTCTATGTAATTGCTGGTGTTGATTATTTCTTTTCTTTTGCCCTTTTGAAAGCCTCGTCGACCATTTATTCGTTGAGACCTTTACGTCTTAGGAAAATGCGTTTCTGAGGATCAGATACTTTTTAGATGTCCTTGCCCTGGAGGAAGATGGTGGCAATCGATATGAGTTTTTATCTTTCCTCCATTTTTTTGAGTTACTACTATTCTTGCTTCTTTTTCTTGGCCTCAGCGTTGCCCATCAATTATTATATCATCCATCTATATAATTTTCTTATTATTTACAAGCAAAACAATCAATTGTTAATTATTGTTCTCAGAATCATTTAGCTCTTGCTTTGGGTCTTCTTTTCTGGGCTTACTGCTTGATTTTTCCTTAATTTTTTGCACTTTTCACTTAAGGCTTAGCTACTGTGGCTTTAGTCGTTGGGGTGCTTTGTGTTCCTTTCGAAAATGCCAAGTATCCCACACCGAGAAGAATAATCAGCAGCGAAATAATGATTTTAGGGCTGAAAAAGTTAATGCTTGAAGTTTACGGCTACTGAACAACTGTTTTTGGCTAAGTTTTTTTGACTACTGGCTTTTTTTATGGTTTTTATCTCTCAGTAGTGCTTATCGAGTCCTTCTTGACCAATCTTGCCTAAGTCTTTTTCCTCATCATTTCTTCAGCCTCAGGAATCAACCACTCTTTCTTAGGCACAAAAGGTGCCTTTATCGATTTATCTGACCTTCTAGGGCCTTCTGATGATTCTTTCTGTTGCTGTTCTGATTGTTTCCTGTCCTACGCTATAAGATGGGCTGACTATTTGGGGGACGCTGCACTTTTTTTAGGCGAAAACTTTTTAAAACGATCTGGTCTTATCGAATCATCTCCTTTATCGTTTTCTTCATCTTTTTGACGTTTAAGTTGCTCAGGTTTGACTCTTTGATGCTCGATGGGCGGTGCTGTGTTTTCTTAGGTGTTTTTCGGTTTAGGATTCTTTATGTCTCTGATGGTTTTTTACAGTCCGTACCTGCTGTTGCTGAGATAGAGCTCCAGCTAAGCAGACCACTAATCGTTGAGCTTGGCAGTCATCAGGAAAGCCCCGTTTTAAGACTGTAGGAATTGATCGATGAAGCTGTTGCCATCAATGATGAATTAACCTATTTCTTTGTCGTTGCCTACTTTGCGGACTGCCACCATTCTGAGTGCGAAACTCAGTTGTTTGTTAGGATTATAGCTAAGTGCTACAAAATTCATTTTGATGCCAGTGAGTTGATGTTCTTGTGTATTACTGTTGGTTGTATCGGTGATCGTGATGTCGTTGGAAGTAGCATGGGTTTTGAGTGCTAAGTTTATAGATAAATACCATCGACTACCAAGAAGCGGTAGTTTGAAGGAGATGAGGAACTGGATGGGCCGTTGCTGATGATCTTAGGCACAAGTAGTTGAAAGTAGTAGCTTTGGACTTCAAAGGGGGCGTTGGTGATTGGCGAAAAGGGTTTGTTCATGGTTGATTTTAAATAAATAATAACAGATACAATTAATTACACTTACATTCATTTCATCATCATCAAAAAAGATCGAAAGTTATGATTTTTTGCAAAAAAACAAAATTTATATGTAAATTTTAATAAAAAATTAACTTTTCTTATTAATCGCCTTTGATTTTGATCTGATAAAAGATTATAATAAATGTCTGACAACGAGACATACAAGAAGTACATCTCTTGTATAGGGAATATTTGCGGATGTTGTTGCTGTACATACAAGCAAGTATAGACATCCACTTTGGGTCTTCTATAACGATTTGGTAAGTTCATTAAGCCCCTTAATCCTGGGTTGCACTACTACAATCCCTGTACTGAGTAGATAAGATCGGTTTAGTTGAAGACAAGAGTGATGGACATGCCTAATCAAATAGTATACACTAAAGACAACATCAGCGTAGCTATCGACACTGCTCTTTTCTACAGACTCACAGATGCCTACAAGGCAACTTACATCGTCAGAGATATCGCTAGAAGCGTGGCAGAAATGACATTTGTTACTATGCGCACAATATGCGGATAATATGTATACATACACTTAAGAAGGTGCTTCAATAATTGCTTTTGAAGAGAGTGGAAATAAACGAAAAGATATCCGATTATGTAGCGAAAGCTTGTTCTTAGTGGGGCGTCTACATCTAACAGATAATCCTTAAAGACATGAAGATGTCTGCTTTGCTGCAGGAAAACTTGAGTGTGGTATCTAAGACCAAAAGACTAGTAGAAAGCCAAATAATATCAGCCAAAGCTGACCTGGAAAGCGCTAAATTGTATAGAGAGGCATCGGATATTCTTGATATAAAGGCAGCAGTGCAGATTCGTTTTTTGGAAACATTGTAGCAAATGAATTCGTTGCCAAGTGGACAGTTTGTTATTATACCCCTCAAGGAAGAATTTAAAGAGTTCTAGGGAAAGTGATAAGTAAAAAGTTAAATATATATTAAAGATATTAATGTTATAGTTTTTTTTATCATTATTTTTTTATCTTATAGATTTATTAAACCAACTGTTATTTATATTTTTTCTTTTGTTTAATATTTTTATTTGCCTATTAGATATTCTAATTCTTTTATTAATTATTTACTAAGCAAAAATCATTTTTAATCATTTATTTTTGCTTATTGAGTTAGTGTTCTGGTGTTAATTTCTATCAGTTGCGATTATATTTTTAAAAACATGTTCAAGGGCACTAGTCAACGTCGATTCCATTCCATAACCTAGTTCACCATACTAGATTAAAAGAAAATAGGTTGCGGTTCTTTCGGCACTGTCCGTCTGGCCCGCCACAAGTCCACCTGCCGCACCTACGCCCTCAAAATAGTACACTTGCCTTCATTCAGATTGACATCAACGACATGCCTTCAGAAGCTTAGCTGAAACTAGTAGAACGATAGATAAAGCTGCACTCATAACTAGATCACCCCCACATTATCAGACTCTGGGATACTCTGGTAGACGGAGATAGCATATACATGATAATGGAATACGCAGAACAGGGCAATTTATTTTTTCACCAAAATACTAAAAATACCTTTACCGAAAACGAAGCTTACAAGTATTTCACGCAGACTCTAAAAGGAGTACAATATCTGCATAACAGCAACGTCATCCATCGCGATCTCAAAGTATTTCTATCAAAATACAGCCTTAAAACTTGTTATTAGATACACTTAGCAACATCAAAATATGCGATTTCGGATGGTGTGCCTAAGACATTAAGGTCAAGAGGACTACTTTTTGTGGGACTTATGAGTACATGGCACCCTAGATGCTTTTCAAGTCAGAATACGACTACAGAGTAGATGTATGGGCTCTTGGAGTCCTGCTTTACGAAATGCTACACAGTTATGCGCCTTTTAAAGGCAAAAATGCTTAGTAAGTGCAATAAGCTATGCTCAAAGGCACCTACACGCTAGACAAACACCTTTCTGAATAAGTAAAGAAGCTCATTAATGGAATTTTGCAGTTTTAGCCTTAGAAAAGATTGAGTTTATAGTAGATTTTAGAGCATCCATGGATGACTGAAATGTAGACTCATCTGACCAATTACTTAAAGAATGAACATGTAGTACAACCCAAGGACATTCATCACAAGATCGTGTTTGCTCCAGCTTTGAGGATAGCCAATAGAGGACGTGAATTTACTGGCAAGCACAGAAAGAACAATAGTTTGAATATGTAGGACTCAGGCCACAATATAAATATAAACTTTTCAATCAACAATTATGCATTTGTGGGCAAAAGCTCAAAAGCGCGCAACAACTACCACTCCCAATAAAGAGAAACATAAATCAACGACTTTTATGCTAAAGAGACGGATAAAGCTCCGCTTTTCAAGAAGAAACCCGCGAACTGTAAGACTCAGGCAAGCTAGATCAACCTGGCAAGAGTTCTTGATAAGGTCAAGTCAGGGAAATCAATAAAAAATAATCAAAAAGACAGTCTTATTCTGAAGGATACCACTATTGGCAAGGAAAGTATGGTCCAGAAAGACAGCATGCATCATAAAGAGTCAGGGACTTATGAGCGGAAGAAAGAAGCTAATGATAGCATTCGTAAGCGGTACAAGGTGAGGAAGTCTGATGTTGATATTGGAACTGATAAGTTTTTAGTCAGATTCAACACATAAGCTAACGAAAAATAAGACTGGGAGCCGCCTAAGCTCAAAAAAGGACACATGAGGGCCAAGTTCTTAGGGAGCAGCAAAAGCACTTTAAAGTTCACCAAGGCGTGAAAAATACGATTTTATAAGATTAAGTTTAACATCATCTACATGTATAATTGAATGAATGCACTATCAAGCCAGCTGACACAACCACTCTTCGAAATATTTTGTTGTATTTTTGATCAAATCTTTATACTACTCTCTCAGTATATCCTAAGCCATATCCTTAAGACCTTCCTTTAGTATTTTGGTGTTTTTTTATTACAAAAAATCAATCACACTGTCTTTTATGCTCAAATCACTGCTTTGTTTAATTATTTTGAATACTTAGCTTTGTCTTACTTGAACTTAGACACATTTTTGATTGAAAGTATCAGTGAATTCTTTGAGGAAGAGTTACTGATTGGTAAGCTAGCTAAGGAATTATCTCCTGAGCTTACGTATCTACAACTGTGTGTTTTTTACAGCAAAAATTGTGTTTTAAATCTTATTTCGCATCAATTATTTATTATTTTTGAGTTGATCTTTGTAATGTGTAGTCTACTGCTGACTCTACTGAAGAAATCGGGACACTTATTGATTTCGCTATTTAAATGTGTTGTTTTAAGTTATGATTTAAGTCATTTTCGTCTAAAGTCTACTATTCTATAGTTACACCTGCTGCTGATCATTTTTTAACATTTCTATTTATTATTGATGCTTATTTAAGCAAGACTCTAGCTCATTCATCTTGACGATAGCTTTTTGGCTTTAAAGTTCGTGATTAATTATTTTTTCTTTGACTATTTTGACAGCCTCCTTGTATTGTCCATTTTTTTCTTCCTCCACTAGCACTCTCCGCTTCATTCTTTACAGCTATTCTTAAGTTCTGAGGCTGGCCTATACTATTTGTTCCATTTTAAGCAACAACTATTTTTTTCGCACCAACCACCCTTCTTTTTCTTTAATATTCACCTAACTTTACATGAGCACTTTCCTGGACAAGCTGAGGGAGTTGATCGATAACTCCTTTACATGTCTTTTATACTTCTATAAGGTCAACTCATATTTCTTGATAGTCTCAATCATTTCTTGGTTGATTCTGCTTTCTCTTTATAGTTCTTGGGCAGTCGTGAGCAGTTGAGTGGAGTGGAGTTGTAGTTTGCGGTACTCTTGAAAGCTGATGATGGTTTAAGTTTCACTCATCGAATCGTCCATGGCAAATAAAGATGAGAAAGGATGATAAGAATTTATCAATCGTTTTTATATATTCTGATACTTACCAACAAGAGCATAATAAAACATTCATTCTATCAAGGTTTTATTCATTTTATTTAGTAATCAACAACATCTTGTGTTTATTATCGTGTGTAGTGGTAGCATCATGATGTTGTAGTTGGTGTGATTATAAAATAATGAGTGGAGTTGACATTAGGACTACTAATCGCAACTGGACTTAAAAAGTTTTCGAGTCCTTCCCCTGGACTCTCTTTTCGGGAGCTCAGTCCTTCATCATCTATCAAAATTTCACTGACTTCCTGGGCGGAGTCGTATAGTTCCCCCTGGCATTGCTACAACTGTACTTTAATAATAACTCAGCCCCTACGCGTTGATAGCTGGTAAACCGTTCGCTTCACCCAACAGAGACAGCTAGATCCAGAAGCTATTGAACCTAGGTCGTTTCCGTAATGTGCATTCAGATGTGATCTGATTCATATCAATCAGCAAAGCTTAGATAAGCCACCATATCGACCATAAAGATATCAGCTAACTATAAGAAACATCAGCAAATTTTATTGAGTATTAAGCAAGGATGAATCGTATTAATACTTGTAAAGGCTATTCCTATAATTATCTGGTCATTTTAAATATTTTGTTGCCTTACGGATGAGATCCTTTGACTTTTACAATACCTATTATGCCAAATAACGTATTGTAGCTTTTTTGTTTTTTTTTTTATTCTTTCAAATGAGATTTCAATACTTGAAGTTCTTTGGTTTTGTAATTTATTTCTCAATGCGTTCTGGTCATCGTCGCACTCCAGCCAAACCTGCCGAAGACAACTACCGTTTTTCTGTACCAGTCAACTACCAGCCTCCTCTCCAAAGGCTCTCGTTCGAACCTCAACAACTGCCTCCTCAACTCTACAGGGTCAGCGACCTCAGCTACCTGACAGCCTTTCACGCCAAAATACCCTCCAAAGCCACTTTTCCAGAGAAGCAAGAGGAAAAGAGGACTGGTCCAAAGCTGATGGAGACTTTCAACAGTCTGCAGCAGAAACTGGCTTAAGCCACAAAACAGCTAAACTCCAACAAAACTCATTCAGACCGTAAAGGTTCATAGTTTGAACTAAAGAGCTGGAAGGGCTTAAGCTGTCAGGAGACGCCCGAAGAATCATCTTTTTTTGCTAAGATCGACGAAAGCACTATAAACTTGTAGAGCCACAAGAAGCTGATGATGCTGAAGAGTGAGTCGAGACTGCCCTGGGCCAACAAGATAAAGAGTTACTACATTTCAGAAGTAGCAAAGGGCATGGTGGGCCTCAACAACACAGCGCTTTAGCACATCAATCTGTCTCATTAGGTCCTCAGGGCTAGCAAATCGATTAACCTACCTGACCACAACGCTCTTCCAAGGACAAAAGTGCATTTGCCTCAGGCACCTGAACACAAAGGCAGGAAAGTGCTTGTTCTGGACCTCGATTAAACTCTCTTCCATTCTTCTGACTAGAGAGCTTGTGAAAATGACATATAAGTGGACATTCCTTGCGAGTAAGGTCATGAGAAGGTATACATCGCTCTGCGTCCTTTTGCTATAAGTTTTTTGAAGAAAATGAATAAATAGTTCGAAGTAATAGCTTTTACTGCTAGTGAAAGGACCTATGCGGATGCTATTTTGGACGAACTAGACCCCGATCGACAACTCATCCACCATCGACTGTATCGCGACCACTGCGTCAAACTTAACCCTAAAATATACGCAAAAGACCTGAGTATTCTGGATCGTGATTTGAGTCAAGTAATACTAGTAGACAACTCGCCATTATCGTACCTGTACCAGTTGTAAAACGGAGTGCCCATTTTACCTTACTACGGAGGCGAGGACAACTAATTGTTGCAGCTGGAGAAGTACTTGGGGCTGATGAAGAAGGAGGAAGACGTGCGTGGTTTGAATCGTAAGATGTTCAAGTTGGAGAGCTACTGGTACTTTAATGACGTGGAGGAACTAGTCAACGATCTGTACTGCGATAGCATGTACTTCTGAGTAACTTTGATTATTCGCCTTAAAATAAAAAATTGATTCGATCAATAAAAACAAGATATAATAGCATTTAATGACATAAGTCCAGCTCTTTCTTTGTTAAAAAATTTTATATATTCAACAGAACATTCTTACATATTTTATTTCTTTTTAAATTTATGTATAATCATAGTTTCGCTATCATTTTCTGACTGCGACTTATGTAGTAGTCATCGCTAGTCATCATTTTTGTTTGACGCACTGATTCCCTCTTGCCCATAGCCTAAATCCACTCCTTTATTTTTGTTAAATTGCCAAAAATAGGTACCTCAAAGTAATGTTCCATGATGATCCATCTTTCGAACCAAGGATACACCAGCACATCTGCCAAACTTATGCTGTTTCCCAATAAGAAAGGTCCTTGTATGTCCTTATTGAAACTTTATAGGAATTTCTTTATTTTTTATTGGAAACCCTCTACGCTTTTGATTTGTTTGGATTTAGCTTAGTTGAAGAGAGAAATGACTCCATCTGCGTACTGTTTGATCATGAGCCTCATTCTGGCTCTGCTGAAACTGTTCTATGGAACTAGTTGACTGCCCGAGGTGAATGTTTCTGCCATGTACCAGCAGACTACTTCGCTTTCAGTGAGCACTTGATCGCCGTGGACCAGTATGGGCACTTTTCCATCAGAAGTAGGGTCTCTGCCTTATGCTCTGGCGTATAGTTATTTGAGGAAAGGTTACTTTTACTTGAGAGAGGCCTTGTGAAAACGAGCTGGAAGCTATTTTTCAAGGGCGGCGAGGAGGGCACGCTGGGCGAAAGGACAGAATTTATTGTAAACGACAGTGATTTCGGTCTATCCAGGCATGGCTTGAGTATAAATACCACTTAGTTATGAATGCTAAAATGATACAGCTAATTTAAAGAAAACAAATAATCAGTTCCTATCTTCATACTCGATCAAATGCTATTACTTTTTACTTTGCTTATTTTTGTTATTTTTCAATTATTTCTTCTTACATTTTCTATACTTAGCTATGGTGTTTTGGTACATATCTTTGCTACTACTCTTTTACTTTTTACTATTCAAAAACATTCTATTTGCTCTATCTTTTTACTATCATCTTGCTGGCACTTGACTGTCTGTGTGCTCTGCTTAGTCTTGAGTCTATTTTTTTAAGTATATCGATATATCCATCGATAATTGACTCCAAACTTCCTTACTGGGAAATTCTGAAAAGCTTTTATATGCCCTGCTAGAACTATCCTTGCTAAAGACCTAAGGAAGCTTACTGATTGATGAGTGACTGCATGTGTTCGCTGTTTTGGCTCAGCAAAATTGGATCTAAATGGATATTTTTTTACGGATAGAAAGACTTTGTCTACTGCTGTTGGATGAGCCCTTCTTTATGTTCATCAGCACTGCTCTGTTGGTCATAAGTTCGAACTTTTGTGACTACTATCGTCTGCTGTTGTGACCTGATAGCACAGGCTACTGAGCATATTATGAGTGTTTTTTGTTTGAAAGCGATTTACGACACGAACTGCCCTTGATCTAATGAATGCTTTCTTCTTTGATTGGGAGGTGATGAGGTCGTAATGGTCTAGATTGTTAGTTGGTTCTAAGCGAAGTCATGACTACTATTTAAACTGACTCACAAATATATTTGTCGTACTATAATCATAAATCATATAATTATCATATTTCAGCAAGCGCACGGCCCTCCTTAACCAACTAGCTAAGTCTGTGCCCCATTCAGGTCAATAGTTGGTTTTTTTTGTTTCTTCGGGTTGACTTTTATACCACTCATTGAGTCTTACTAAACATTGAGCACGCCCTTATCGAGTAGATCGAGCACTTCTTCGCCTAGCTCTAGAAAAGCAGCGTCTACGTTGCTGCCTGAGAGTGCTGATGTTTAGTAGTAGCGTTGAATGGTCATTTCTTGCATAAAGCGTTGTATTTCTTAGGGACTTACTTGTCTTTGCTGTTATAGATCGCTCTTATTGCCTACCAAAATCACCCTTATCTTAGTGTGTGAGTGGTTGCGTATCTACTTCAGCCACTATTTGATACCCTCGAAGGTCTAGGCTGCAGCAATATCAAAAACTAAAATGGCAGCGATGGACCCCTTATAGTACGCCCTGGTGATTGACTTGAAAGACTACTGGCCAGCAGTGTCCCATATCTGTAGCTTTATCTTACGGCCTTTGATTTAGAATATCCTTGAAGCAAACTAAACGCCGATGGTGGCTTCATGTTGGTTCTTGAAGCGGGTTTCGATGAAACGGAGGAGAAGACAGCTTTTGCCGACGCCTGTTTGTGGGATGAGTACTGGTGTCGCCGAGCATGATGAACTTGAAAAGATACTCATAGTCTGTCATAGAGCGTTTTTTACTTATCTTGCCTATTATTAAATCATCAATACAAATCACACCCTATAACAATAAAAAATATTGAGGCAACTAATTATATTGCAACAAAATATGTATAGAAATCATGAAAAATCATCATATTATTGATTTTTATGTTTATTTTTGGTACCTATTTTAGTGATATTACACATTTAGATATTTTATCTATCATTTATGTAAGGCCATTAGCAGAACCCCAAAAAGTGGAAAAAACACATTCAAGGCAACAAGGTGTTAGCTTCAGTTAGCAATCCTCTTAGAAATTTCGTATAAAAAGTACTGCCTTCTCTCGATCTAACTCAGTATCCCAACAGACCTCAGCAAGTGGTCAATCTATCAATAGGAGATCCCACCATTTCTCCCTAGTTCAGGTACACATTCACTCATACAGATCAATCACTGACAATCTGCATACTTTTGCTAAGAATGTAGGCAAAGTGGATGGGTATACTGACATGCAAGGATATCTGCCAGCACGAGAAGCAGTTGTCAAACATTTCTCAGTCAAAGGATATCAGATAAATGCAGATGACGTGTACTTGACCAATGGTGCCAGTATGGCCTTGTGGACTGTTATTCATCTTCTCGCTCAGCCAGGCGACAACTTTTTATTTCCTAGTCCAGGATTTCCTCTTTCTCTGACCATCGCTAACAGCATGGGCATTTAACCTAGATTCTACCATCTTCAGGCTGACAACAAATGGAATGCCGACATTAAATAAATGTAGAGTCTAATTGACTAAAAAACAGCATTTATTATCGTCAATGACCCTTCCAATCCCCTAGGCTCAGTCTGGTCGATATAGCACAAACGAGAACTGCTCTAGCTAGCCAAGCGCAGAAAAATAGCATTATTGGTCGATTAGATCTATGAAAAAATGACTTACTATGAGTAAGTGCCCACTTTCGCTGAGTTAGTAAGACCTTAAGAAACTGAGGACATAACTTTGTTCAAGTGCTCAGGGCTTACTAAAAAATATTTAGGGCCTGGATGGCGGCTGGGATGGATTATACTGTACGCCTGTAAAAGAATTCAGGATTACTACAAACCATATCTGCGAGGCATTTTCAATGTGACTCTTATGCCAAACACCATCATGCAGTGTTCTTTGGCCGAAGTGCTCGACAACTAAAAAAATGACCTTAAGACCAAAGAATGCCTGGTAAAAATGAGATAAAATCAATAGATCGTAAGAGATTCACTTGTGGCTTAAAACTACTGTTCTTTTGGTCACTCAGGAGGAGCTTTCTACGCAACCATTATCATAAAAACATAGCATTTCGATGAGTAAGTCAAGAACACCATCGACTTTGCTAAGAAATTATTTGCCTAAGAAAATGTCAAAGTATTTCCTGGCGATTTTTTTGTAGCAAAAATACCTTTCATAAGATTAGTTCTCTCAACTGACAAAGGCAGTGTGGAATAGTTCGTTACTCGGTTCAAAAGATTCTGTATAAGACATCTTAAAGTCTGATTTATACACTTATCATAGTGATTTCTGTATTTCGAACGGTTATTTTGTCAAAAAGAATATGATAGATTTATTGAAGTATTGCTAAGGGCTGAACTATTTTAGGGATTTTATGTTATGAAGTTTGAAATAATAAGATGGATTTCTCCAAACATTCCTCAGGTACCACCTCAGTCAAGGTCCACAACGCACCCGGAGGCAAAAGCAGCTTTTCTCTGGCCTGGGACGAACCAGAAAAACCCAAGCCTGCCCAGAAACCAACTCAACAGGCCCCTCCCCCTCAGCAGCAATACCAGAAACCAGCAGGAACTCCCGGTTTCCAGCAACCAGCACCTACTCAGGCAGCGGGAGAGAAGACTTCAGTGAAAGTGCACAATCCTCCTGGCGGAAAAAGCAGCATCACCTTTGGATGACATCCATGATACACCTCACTTATTGAACTACTCTTAAACATTACATAAAAGCATCCATAAGGTCAATCAGACTGTGATTTGCGTTCTTAGCTCTTTAGCACATGTTTTCTTAAGACTCTAGGCGCCTGAAGAGTAGTACTTAAATCAGTCAGTTCGAACTAGCGAGTATATAAAAGAAAATGTTCTGATATGATTCTGAAGTAATAGCATAAAAATGTCAAATAAGATGATAATATAAAAATGGTAAATAATCATTCAGTAGTTGATGATAAGACATGGCATGATTAAAAAGACCCCCAGAGCTGAAAAGACATGTGTGATGCTTTGCGAAGAATGCGATTGCTTGCTCCATCTATACAGTAAGTATATTATTGAAAATAAGTAAAAGAGAGGGTAAAGCACTAAGACCAGAATTAATGCCACTAGAAAGTTGGTCTTATCTCTGATGCGTCCTTGAAGACTTTAGTTGGCGTTAAGTAGGACGAAAGGAATCACAAAAAGCATCAATAGACCGATTAGACACACTGTCAGAATCACACTCAGCAAAAAGACGATTCCAAGGGGGTAGACCACCAGCATGAATAGAATCCACTTGAATATTTTTTAAGGAGTTGAGTCTGCCCGACTGAACCTGAAGAAAGTGAAGATTGATCTGAGACTGAGGCAGGAGCATTCAAAGAAGTGGTTGCGTTCGTTGATATTCCATATGATTTATTGCATGCGATTGCCCTTGCCTTTACAGCTATGTCCCGACCCAAACTCCTAGCCACAGTAGTAGCAAAACTAGAATCCGCATCGACATGTAATGTGTATGCATCCTCCATTACGCTATACCATATTCTTACAGCGACCACACTACATATACAACTATCTATTTTTGAGCATATCTGCTAGATTGTTAGTGCATTTTCCAGTATGCTTTATCTCATGACAGCTCCCACAATGCTACACTAAGCACTGGTCGCACTTGATGCATTACTGCTTGTTGGGCTTGAACTTGCCCAAACACTCTTCCTTGCGACATGCCTTGTACTCTGGATTACTTGAAACGAATACGAATTGCTAGTATTTTTATATTTTATTTCTCTCTTAAGCGCTCAGTCTGCCGTACACTGCACTCTCCTTGGTTATTCTCACGGGACATGAGTCGATGGGGCAGTTGACTGGCTGGAACTGAGTGAGTTTGTTCTTGCAATGAGCCATGGTGCATTGTAAGCAGAAATGGTGCTAGCAACTGCCGAAAGCTATGGCTTAGGGTGTGACTTCAAGACATATGGGGCAAAGTATCTAGTCTAGGTATCTTCTGGAAGTAGAAGGCAAATTTTATTTGTTTTAAAGGATTTACTGGGTTGGGAAAGGCTATTACATTTATTGTAAGAGATTTATTAATGGGCAAGTCTAGACTATCCTATTACACTATAAATCGTCAGTTTTTACCATACAACGATATAAGTAAACAATAAAACTATAAATAAAGGAGTTTAAATAAATTAACTATTAAATGTATTTGTAGAGATAAGATTGCTATATAGATTTTACATGAAATAATGATTGAATCAGTCAGGCTACTGAAAAACCAGTCCTGCCCATCTACTTATGGGGAGAGTAGGCTATTTTCGAGGTCACGTTCATGTAGAGCGGCGGGTCGACTACTCGCGAAGTCACGTTGTAGTGGTTGCCGTCCTTCGCTTCGCTCTTCAGATCCGTAAAGGCCACTCTTTTTTAAGTAGAAAATCTATATAAATGCATGCGTACCCCCATCGTGGTCCCTGCTCTCTGCCTCGTAAGTTGTAAAAACCTGGTCCAGGAGTGTATTTGTGTTTATCAAAGTCAGGTCTTTTTTCCTTTCCAACCTAGTTTATGGTACTTTTAGGCTTGACTAAACTGATATTAGGGTCGTACTGCCCTGGCCCTGGTTTTTCTGGATCCACCAGCAAAAATTCATTCTTAGCCACAGTCTTCGTTGAGGAAAACTTAGGTGCCCTGTTTAGCACTATGAGCTTCTAGCTGGCATAGCCCACAGGTCCAGGAGTCCTTTCGTTTTAGTCAAGAGGTTTCCTATGTGATTTTGAGAAGGTTTTTGCTGAAGTTGCCCTGTATTTGGTGCCTGCGAAGAGCGGATCATGCACTCCAGGTCCAGGGTACTTTTTCTTGAAATCCTGCATATCGTCCATGAAAGTTTTTCTTTTGGTTTGAGTAGTGGCGCATCTTGGCGCCTGATGCTTGTTTTTGAGATGTGATTCATACATGCCGGGAGCTGGCATTTTTGACAGCTCAGCTGCGATCAGGTTATTTAGTTTTTGTCTGCAGGAGTAGCCCGTTCTTTTATCTGCATTTTTCTCAACGAAATTTTTGTGCTGATAGAAAGCAGGACCGGGGGTGATTTATGTCTTCATGAAGTCGGTAGTCTTTCTCAACTATGATCCCACATTGCACCTTGGGTTGTTGACAGTTGCATAGTCTTTTGCTGTTTCGCTTTTGTAGTAGTTGGGAGCTGGTGTCCTTTAGGTCTCAGTAAGGTCATGTCTGACGTCTTTACCAATCAGAAAACCTTGAGTATCGTGGAATGAGCCTTTGGATTCATAGTTGCCTGCACCTGGCTGATACTTGTTGTGCTCGTTGATGATTTCTTTGGCCGATTTGCTTTTGTTGCCCATGGAGTAGACAGGTGACTTGTTGAGTACTTTTAGTTTGTTTTCCTGGTAGTCCTGTGGTCCCGGGGTTTGTTTATTGTAGTCTACGTACTTAGCACTCATCGACCTTTTAGTTCCTTCCTGCCTTAATAATCAAATACAGTGGTGAAAATGGGTGCCTAGTATGTGCCTGGTCCTGGATTGGGTTAGAATTTCTGGTAGAGATCTCGTTTTTGTTGAGTGTGTGCGATGGTAGGTGCTTTGGGTAGTGGTTTAGTGTTGTGGTACTGGGAAGGTCCAGGTACTGATATGGTTTGATTGGCCCTGGTGACGGCTGCATGTAGGTAGGGTTACTTTAATTGCGAGACTTGAAGGTCCAGGTGGGAGTGGAGTGGAAGTTGTAGTGCATGATTAAAATTATTTACAGTATAAGTGTATAATCAATAGCTAGTTATAGATATTTAGCCAATCAGTGATATTAAGGCATACTCAAGCAATAAGCAAGATTGATAAGCAGAAAACAGGAGTTAGCTGCCAGGAAGCTATAAAGATGATGATTTTATCGATCATTTGAGTAATCTGCCAGTGATAGTGGGTGTTTTTTTTAAAGTAAGTTGTGTATATGAGAGCTTGAGATTGAGTGTCGATTGAATATTGATAAATATCAACTGCATGGAACTCAAAGATCCCCTCAAGAACCGTAAAATCAACAACACGCCTCTGCCCTACCAACGCTCGCTCTCCTTCGAACAACTGTTTCCCGACGACACCGTCGACCACAAGATACTCATCAAGTTCCTCAAAAGGGAGGGTAGATTGCAAAAAAAGCTGTATGAGTAGCTGATAAAGCGCACCAAACACATCATAAGTACGCCTGAGTAGAGCCAGAGCAAGAGCCCAACCTCATCAAGCTACAGGACCCCATCACGATTGTCGGGGATATCCATGGACAGTACTATGACATGCTCAAACTTATCGACGAAGACACTGGCGGGTCCTTCTAGGCCACCAAGTATCTCTTCCTGGGAGATTATGTCGATAGAGGAAGTTTTTCCATCGAAGTCATGGCGCTAATCATGGCTATCAAAATTAAATTCAAGTCCACTGTCTACCTTCTCCGCGGCAACCACGAGTGCAGACAACTGACTTCCTACTTCAATTTCCGCGGATAGTGTACGCATGCGCTTATTAAGGTCTAAACAAGTACGACCAGGAAATCTATGACCAGCTCATGGATCTCTTCGATCAACTACCCCTCGCAGCCATCGTCAACAACAAGTTCCTCTGCATTCACGGGGGCATCTCCACCGATATCAAAACAGTATTCCATCCTTAATTGAGATTTCGGACATATAAAAAATAGACAGGGTTAAGTAAATTCCTAAATCTGGGCTTTTCTGCGACCTGATGTGGGCTGACCCAGTCGATAACGACACTGGCAAGCTCGATGGACTCACCAAGACCAACCAGGCTCGTGGGTGCTCATACTTCTTCGGCTACGAGCTGTCCAAGGGCTTCCTACAAAAGAATAGTCTTTTGTCTATAATTAGAGCGCACTAGGCCCAGGCCAACGGATTCAAAATGTACCATTGGGGCGGTTCTAAGCAGTTCCCTACTGTCATCACCATCTTCTCGGCGCCTAACTACTGCGATTTCTACAATAATAAAGGAGCAGTCATCAAGTTTAAAGTACACCTAAAACTATGCAGAATAACACACTCGACATTCAACAGTACCTATAGAGCCCGCATCCCTACCTTTTGCCCAACTTCATGGACGTGTTCGAGTGGTCTATTCCCTTCGTGGCTTAAAAAGTCTCCTCTTTGCTGTTCCACTTGGTTCAGCCTGGTCGCACTCTAGATGAAAAGGACAAGATTCCCCTGGCTCTGATCGACAAGCGGGATATTTTGTAGAAGATGTTGACTTACCAGAAGGAAGTAACTGAGGAAAATACTGACTTGATTAGTTACGGAGGGAGGACGCTGGATGGTGAGTTGCTGAAGATGGAGGGGGCGAAGGAGTACAGTCAGCGCAAGCACAAGAAGGACTTCGACAAGAAGAAAGAAATAGATTCTTTAAACGAAATGAGACCTTCCTAGCGTCATAAATGATAACACGCTGTTATTATTCATAGCTATCATTAAATACACACATTCACCTCTTACCAAACCATTAATATCATTCTGGCTTATAATTATTGAATGCCAATATTAACCATTGTAGTCTGATTGATTTTTTACTTTTCTTTTTAAATGGATTTTTACATACATTTGTTAGAATTATTACTATTATTTGCTGAATTCTGTTCAAAATTACTTATTTAATAGTGTTGTTCTGACACTATCCTCTGTGATATGTGAAATCTACTACTACTACTACTAATAGTGTTGTTCCGTATAATTGATTGCTGCTATTGCATGTTTGACCTCGTGCGCAAAGTAGTGGCTGGGCCCAAAAAGTGCACTCTTTTCGAAGGCTCATAACTCGATCTCACCTACATAACTTAAAAAGTGATAGCTATGGCTTTTCCGGCTTCCGACTTGATTGAAAAAACTTACAGAAATCCCATCTAAACAGTGGCTGCTTACTTCAAAAAATATCATTCCGATAGCTATCTGATAATAAACGTCAGTAGCAGACACTACGATTACAGTTATTTTTAAAACAGAGTAAAGGAGTATAGTTGGCCTGATCACCAAGCACCACCATTGACTACTCTCGTGCAAGTAGCCTACGATGTGTACGACTATCTCAGAGGTAATAGTAGTAGTATTCAGCAAAGAGGGAAAGAGTAGTGGCAGTGCATTGCAATCATGGTAAGGGCAGAACTGGTTCAGCCATCATAGCCCTCATGCTGCTTATAGGCTACATGACTTCAGCAGACAGATGCCTGGATTTCTACAACTCGCAAAGATTCGAGTCATCGACCTACGGAGTCGACCAACCTTGTCAGCTGAGATACCTGCATTACGTACAAAAACTTAAGGAAAAGAAGTAGTTGCCAGCAGGACTGATGTGCTATCGCCTTACAAAGATCTCCCACTAAGGCCTTGACTAGACTTTCTTCGTGCGCATAAGTTCAACTCGAAACCAGAAAGCCATTTATAAGCGAATAGACCTGAACAGTGAAGTAAGAGATAGACGCCATTCAAAGCTGCTTATGGGAGACATGTTCGTATAGCTTTACAACGAAACTTGGATGGGTCCAGTCAGGGTATCAAGAATCAACTGCCATACTTACTTTCTGGGTGAATAGGCTTAAATGACCTTTAGAAGCAAGGACATAAAAATATAGCAAAATGTGGGAAAATAATTCAGTATTACGCTACATTTTCAGTACTATTGTCTCTGCCATTTGCACGTATACAAGGAAAGTGTTTGTAGCTGTAAAACACTCAGAAACACATAAGAACATCACTGGGGGCACATGATTGCTCAAGTTCAGTAATTTTCAATACTCAACGGAGAAGCCACCTACTCTATCATGCACCCCTTGTCTTCTACACTAATCAACTGCAACAAACGATCGTTTGCAAGAGAAGAAAATGTTAAAGATTGCATATAGTAGGGGAAGAAAGAAAAGCGAGGAAGTAGGAGAGGACGAGAGGGAGGAGTAAGACACAACAAGATGCAGTTGATGGTGTAGTAACGACTGAAAGTATGGAGGCAGAGGAGTTCTGGAAGTGTGGGCGAGGAATAGCCTTGCCAATAGTAGAGATAAACAGTAGAGGTATCACCCGAATAGTGAAAAAAATATTTGCTTATAGAATGATGATAAATGCTTTTAGTGATTTGACTATGAATGTTGAGAATGATATGGTTAATTGAAATTACTGATAGTTGTTGTAGTTTTTATGGGGAAAAACGTGGATGAAACTTTATTCAATATTTTTGCTTACCGTACTGAAGTAAGAGAATTGAAGAATTATTAAAGCTATTTTGCTGTCTTTATCTTAATGTGTGGCAGATTCAGTAATAATTCTTTATGGACCATACCACCACCTACATCCAGGACATCGTCGCCTGGGTACAAGCCCAGCGCCTTTATCCCTCTGTTTTCGCAAAAGTACACGAAAACTACGACCTACAGACCTTTAGACTACAGTAGTACAAGTGCGAAAACATTCTCAAACTCTACAAGGCTGTCCAGGATAAGTACTCTTCTGGGGATATAGGCACGAGCAGACCCAGGGACTGACCCGAGAAGTTGATAACTGGAACGAAAACTAACGCAAAATATTCATTTGGCTCATCATATGTCTCAGCCACAAACTCTAACTGGAGGGAGAGTCGCTGGTAACTGCCTATTTATGCAGGGCGCAGAGCACTGGGAAGCCATTGGAGAGTCGTTTTTCGGAAAAAACCCTCAGTTCCTTCGATTTCAGTACTTGAACATGCTAAAACCCAAGCGCAGAGTAAGCTGGAGCCAGGAAGACGACTAGCTTCTCGTGCTGGCAGTGAGGGCAGAAAAGGCCGGCAAGTGGAATGACATCTCCAAGTGGATATTCTACCACTCTGACTACCGCATCTTCAAAACGCCCAAACACTGTCGTGAAAGATGGCTCAACCATCTCGACGACAACAAAATACACGGAGCATGGACGCCACAAGAGGACTACATTATTTTCAAATACGTGCAGGACACGGGAAAACGTTGGTCGAAAATAGTGCCCAAGCTTAACGACAAGCGCACCGAACACATGATAAAGAACAGGTTCAACACTGTGGTCAGCAAAAGCAGAACCCACTTCGACTAGAGCTAAGATGACATCATCAGGAAAGTTCTCAAGCATACCTCCCGACTTATTTAAACAGAAAACGGTCACAATCATTACCAGCCTGAACTTTCCTATGCCTTTAAGAATGATATGCCGCTCCCTAAGGACAGACCGGTTCAGTAAGAGTACTAGGTGAAGGTGTAAGTTATCTCTTCAGACTCAGTACAACCCAAGGTAGAGCCCAAATCAGCCTAATTGTAAAATCAATAGTGGAATCAAATTGAGAACAATTCACAGTGGAACGACAACCAGCAAAGGAGCCAGGCGTAGAATCAGCAAAAAGGACAGCTGTCTAGTTTTGTGCCAACTAGCATCTTCCCTCCCCTGGTACCTGACTTCGGGATGGGCATGGGCAGTTTCTACGACTACAACACCATGCTCTACATGAACCAGTTCTACTACCAGTCCTTCGCTGTAAAATCCGAAAACCTGCCATTCGGCATAATGCCTGACCAGAATGGCAACATCCCAGCCACTAATGACACCGACGGTAACAACAATAACAACCTAAAAGTGTAGTTTCCTGCGAAATCGGAGTAAGAATGATGACTATGAATGTTTTATGACCAAGAAAAGCACAATAAGCTGCTATAACTATCAGTGAAAATCATATATTTTGTATATAAGATTAAAATATGAGATGAGTAATAATGAATCAAGCCTAACATGATATCATAATCTGCGAGCATAAATGCTTTGACCTTTGCTTTTGCAGATCATCAAAGACTGATTCATAGCCCATCGTTATTATTTGTGATGCTGTAATCAAGTGAAAAGTAGAGTCTTTCTTACTGAGTGCATTTTCATAAGGAAAACACATATTAACATCACACATCACAATACTTCGAAGGTCATTGTCTAAAATATTAATATTTGTAAGGGCTGCACTTAATCGTGTTATTATATAGTTGAACTAATGCAGAAGGTCGACTACTATAAATCTCTAGGTCTCGAAAAAACTGCAACCCAAAATGACATCAAGCAGTCCTACCGTAAACTGGCACTAGTAATTGCGAGTCCACTCAGAAGCATCATCCGGACAAAAACGAAGACAAAGAACAGGCCAAACTGATATTCACCCAAATAACCTAAGCATACACAGGTAGCAGTGAGCATAAGTAGTGCTGAACGACCCAGCCAAGAGGGAAAAGTACGACAAGTACGGCATAACTGAGGGTGACCTCAATGAGATGGGCGACTTCGATTAGTTCATGGCTGACTTTGGATTATTCGAGTAATTTCTCGATGATTTCCTTTCAGTAGTGGTGAAAAGATGTAGTTTAGCGACATGAAAGAAATGTAAAAAATGTTTAGCAAAATGACGGGTTCTGGCAACAAGAAAAAGGGCGGTAGTAGACGCAAGAGGGGCGGAGGTGGAGGAGGTGCCTCAGCTAACATGATGAACAAGATGTACGACGACATGCTCAAAGAAATGATGAAGGAAATCAACCTATAAGACCTGAACTTGGACTAAATGGGCGAGGGAGAAGATGACTTCGGAGACCTGACTGAGGACGAAATACTGCTGTTGTAGTTTGCACAGGAACACGTGACTAGTAAGAAAAAGAAGGGCAAGACGAGACTTTTCTGTTCGATTTGCGAGTAGAAAGTGCCCTAGGACGAGTTGCTTATCCACTTTGGGGAAAAACACAAGAAAGAGTTCGCAGAGTGGAAACTAGCGAGAGGACAGCCAAAACAGTAGCTGACTCAGTGATTGATGCTCATATTTAAACATCTTTCATACATTATTCACAAAAAAGACCTCACTAAGCCATATTTTCGACAATATTAACTAGAATACATATATAGATATATTATATAATGAGTTGGAAATTCAAGGTGGGTCAGTTTATTGGTATTTTAGTGGGAGTAGTCACTGGTTCATTCATCGTCAACTACATCATCTACAAAGCCAAAGGCAGTCCACAGCCGCAGACCCAACAGAATGTAAATGCCAACCAGGGCTACCCTCAGACACAGTATAATCAACCACAGCCTGACCTTTTCTTTCAAGCAGTCGCCAATTCCACCTCTACAAAAGCATCCAGTCTCAGCTGACTTGATCTATCAACAATATGCCTATAGGTTATTCATGCATACATAACCATATTGAGTATTTTCTTTAATCTGTTGTGGATGACTTTATTAATTGTAGTGTATAAGCCATAGTGATATATTAATAATGAAATCCTTTCTGCGACTTTACGTCAACACCTCCAAAGGCAACGACCCCTTCCTCTTTCGCTAACTCACACACATGCACCTCAAGCCTCGATTCGACCAGCATCTCCACAGCTTCTACTTCGATGCCAACTTCCACTCCCTCTTCGATCTCAGCTTTCACTCTCTCCTCGCAGAAAATATGTACGTGCAAATAGGCAAACCTTTTCCTGCCACAAGCGAACCTGTCTTCCAGCAGCATCTATAAAAAATGCAATTTAAAAACTATTTGCCTTTAAAACGTGGATTGGTCGAAAACATGGCTCTGGACATAATCGTAAGGGATACTCAGTACCCTCTTACAAACAACGTTATGACTTCATTTTTGCAAAACGCCCTCCATAAATAAATAATTGCCAGATAGTACCATAAAGAAATAGTGGGACCAAGTGGGGCTAACAGCAAAGACAGTTTACTGCCATACTATGACCTGAGGGAAATCGTATAGAGAAAATGGCAGGAACAAGATCACTAGAGATAAAAAATGCATATGCAGATCGTCGAATAGCAGCAGTAAAGATTGTTGCTGGAATATAAAGAAAAAAATTAATCTATTGAGAAAGGACTGATTGGTAGACGATCTTAAATAGTTTCAAAGCGTATTCGCTAATAAAGAGCATAGATTGCTAATAAGAACAAAGCAGAAAGGGCTTAGTTGATTGAATAGAGCATGCAGAAATAACTGGCCTCACTTCTGCCTTTTCATCCTCAAATGACATTGTACGTGCGCAAGAATATGGCCCGTTTGTTGCTCAAAATTAATATACAGGAAATGTACAAGCATGGATGGAAGAAACGGGTCGGATGGGCTCCAGTCAGGTAAAGCATCGCAGCTGCTGTCGTATCCCAGACCAATCTACTCACTCAGCAACAAGACATCAGAATATGGGACCCTTTCTGTGGGTCAGGCACCATACCTATGGCATCAGCCGCCCTCTTCCACTCAGTAGCAGTCAGAAAAGATCTGTAAAGCAACTTCAATTGGCAACACTGGAGCATCTACAAAGAGCAGTATTTATAAGAATACAGGTAGATATAAGCCTAAAAACAGGCCAAAAAGAAAAGATTAGGATTGATATGCAGTGATATAAGCTTCCAGGCAGTCAACTACACTATCGAAAACATGACTGAAATGCTTAAAAATGTACCAAAGAAAAGTAACAAAATATAATCTAACTAAACATCTAAAAATATATAAAAAGAGGGTTTTTAGTAAAATTTAGTCAAAAGACTTAGACCAACTGACCAGATATACTAGCTTAAACACAGTAATTGCGCTGTTCTTTGTGGAGATTTTTAAAAAATATCAAAAAATGTGCTGAGTTATAGTGATCCTGTGAGCATAATAACGAATCTGCCCTATACTAACTCCCGCTCCAAGTAGCACATTCCTCTCAGCCAGCTAACCAGCATCTACAGACGTTTTTCCACCATGCTTGTCTAGAACAAAGATAAAATTGCTAACGTGTTCATTCTCATCAACAATGGTCCACAGTAAGTCAGCAATCCCAATCACTTCCTTAGCGTTTCCAATCAAAAATGGCATTCTATTGCTTCTTTTTAAAGTGGCGGACTACCCATCGGTCTTTACGCCTGGTCTTAGAATGCACTCAAGAATGAGTACGTAGACCATATAGCCATTTACAACTCCCTTAATTCACAACGACAACAGCTGG
>Ga0169931_10004028_pt1 | contig 23052 bp, 18 predicted proteins | sample Kivu_15m_20L_FD_129675 | JGI IMG/M metagenome (GOLD analysis project Ga0169931, IMG submission 129675) | Freshwater microbial communities from Lake Kivu, Western Province, Rwanda to study Microbial Dark Matter (Phase II) - Kivu_15m_20L... | ecosystem: Environmental > Aquatic > Freshwater > Lake...
ACATTATGACTATCAGTGATGCTATGATATAATATAAATTAATACTAAAATGTAAGTGCTCAACAGCAAAGGCAACAAGTAAAACCAGCAAGCAGACATAATGCCTCCCTAAGCTCAGAAGACAATCCAGCAGCTGAGAATCCAGCTTAATGACAGACTGTTTTAGGTTCGCAAGCTCGAAGAAGACCAAGCTCAGTAACGCACCCAGCACTTTCTGGAAAGGCAAAAGGACAAACAAGCACATGCAAAACTCATCAAATAACTCAAATAAACCTACTAGCAAGAAAACTAGGCTTGGGCTGCCAAAATCGATCAAATGAGAATCGATTAAATCAACTCAATCGCACTCAAACAAACACAGTTCGAGGCTATTTTGATCTAAGAAAAGAATCAGCTGAAGCTAGAATTACACTCCGTGTTTTAATAGTAGAAGCAAAAACTGTTATAGAAACTCCAATAAAGTTAGCTTTGTTTCTAAAATTACAAGATAGAGTCGAACAGATAGAGAGGTGAACTCATATAAAAACTAAATACTGAAAGTGTCGAAGAGCTGACTTTGAAATAAAAACAATTTGCAGGAAAGATCAAGTAGTTGAAATAAAAATATGATAAGGACATTAAAGGCTTGAAGCATTCGTTGATGCAAGAGCAGACTATCCGAAGCAATGTGCAAAAAGAAAAAGCAGAGTTGTTTCAGCAGCAAGTCATTAGCAAGATGAGCTGGGAAAACGAAAGAAATACTCTCAAAGCTTAGATATTCAGTTTGGAAAACACAATCAAAGACCTAAAATAAAAAAATAGCTAAGTAGTGTAGAGATAGGTCGCTCTGACCAAACAGTGCGAAGACAATTAAGCTAGAATACAGCTGATTCACTAAGAAGCAGTCGCTGAGCTGCAACTCAAGCACAAACAAACAAAAGTAGAACAATAATCACTATTCAGCTCACAGATTAGTCAATTGAAGCAGTAGGTATCTAAGCTATAGGAGATCTATAAGCACAAGTAGGCCTTGTGGGAGAAAAGAGGGGCTAAGATGCTCACTCTCTGTCACCTCAAGGAATCCAAAAAATAGGATGTCAGGGCCATCGAATAGCTGGAGACTTAGCTAGTCAAGAAAAACATAGTGCTGGAGCAGGTCAGGCAAGAAAATCATCACTGCAAACTCTAACTGTAAAACATGGAGGACATCTATGACCGCATCTTCTTCTCAAACTCGAGTATTCGGCTGCGCACTAAAAACTTCAAAATAAAAAGGATGAAAAACTCAGGTCTGCTGAACCGAAGCAATCACAGCAATCGATCTACTTCCTTCTAGCAGTACTAAAGAAAAAACAAAAATCTCATTCTTTGATTGATTTATAGTTTGAAAGTCTTTGTTTTTATTTTGTAAAAACTATTGACTTATATAGTATTTTTACAATAGCTTGATTGATAGAATGAATGGTATTTAAGAGTTGGCACGGTCATGTATCACTCACCTCATGCCCATACCCATACCTCCGAACCCTCCGAAACCTCCGAAACCTCCGAAACCTCCGAATCCACCGCCCATGCCTCCTCCGCCATAGCCTCCTCCAAGCGATCTATATCTTCCTTTGATGCCCTAATCGAATTCTAGTTAATCTCTGCTAGCCTCGATTATGGCTTTTTCTTTATTATCGTATTTTCGCTTGACAATCTGGTAGAAGGTGCTGGCCTGCTGGTAGAGAGGAATCGATTTAGGGTAGTAGACCACTGACTGGGTCACTGGGTCAAACAAGAAGGGCAAATTAGGACTGTCTTTTACATACATCATTATTATTCCATCCCTGTAGCCAGTCATCTCCTCCACTTTCTTCAGAGAAATTATATCGTAAGTGTTAAAAATCTACTGAAATACTCGATTTCGAATAGCCAGCAGGCACTCCTCAAACACAAAGGATATCGTCGGGTTGAACTGCCCATAACTGTTGTAAGCCTTTTTCAGCTAAATGAACAGCTTTTTGTATTCTGACTGTAAGTAAAAGGTTTATATTTTGCTCGACCATTTCACGTGTCTCTTGAGGCTCACCCTGTCCTTGAAGGCCAGGGACATCAGCGAGTAGAAATATCCAAGGTCGGAGAGGCTGAAAATGCCATGTGAAATGATGTCTTGAGTTGTAAAATAGGGCGCTAGCATATGTTACAAGACCTTGACCCTGCCCTTGCCTCGGCCTTTGCGGGAAATGCGGTAGATGTCCTTCAAGAAGGCGTAAGAACTGCTGATTTTTTTATCTTCCTCGATGGCTCTGACTGAAAAGAATTAGAGTTAATCATAGTTTTTGGAACTGTGGGGACTATCGATGAGATAGAAAAGTTCCCTTCCCCACTTCGAAAGATAGTCTTCATCTTTGATTATGGTCTTTTGTCCGCTTTGCTTCCTCAATATTTTCGAGTAGTATTTTTCACTTTCGGAGTGATCGCCATAAGAAGCGCAAAGCTAGCCGATCTTGAAATAAGTTCTAACTTCTTCTTCCACTTTGTTCTGAATATATTTTCTGTTACGACTTGTTAATACTGTGAGGCGGAAACTTTCAATGGATTGACTTTTTCTTGGTACTAGACTTTCAGCTAGTGGTACTTGCCCACTCGTGGAATATTGACAAGTGGAGTCCCCGTCATTATATAAATCTGTTCGTATTCTCCTACCAATTTACTATTTAGGGCCAGTTCCAGCATTTTATCTTTAAGGGCAACTGCTTTTTCGGGATGAGAGACGATGAAAGCGCGGTACTTCCATAGCTTAGTGGAGGGAGTGTCACTCGAGATGGCTTTGGTAAAGGCAGATAGGAGGTCTGGCTCAGCCTACATAACAAAGAATTATATCAGGATATGTCGAACTGCATACTTATATCTAACAAAATCAAAATATATATTATGATTCTTTATACAAGCATTAAGATAAGCATTTATGCTTGAAAATGGTAGGCCAGACAGTACCTTCCTTGTGGTCATTTAATTGAGAATGTATATTGAGTTATAGTTGATCATATGAACTAACAAACTGTATTTGTCTGAAGGAATAAATGATGATTTATGGCATAAATGAAGAATAACATGGGCTTATTTAGTGATAGAGTATTGATGCATATGTGGCTCGATCAAACGACTTTGGGGTAGACTTTGGTTACCACAGCGGTGAATTCCTCAAAACTGATCAGGCCGTCTCTGTCCTTGTCAGCGTAGTCGATCATCTGGTCCACCTCAGCAGCAGATAAGCTCTATCCAACGCTGGCTGCGGTCTTCTCGAATTCTTCAGGACCGAAAGCTCCGCTGCCTGAGGGGTCGAAGGCAGCGAAAGTATTATGGAGGGAGGACTCTGAGGAACCGTCACCTCCAAAACCGAAGATGTCGAGGAAAATTCCGAAGTCTAGGTCTCCCTCGACTCCTGCGCCCTGGACGATGGCAATGACTTGACCAGCCTGGGCCTATAGTCCGAGGGCTCGGATGGTGTTGACGAGCTCCTCAGTGGAGATGTTGCCGCTGCCGTCGTAGTCGAAGACGTCGAAGACTTCTTTGAGTCTGGAGACGGTTTCAGCGTTAAGGTTGGGTTTGACGTATTTGGAGGCGTCGAAAGCTGCTTTCTTTGACATAAGATATATTAGAATTAATAAAAAAATAAATCGATTAAACACTAGTACCTACTCATCCAGCTAATACTCAACATTAAACTAATACAAATAAAATCAAACCTGCCCCATACACAAATATTAACAAAATCACTCCATAATAACATATTTAAACTTGCCTAGCCTTAAATAGCTCATCTATATCAGCTATTCTTATAAAATGGCATATTTTGGGTATTTTTGTTACATATTTTGTATCTTTGATGCTAAGTTAATTTAAATTTGAGACGCTGTATAGAAAAGCAATCAGTTTGTTATTCGTTATTCTTCCACTCCACTTATTAATCATTATTAACCATGATTACCAAAACCCTTCCCAAGCGTTCAACTAGAGGACAACCCCCGCTTCGTCTGCGGCAATAGCTTTGCCCCGCTGCTATGCGCGTGAAAACACACAAAAATAGTAAATAGCAGAATCCTTAGAGTAATGTCCATGTTACTCAGTCCGCGAAATGGAAACCCAGCGCAAAAACATGCAGCTTAAAAACCTACCAAGCTATCCGTTTCACAGAGTAGTCCACTACTTCCACGATCTGGACTCGTTCCCTCGACTAAAGGCACACCCCTCCTATGTTGAAAACACACACCATCTCTTCAACCTGACCTACCCGCAGGAAGAAAAACTCATAAAGGGCTCCCCTATTGGCTAGCTGCTCAACCGAAAGTACTTCGGACTGCCTTACCGTTCGCCTACCTTGCCGGCCATACCCAAGGACAACAACTGCAAAAACGTCTGTTATGGCTATTTAAACAATATCTAGGATAAAAAACACAACATCGACCGCTTCATCTATTCTCTCAAACTCGTCCTCAAAAAAATGCAAAACAATAAGAATGAAGATCTCAGTAAGTTCGAATTCATCAGAAAAGATCAGTAGCTTGAAAAGTTGATCGATAAAGATGTCTCGATCAATCAAAAAATAGCAATAATAAAGGAAAAACTATAAATTTTGCAGGATCGCAAGGAGGGCAGTCTGACCAGCTGGTAAGCTGACGATTCGGTCTACTTTTATCACTCACTCAACCAACAACTCCATAACTAGATCAATAAGCTAAAAAAGTAATTCAGCAATTAAAATTTACTAATACGAATTCTATTGTGGGAGACAAGACAGAACATTAAAAAATCACTTTAGATGCATTTTTTCGATTAAAACTTAAAGTACTATCAAAATGAACAAAAATATCTATCTAAGGCCTGTTTTCTGAAGTTTATCTAAAAGAATGAACCAAGCCATGTCATTTATCCTTTCTCTGTAGCGGCATTCAGCTCAAATAAATTAATTAGCAAGCTATCTTCCTTGTTGCTGGGCTTGAGAAGCGCAAGTCTGAGCGAAGCACATTTCTACGAGGTCAAAAATATACTGAAGAAAGCCCTGAAGCTAGATATGCAGCTGAGAGCAGAAAAAATAGTGTCTTATGATCAATATTCGAAAATATTTAAGGCACAGCTCTAGAAAGTATATAAAATAAAAGAGAATTTAGCTAGGTCTAAGCACTGCGTTCAACCTGTTGCTCCCCCTTTGGACAACTTCGTCAGTTGCGATTCTCAAGGCTTAGGCTAAAAACAATTTCTGAATTTAGCCGAATCCGTATAATTAACTAATAGGTAGTATGCGCTGGTGATGCTATACTACTGGATAAGCAAAGTGGTCGAGCACTTGTTACCCTATCTGACCTAACTTCCCTAACTCATAGAGATAGTAGGGTCAGATTTTTATCCTAAGGTCCATAACTGTCTGGTTTACGCCATAGGAACTCCCCTTTCGGGGATACTTGTTAATTTATTGGAAGCCATACCTGACATACTATCGAAACAGGACCCCTTCAATACATCTTCCTTCCGAATATTTATGCAATTCAATCACAAAATAAGCGTAGGAGCGTTTTACAAGCATGACACAATTGAAGAGATAAACACTTCACCTGCAAGGTCATCGGCTGGAGACCGAGAATAGGCCAGTTTAGGCTCCAAAAGAGTCAAACGCTAATGATTTTTATGTGTATATGTATAATACCATACTTAATTGTGATTAGATGTAGCTAGAACTACTGCTTAATCGAGCTTTAAACAGCAACTAGCAACTGCGGGCGCTTTAGTCGAAGTTATAGAGTATGTGATCGTTTGATAAAGAAGAGAGCAGCGCTGTCTCACCCAGGCCAACACTCACACTTAGAAGCTTAAATGCTCATAAAAATCACAACACTACCAGGAATACCTGAACAAATACCAGCAGCAATTCAGATAAGTAGATACCTTAGTATTAAGAAAGGAAAGACTATGTGCAGCGAAGCCATGTCTGGGCCCCATCTGACCCTCTAGCAAAAAATACAGCTCAAAAACGAATGCATTGGTTTTTACATCAAGAGCATACCGATCGTATAAAGCAACATTTGCGATAAGCTGAAGAGTCTGGTCAACAATACTTCTTTTGAACAACTGTGATCGTTCATATCTAAATTATATCATGGATAATGAAGCAGAAGTGCCAAAACAGTACACCCTTATTGCTCCCACCAAACAACTGCCTAGCAACTTGAAGGGAACCGGCTAAGGCCCTACTGCCCAGTTTTTGGTAGGCTATCGAAACATCCTCACTCAGAATGGAGAGGGAAAAGTTGAATGGGGACTGGTTAAAAATAACAAATACTGTGGAAGGGCCTACTGTTTCAGTATTACTTCAACTGAAGCAAGTACTATACAACAAAGCAACCAGCAAGACTAATAAGTATAAGTGATTGGCGGCACTATGCTTATCCTCCTCAAAATCGCAACATCCATAGTCAAACCCGACCCTTTATCCCCAGAAAATGTTTAAAGACTGCTGTAGTAGTTGGGCAGCGTAGATAGAATAACACTAAATCTTTTGCAGAGTTCTTTTGAAACTTTTGCATAGTATAGACAAACAATCGGAGATTTTGTATAGAGCCGAATCCAGAGCAAGCCAGCTTAGTTGTAGATGCCAGATCGAATAAAAATCGAAATACAGGGCAAAAAGCTTTCAGGCCAAAATCTGAGAAATGTGCCTCAGGTATCGAAACAAACTGGAGAATGGGGCTAGGCAGAGATAGCTCTAAAGCTCAGCGAGTGATCAGTGTAGATACATTTATTTTATATGCAAAAATACAACTATACAAGGAGATACTCTTTTTAAGTATAAAAATACAAAAGTAACTATGAAATGATCAGCGAAGAGTACTCGTGCTTTTCTTGTTGGTTCTTGAGAGCGTGATGGTCTTTTTGGCGTTAGAAATCTACATTTTTTACAGTTTTTTCTACAAAAACCTGTATCTATCTTCAACCTTAGCCACTCTTTCCTCGAGCCCCACACTCTTCCCGAACTTCTTTATCGTGCTACTTTTCTCGGGATTGCGCTTGTTAGTCTTACGCAAATCCCTCTTGGGCTTAAAGTACCTGTTTTCTTCGTCTTGTTCTTAGCCATACAAAAAACTAATTTGTTGCTTGTCCTCTAGCATTTTTATCAATTTCTTGTGCTGAATCAGATTCTCTTTGGTGAGGTCCCTGATTTCCATCAGAGTGGTCAGCATTGAGTTTTTGAGCATCATTTACTAAGCCTATTAGGTGTGTTTTGATTTGAGCTAGCGGAACAGCACATCAGTGTACTTCTAGGGGTGTTCATTGGTACTTTTGAGTCCGAACATTTCCTTGTCGGTCTGGCAGCTAGGGTTCGAGCTTAGCTGTTCCTTCGAGTGCTTAAGACTACTTTTTTTGTGATCTGGCTTGATCGAGTATTGATTGACCTGGTGGCCTAGGGCTGAAGACCTGGCTTTGTTGCGTTCTAAATTGGACTTAGAATGGTTTTTTATTATGTTTTGCTTACAGTTTAGTCTCAGATCGTAGGCAGTTTTTGAAGTATTGCCGGTGCTTTTGACTCGATCGTTGCTCTTGAGGGAGGAGAGGGGCTGGTTGCTGGGTCGACTGGCCTAGTCTCCGTTGGTTTTGAGCAGACTTTACTCGGCTACGCTCGATAGTTTATCCTCCTTGAAGAGATTGACTCTGTGCTATTCGAGATTAGGATGGTCCTAGTCACTTTCCTTGTCGTTGGAGAGCTCACTGAAGCGGTAGAAACGAAGATTATCGGGGGGCGAGCCAAGCTGCTGCCACATGGATGTTGTGATTCAAATTATAACAATCACTCATTAATATTGCCACTATATCAAAATTAAAGCTGTTTAGATTGCCTGTAAATTTTCTTAACAAACTTTACATTTTTTTTTATCAAAAAAGAAGTTCCAACTAATCTATTAATCACATTTTAACCATTTTAAATATTTGATTATCACCTCCGTTAAAGGAATATTGGCATATTTTAGCGCCTGACCTAAAATTTCCCCCTGGCACATCCAGTGCCTTCCCACAAAACGTATAAATGAGTACCTACTGTATGTATAAAAGTACCTAGTTTGAGTCGGGAGAAGTCTAATGGATTCGAAAATGCTGGGTCGGCTTTTTCTAGTATTTTTCCTCAACTATCGAATCATTGTCCTCTTTGACAGTCAAGGCTAGTCCGCTGTCTTTGACCTGAAGAGACACCTGACCATTTTCTGCATTAACAATGCTGAAGCACTGGTTATCGCCCTTATGATAATCCCAAAGCAATAGAGTATCCCTTGACTAGCCTCGAGAGACATCTAGACACTTGTTATGGCCTCCTATTGGCAAGAAGGAGTAATAAACGCCATATATTCCTGATTTCATATCTATTTCTAATTTTATAACTAAAGATAGATGGTCACATCGGACTTGACAGTCATTATTTTAAAAAAGACTATTTAATAGTGAATAAGCCTGATAATCAAATATACTGTTTGACCATTTCTTTGAACTCCTACTTACTAAACTTGCTCTGATTGCCGCTGGTTTTCTCGGCCAAAACCTGAAACACTTGCTCCTGCATGGTCAGTAACTAACAGTCCTCCGCAGCAGCCTTTGTATCCTCGTAGGAAACGAAACCGTCTTTGTCCTTGTCGATGAGACTGAAGTAGGCTTCGATGAAGATGGAGTCTTCCTTGTCCTTGAAAGTGTCACCAATCCGTCCTAGAAACTCAGCAAAATCGATTTCTTCTTTGCCTTTGGTGGCCAGTTGCTCCTCGCTTTTGTTCTTGACTGCATGAAGAATTGCCTGATTTTATGTGCACTAAGGCAGTAGTTTGAGTGCTCTCTGCAGCTCCCTATTTTAGTTTTTAGATACTCAGCATCGATGATGGGAGAGCCAGGGTATTTAATTTTGTGATGCATTTGTAGTTGTTTCAGCCAGACTGCGTTCATTTTATTATTCTAAATGTATAATTTATATTTTTTTTAATAAGTCTAACATAGAGATTGTCAATCAAAGTTTTAGAGGATTAAATTCAAATCAACAAAAAAAATTAATATTTGTATTTGTCGGTAGGGAATACTTCTGTTTTATATTTGTTATAGAATTTAGGAAAGATGTCGTTTGGGGAGATGGGATTTTTCAGCTGTGGAAGCTGTGGCGCAGAAGAACAGGAACGAGCTCAGTAGATCTATCTGGAGGAAAAAGTGGTAAGAATAAGGCAGTAAACAGTCAACAATCAACAGTCTAGCAAAAAAACATAAGCAAAACATCTGCCACAATGCTTCACAGCACACATGCCAGTCAATAACTACTCTAATCCGCAGTTGAGCAATAGAACTCATATGTCGCCCCAAAATAGCATGCCTTTTAGAGCACAATCCCCCAGACATATGCCTTACACTCATGTTCCAGTCATCAATATAAGACCACAAATAATGCATACTGCTGATGTACAGCAGCCCCAAACAAGGATCTTCGCTTCTCTATCGCCAAGACGTCAACCCGCGGCAAATGTTCCCATAGCGATCTTTAAGAAGGATAATCCGCCTCATAGTCTAGTTACTTTTCTTCCATCTTGCCAACCTGCAACAAATATAACAAAAAATATGCCAAAAAGTTAAGAAACAAGTTCAAAAATAGTATCAGAATAGAGTCAATCAAGGGAAGAAGTAACAAGGGATCTACGATTAAAAACATGTTCTTCTGAATAGACCTAAGTCTCCTCAAGACATATGAGTCGACTCAGTCCTAATTTTCACGCCTAGCTTTGCCACTTCAGATCCAAAAGCCCTCAAATGTTTGGCAGCCATACTTTCAGGCCGATGGAGCCTTCAGCATGCCAGCAGAGATAGTCGGTGTTTAGAAAAAATAAAGTTCCAGCTCCGACCTTTGCTTTCAACAGTCCTTAAAAATGCAAACCTTGTGACTCACCTCCCTAGGTTATGAGAAGTCCCTTTAAAAAATACACTAAGTAGACTTTCCACCAGCTGCAAACAATAAAGAGCATAAAGAACTCAGTAGACAATAACTCGCAGCACAGCATCGTCTTGCCATTTTCTACGCAATAGTCAAAGGAACATTCAAGATCTGCCTGCCAGTACTACTTGACTAGCATCCTTAGATAGACTATCAACGATGAGCCCCGCGATTGTTCTATCAAATAAATATAGGGCTTCATAGGGGCCAAGACGAAACCTCACTTTGATGACGTCAAAACAATCTTCTCCGATATGCTTAATGTTCAAAACACTCAGTCTCAATCAAACAAAATTAGTGTTCTTTAGCTGTAAATATAGCAAGGAAACGCTCCATCCAGCTTTCAATAAAAATTAAGCGAAATAAAAAATGAGGTTGAGGAGAGTGCTGGGGGTCTTAAACACACGAATTCGTTTAACAAAAATGTTTAATCAGAGAGCAAGCGTGCTAGACTATGCACAGATGGCGATTTCACAAACCCTTTCAAATCGATTCCGCTGTAATTGTGGGAGTGCCGACGCACCAACACCCTTGACTAATCCGTAGATTCACTAATGTCTCAGCGTTCCTACCTGGACACTAAATTCATGCAGCAACTGACGCCGCGCAAACATGTCAACACCCTCATGTGATTCACTATTATGAAGTATATACCATATTTTGCAAAGAAGTAAAAATTAATACTTTTTAACTTAATAAATAATTTATGTTAGAAATTTTTCTATACCCTGATCGAATATAATTGTTTTCAGTGCATGCTTAGTATAAATAAGATTATTTTTTGATCAATCGTTGCTAATTCTCTCCAGAATGGCCTGTTTTTTCTTGTCCATTTAGGCGAAGTATCGTTCGACAGCCATAGCGTCCTCGAGGATGGAGCTCAGCATGCCAAGGTCAACCTGTTTGTCTTTATCCTACTTTTTGGGCTATGAGTCTGAGGCAGGCGCTTCGTTGGTGAGGGTGTGAGTGTGCAGCATGTCTTCGAGCTGGTAGAGAATGTTTTTGATGCTTGTGACCTAGCCTTTCAAGTCCTACCTTAGGTTTTTGTGTTCCCTCTTCAAAGTTTTAATACTATTGAGACTCTTATTAATCCTCTGCTTGACGTTTGTGGGCTTTCCTCTTTCTTACATTTGTCTGAAGGCGCTTTCTTCTTGATTCTTCGAGTCACCCTTCGATTCACCGTTTTTATCGTCCTTGTTGAGGATGTTGCGCATCGAAGTAAACATGTCCTCCCGAACTGATTCATTTAGCAATTTAAGACTCTTCTCGGATCTGCTTCCGTTCTTCTTTTTCTTCTAGAAGTAGTCGTAGCAAAATGAACGATTATGGTCTGGAGCCATCTGCGACCGTTTTTCCAGACTTTTGTGAAAGGGCTCAGGGTTCATCTAATCCCGCGAACGGAATGAGCGGTTGGACCTGTTGTCGTCTTGGCCACTGACACTTCCCACCTTTTTCCACATGGCACTGGTATCCAATAAAATAAATAAAGGAAGCGGCTACTAAAACTCATAAACTATTAGCTTACAATAAATCCACCATAGCCACGAATCAACAAATGAAGTTTTACTGGTAGAAATCACTAAAAGAGTATCACTGCGAGACTTAGGCGATTACTTTTTGTTTGACTAGACGAATGGTTTCTTCGTACTATCTTTTCTTGGCCTTGAGCTCGAGTTCCTTCTTCCAAAACTATTTCTCTTTGTTCTCAAGTTCCTTCATCTTGGCCCGATACTAAGTCTCCAGTTCTTTGAATTTCAGCTAGTAACGATTTATCATCTTTTGTTCCTATTCGCTCAGACTCTTGCCTTTTTCCTCCAACTAACGTCGTTTCTTCTCAAGGCCAGTCAGTATCTCGCGCTACCGAGTTTTGATTTCGTTGAGCCTGCCCTCATGTTGCTTCTGTACTTAGTGCATTCTGAAAGAATATTGATTTTCAAATTTCTTTTCTATCTGCTGCTTCAAGCTCAACTACAGCTCTCGCTTCATTCGTTCTTTTTATACGTTAAACTATGCCCTCAATTTTTATTACTGCTAAAAAAGAGAGTCTGTAGTATTGGTTTTTGTTATTTTGGTAGGTGGAATGAGCTTCCAGTAGTCTATTTTAGCCCTGTAGGAGCTATCAATTATGTCCAATTTTTTACTCAAAGGTTCTTAAAAATCAGTTTGGCAACCCCTTTCTCTCGCTTACTGGCACCTGATTTTCCCGAACTCTTCGACGAGTCTAAAGAGATATGACTTTCCATTGGCTAGCAACTGTAAGTTGGTGATTTCTGACAGTTAGTTGTAGCGCAGACAGTCCTCGTCCTCAAGATCACATTCTGCTTGGAAAATCGATAAAGAATACTCTTTGTTCATCATCCGCAAGTGCTAGGCTATGATTGACTCTAGAAACTTACGTTTCAGATGGAAAGGTAATGATTTGTCTTATGAGGACTAAGGCTGAGGCACGGCTAAGGGTTTTTACAGTTTTTAAAGCAAATTGGCGCGCAAAGTGGTTTTGAGTTTAGACAAGAGACCAGAGTCTTTGAAGTTTTAGTATAGTTTTTGGCGGAAAAGCACTGATTCTGTCAGTTCATTCATGATTCTATTCAAAATTAAACTGCCTTAAATGAATATAACACTCAAGAACCTCCTTTACTTTTAAAGAGTTTAATTCAATATCAAGCGTAGTCCATTTGATTGTGTAAATAAAAATTCCTACGAATGTATGCTGAATTTGATATTACAGATTGTAAAGTTTATATGAGTGTTGCCCCCAATATTGAGCACTTGGCTCTTCTCAAATTCGGAGTAGCAGTGCCTGCCGGCCAGCGCGACGAGGTCATCAAAATCATAAAGAGCACTCCTGCATACAAGGAGGACTTCGAAAAGATTAAAGCCAGTCTGGACACCATGCTTGATGAGGACAAGTTTTTGTAGGTAAAATGGCCATAAGCTAGACCATATACGCTTCGCATTCGAAAATTGCAGAAATTCCCTAAAATCACAAAGTAATACAAGAAAGATAGCACTGTTTTCATATCAGAGCTATCAATCCTGATCACATTCAGTCACTCACCGAAAGGGCTTTCTTCAACTCTTTCAACCTTTAACGTATTGAGCCAGTTCACGAAAAACACGAACACGAAGGTATTAACAAAAACAGGAACTAAGGTGTGGGTGAGGTTGAAGCCAAAAAGGGCGACAAAATCGAGGACAAGGCAAGAGCCAGTCAGAGCGGATAGGTTCTTGAAGAGTAGGAAAAGTGCATTTGCGGAAAAGTTATACCGGGTTCATGCTGGATACTCTGCAGCAACGAAGGAAAATGCCGAGGCTCAGGTTGGTACCATCTGGCTTGCGCTGGCATCGATGCCAAGGAAGAAGACGTATAAAATATCGATTTTACATGCAGTCTGTGCAAGCGAGACACAGAATAAATACGAGATAGCTAGTCTTCAAACAAAAAAGCAAGAAACAGTTGATAAGTTAGACTTCATATGTTAATCAAGTGTCTAAAGTGTTTTCATTACAATGATACTAGTGTAAAAAAGCTGTTTTTTTATAGAATTATATGCAGAATGGATAGATCGATCATATTAAATCGAAGGCTCCTTCTAGATCTAGGTCGAAAGTGACTTTAAAGTATATATCGTGGAAGTTGATGCTGAATTCACCCTCAAACTCACATGATTCCTTTAGAGTATCTAGGAATCCAGGCCCAGTGAATTATCCGATCATTTCTTTGAGATTCATGCCTTTGAGTTATTGTAAAAAGTTGTAGGGCACAACTTCCTTAGAATTGATTTGAAGAGTGCTCTGCACTGCCTGACCGACATTATCGAATTCTCCTTCTAGCTTTAACTACTCCAAAAGAAAAGGAATCAACTGATCGATCGGGGTGGGCAGGCCGTCGGTGGGGATATTGCTAGCGTAGACATCTTTAATTTTCCTCAAAGTGACTGCATCAATGTCGAACTAAGCGTTAAAACTTCCTCCGCTTTTGGACACATCGAAGTCAGGCTTGAGTAGATTTTTTACATTAGAGCCGACTCTGGTTTTAAAGTTAAGGATGCACTCTGGGGAAACAGCCTAAATGAATTAGCTGAGGTAGTCGATTATGCCATCGATGAATGGATCATTGGCCTAAACAATTATATAGGTGAATCCATTCGAGTATTTGGCGTCAATCTGCACTTTTTCGAACAAATGTTCCATACCAGGGACGAAGGCTTGTGCCAGTTAAAGTAGACCTTGTAGAGTGTTTTTGAAATTTTAAGCTATAGTTTATCCGTTCTTGTTCGTTTTGAGTTTAAGCAATATCAAAAACCTATGAGGATTACGGCCAAAAACTGCATAACACGTTATTTACCGTTGCTTAGTTAATGAATTTTTTGTTATTGGTGAGGCTTGTCCACACCGAAGCCTATTTACAGGTAGTGCTGTTTATCCCAAGCCGCTGCATCACTGCTGTTTGCCTTAGTATTTCACAACTTACTGTGATTCTGACGTAACTCTGTTTGACGCTGGGCCCTGCTTGCCCAGGCGCTGATACAGATAAAAATTTGCTCAAAGATTGGGCGAACTGGAACTTAGCTATTGCCAGGTCGTAAAATTTCAGTTTGTGAGCATTATAAAGAAGCTAGAAATCCTTCCTATTCATTTTGTCATCCACGGCTATAAAGGCCTATATAGGTTCAAGTAAACATTGGCGATGGCAGCAGTGCTTTGAAAGAGAGACTAGTAGTGAGGAGAAGACTGCAGTTGAGAAAAAGAAATAAAGCCATGTCCGTTTTTATCGATCTCGGTAAAGGCACTAGTCAGGTCCACAGGAGCACTCATTCAATATATCTTATATATCAAGAATTTATCATCTAATATACTCTTTATGTAGACTACTGCAAGTAAAATTATAGTTAAGCTTCTAGAATTATTCTGAGCTTTTAATATATTCTCATAGTGTAGACTCAGCAAACGATTTATGATCAGGGTTCGTTTATAGCTTTGTAGACGAGAAAACTGCAGTTTCTATAAACCATTATGATGAACTTCCTAGGCTAGTGGCTGATGTTGGCTATGAATTCTTTGCCGATAAGGCAGATCCATCCGCTGGGGTCCATCAGATTGAGAAACTCCGTCATTAGTTTACTCACTTTGATGAAGGTAACGTTAGGGTCATCTTTGAAAATCTCAGAAAGTCTTAGGGTTATCTGGTCCTTGAGACCGTATTACATATCGCTGTGCTTGACAGTTATGCCGTTGAGCTTGTTCATATTCTTTTTCCAACTAGGCATGCCTTATAATGAATTTTGTCTAGTTCCTCCTTCCCTCCAAGGCTGATCCATTCAAATAGGATTATAAACGAAGTTATACATTTATGACCGAAGCGGACGAGTATCAGCCGTCTGAATCCCAGCGAGATGACTAAGAACGCAGCCAGAAGTAAGTGCTTATACGCAACTCGGACATGTAACCTGATCACGAGTGTACAGTAGTCAGCATCGCTAACGTGGCCATTGAGGAAGTTGCAGATCTGCAGGGTGTTTTCTAGACCCAGAAGTACAGCAAAATGGCAGGAATAATAAAAAAGTAGTTAGATGAAAAGTTCGGAGAGGGCTGGTTTGTGATATGCGGCAAGAACTTCGGCAACTACGTCACCCACTAATTGGGCACTTTCATGCATTTTTCCTTCGAAGACTTGCACATCTGCGTTTTCAGGGCACGCTGATCGATACTTTATATATGAATGCTTGTGTCATGAGTTCGGTTAAAAACATAACATTTCGTGAAATAAATGCATATGTTATTGTTTCCTTGTTTGAACATAATAATTTAATATGAAGTCCTCAACAAACTTCAAATCCAACGAAGATGCCTATTCTTCGTTCGACAAGGGTATTAGAGTGTCTATACAGAGGAGAAAGAGGATCAGGCCACTCAGGCTTACACTTTCCAGTCTAGCGAAAAGGTGTAAAATCTCTTTCGATTGGAAACCCTTTTCTCAGTCCCCGAGGAACAACTGGCCAAGCACCAAGACATCGCTGCTAAGGTCAGCTCAGGCACCTTCACTGCCGACAAAGTAGATCCTCCCTTACTCAGCTTCTTCGATTGACCTCACATGTGCTCAAAGTTGCACGCATACATGCGTTACTGAGCAATTCAAAATCAGCGGAGAAACTGGGTGGCTAGATCGGACAGCTAAGGAGACTGCTGCGAGTGGACCGTCTCGGACTGATTCTGAAGGAGTACGTCGGTTTCGCCAAGAAAAAAAACCTGAGCAAGCATGACTGCTTTATGATAATCTTCAAAGCTATGCTTTTGTTTGAAGATTTTCAGGATGTTCTTGCCTTTTTGATCCAGTTTAAGGTCATCAAAGGTGAGAGGAAACTGGCTGGACTGAGAAAAAATGTGGCTGACTTGTACTTCGTGGAGTGCCTGGGCTGGCTGGCCTACTATCTTTACGAGTGGTGGAAAGGAGGCGACGAGGAGCTTAAAGAAAAGAATAAGTTGTCAGTTCTACGCTACTTGTTGGATTCGGTGGTATCTCACAACGAGTTCAGTCGCAGGAAATACACGCTGAACCCTAAGCTGGCCTGTTTGGTCGGACTGGTTTCGTCGGTGCTTAACGTCTATCTGGTCTGGAAATGAATAAATCTGAACCTATTGATCTTTCAATATCATGAGTAACTTATTCTATACTAACTCTATATACTTTTTATACATATTCGCTTAATCTCAAAATATTTTTTTTTGACATTTTAATGAGTATTTTATTATTATTTTTTGATGTTTATTTTTAAATTCAACTTTTTTCTTGTGCTTTTTGAGTTACTTAGTTTAAGGTATTAAAATCATAGGCGCTGATGTTGAAATTTAGAGCATGTGTAATCTCATTACATTTGTTATTTGTGGATGGACAAGAAGAACCCCAAGAACAATGAGAAAGAAAAGCCAACCTGGGACTGGACACATGTCGAGTGCTACCTCAAGACCATTGAGCATAGCCGCAAGTCGACCATTTGGAACCTGGCGCCAAGCATCATCCTGACCAATCCTTCCAGCGACAGCGCAGGACCTAACGTGCGTCTCTACATCGACACTGAGAAGGCTCTTCAGTACTCTAACGAGCTGGGGTGGAACTGGCATAAGAGCTGGAACATTCCCAACATTTCTTTGCGCCTTGAAGTAATCAGTTCAACACTTAGATAAAGGACGACGATAGCGGTGATTTCCTGCTCTCACCTCGCAATCTTTTCGTAAAAAAATACTAATATAGGCACAAATATTTGCAGTTAAGAAGAATACCGAGAACGAGAAGGGGGACCGGATGACGCTTATTGATGTAGGAATTCGAGGGTAGAGCAAGATGGAGATGATTGATGGTCAGGTCTACTTCAGCGCCATCAAGTTTTCTTCAACCACCTACAACAACGAAGGCATTAACTTCAACCTGCTGATAGTGCTCTACATCAACGAGGGATAATTCTAGAAACCGAAAGTGCTTACAGCTGTCATTAGTCCTCCGATTTTCGTCGACTCCAGACGCTCAGCCCGAGACTACCAGTAAAAGAAATTTAGCGCATTCGTCTAGCCCTTTGCCTACGACAGCCTTGACAAGGAATTTGTAAAGCGTGAAAACAAAAGCAAAAGCTAGACTTAAATCATCATCAAGAACGACCCTGAAGGATTCTACAATTACATCACAGCTCCCAACATAAGACACAAGGTCAAACATCCTATTTTCTTAGCCATCAAGTTTTCAAGCTGTGTCAGAATATACTACAATAAAAAACTTGTTTAGTTTAGCGATGTAATGATGCATCTATTTAGGTCAAAGATGCTATTGAGAGTTTGCAAAGCAAGATGCTTAAGTAGACAAGATCCAAGCAAAAAAATGATCCAGAAATCAGTGGCAATCTCTAGTAGAAAAGCTTCCTTTTCATGATATCTAATCTCACAGATTCGCTGAAGAGGAAGAAAGTGTTGGAGTCGATCTAGAATATGCAAAACTAGTTCATAGGAATCACTTGTGCCTAGACTCCCCTTGAATGCTTCGAATGCATGGGAACTATATAGGCTCTCAAAAAAGGTTACAAAGATGCCTATGAGAACCTAGTAGCCATTTGTCAAAACTACTAGCCTGAGGATCAAGACTAAAGCGTCTATGACGACTAAAGCTATCCAGATGAATCTTCATAGAAATCGTCCAAAAAAGTGAAGAGAGAAGCGTTTGAGCCTGCCCGCACAAACCCCATTCGCACGAAAACTTCAATCATCACAAACTCAAAACAAGCCATATAAAAACCAAAGGAAAAACAATAAGAAGTGAAGAAATAATAACTGTTCTAATCACAGTTCGATGCTCCTGCCTTCTTCGCTTAGCCTCAGGAAGAACTTCCAAAAGTCAACTCGGCTTTCACGAAAAGAATAGGCTTTAAAAATGTCAACTAAAATCCAGAATTCGATGCTTCAGAACTGTACAAAGCTTTTTCTAACAATTTGGGCAACTAAGAGCAAAATAAACTGCCGAGCTTCCTTGATCCTAAACCTGCACAAAAAATACAAGAAAACATAAACATTAGTCAAGCGAACAGTCGACAGGGATTCATTCAAGGAGCCAGTCAAGGATTTACTCAAGGAAGTTCCCAAAGATTACCCCAGAGCGCTAGTCAAGGTTTTACTCAAAGCGCTAACCAAAGAAAGCCGACGGCAACTAACATAGGAGCATTTAGTACGAACGGGATAGTAAACATGGGCGCTATGGGTATGGGAGGAAACTACAACAGTTCTGTTTACGACAACCTGATGTACAGCAACTTGATGCTGAGCAACTGGCTGGGAACAATAAAGAACAATAACAACACGCTTTATGACAACATGGGCAACAACAACATAGGCGATCAACTGCTTCACAAAAGCCATCTGTAGCGCTACCAGCAGGCATAACAACAACAAAAAATGTTAGAAATGTCAAGAATACCCCTGCAGAACTAGTAGCAGCAGTCAGCCATATCCTTGATTCAGCAGATCGGACTCTACAAGGAACTTTTATCCCAAGTTACGTATCAGAATCAGCTTTTAAGTAGAGACATTTCCATGCGACAGAATCTACCTATGAATCAGCCCATAAGTCATGTACACTATCAGCCCCAGGATCACTATCAATCGCTGCATAACATGCAAAATAGCATGGGTAGTATTGGCCTTTACAATGGCATTAATCCAACTATGCAAGGATTCATGGGAGCACAGAGCATGCCTATGCAGAGCAAAAGCATGCAAGGAGTCTCAGCATCAGCGTTAGGATCAACATCGGGTCCAAAAAATTTTTCAGAGCAGCCTCAAAGATACTCAGGCAGCATGATAGGAAGCCAGGTACAAAACATCACGCTAAATTCTTCAAAAGCTCCTCCAAGAGCAGCTGAAAAGCAGCCTTAAGCCAAATAAGCAGCCTCAGTCCAGTCTGTCTAAATGAATCAACGAATGGCTATAGGGGGAAACATGCCTATGATGGGCGTTATGGGCATGGGAATGATGAGAAACTTCGGCATGGTGGGCATGCCCAATGACTACGACCTTATTCGAAGCATGGTGCTTGAAGATCTCAAGAAGGAGGCCTAGAACAAAGAGAAGACAAACAAGAATGAATGATGAGATATCCTCAATAATTCTATATGATCAAAATTTGCTCTTACGTTCCTCGTAGTCAGCCTTGCTTGCAATCAGGCTCTATAGAAGCTTCTTTATCTCCTGGCTTCCACTATCTGCTTCTTTTTTACGATTAAATTCGACTTGACTGTCCTTCTTTTCCTTTTATTTTGGCGATGTCTTTTGGAAGTAGCTGATCTTAGAACCACGCATCGGACTATCGCTAGATTTCTGCAGGAAAGACTAGCTAGGTGGCTCCTCTTGTCCATCATCAATCAGCATCTACTTGTGCTTACGGTCAGACTCCTGCTTAGTCAGCATTTTTAAGAACTCTTTAGGATTTGAGACGTCCTTTTAGCTGTCTTGCCTGACTGTGCTGCCACGTTCGTTGTAGATGCCTACATCTCCTTTGCGAATTCCGTTGAGCAGGGAAGTAAGTGGGTTAGAAAAATGGTGTTTTTAAGACCATATCTATTCGAAAGTATTTTGCAGATTTTTAAGCTTTTTGAGCTTAAATTTGTTGAGAATGTCCTGCTTCTTTTCTTTTTAGTACTCGTCCAGACAGATCTACTTTTCCATCGAGTCTTTACTGTCCTTAATCAAAATGCTTTCTAAATATAAGCTTTTTTACCATAAAGTTTTATGTTTTGTCGTAGCGTATCTAAAAGAATAGAGGTTAATGTCTCACTTTACAGCTTTGCAGTGCTGTTTTGTCCTTGGTACTTAGCATCTCCAAACGCTATCGCGCTAAGATTGTTGATGTGCTCTATAGTTTACTGTGCGTATTGGGTCAAATTTTGTTTTATTGCTAGAGTGGGAGTCGAGGTAGTGACTTTTGCTGGTTCCTACTTTATTACTGAATCTGTGTTAAACTATTTTTACTTTTGTTTTGCGGATCAAGCACTTTTTTGAGGTGTCCGTTGATCTATCCAAAAAGTTTGTATATGCTTTATATAATCTGAGATAGCTCGCCTTAGCGACTACTATCCCTTGACCCTCGGCTTCCTCCCTGCTATAAATTCCTTATTATTTACTGATACTCTTTTTCTTTTTCTCTGCTTCGCTCTAACGCTAGCTTTAGATCTTTCTAGTGCACTAGCTATTAAAAAGTTTAAATATTTATCACTGGCTGATTGGGAAATCTAATTTCTTTGCATCTATCTGCAAACAAAAGAGTTGAGTATGTTTCGTGAATATTTTAATCGGACGTCTATAGAGTGCAAATCACTGATATTTTACTGCGACCAGTCAGCGAATCTTTGAGGATACGGGTCAGCTTGGAGCATCTATAGTTGACGAATTTGTCAGATTTGTTTTATGCCAATGCTGAGATAACATTGCCTAGCGAAGATAGAGAAGTGTTGATGAACTTGGCCTCATCCAGCCTTACATCTACTGAGTTGGATTTCTTGACCCTCTACGATCCAGCCAGGTCGATTAAGGAAAGAGTCGAAGAGATGTACTCAGTGCTAGATATCTTCTGAGTAACATATATCGTAAAAATGGTGTGGCTTCTGCTGGATTTGTTGTTAATGAACTGTTGACCAACTTTCCTGTACTTTAACCCAGCGTTTATCAGTTCAATCGATTGCTTGTAGCTTTCAATCGGAACGATTACTAGGTCCTCTACAAAGGTCTCTCCTTGCTATATTGACTCTCTAATTTGAAGTTTTCCGTTCGAAGGATTAAAAAGATCATATATATCCTCCATGTATATTTGCATAAAGGAAATACTGATGCTCCAGTCCTCAGGGCTCTTGGCAGCACTCAGCTCTTTTAGCATAAAGTTCAAAGAAAGAGGTATCAGACCCTGGTCTTATCTCTTGATTGCCTAAAGGGTTCCCATAGTGTAAGTTTTGCCTGTTCCGGTCTGGCCGTATACAAACAAACAGGCGTTGTTGCCACTAAGAACGTCCTTGACAATAGGTAAGCACGAAGATTCAAATACTTTTTGCTGTTGGGCACTTTAGTCAAACACTCCGTCGAAATACAGCTGATGAATTTTGTCCTTATAGTGCAAGGCAACTCCTCGGTCTATTATTTTGGCAGACTGCTTAGAAAACTAGCTGCGCATGGGTCTAATTCTGATAAAAACATTGATTTGCTAGCTTTCAGAGCTTTCCTATCGACTCGAAGTTTTCTTGAACATTATTATTTATTTATATAACAGCAACAGATGCCGATAGCCACTTTTCTTTGCTTAAAAGTGCATATTCAAGTTAAAAAAACAAACAAATCATTATTTTCTGAGTGAAGTTTGTTTAGTTTGACCACCTAGTCTTAGATTAGTCTTATCTGAGATTTGCCGCGAAATGGAGCAACTCATGCTTTAAATGATAATGCTAGCTAGATTAAGAGTCCTTAGCTTGAACAGCGTTTGCAGTTTTTCACTAAAAACTTATGATTAATTAGTGGTTGTCAATTCTTCCTGCTCGGAAATCATTTCGAGCTTCAACTTCTACTAGCTTTGTTTTTAAACATTGCCTATCGATTCACCTTTCATAGCTTCTTCCTCTAGATCTTATGAGAGATATTGCGCCTGCAGAATTAAAAATCTGCATCTTCGCTGAAGGGGATCATCCATGAAAAGATAGTCGGAGTAGGCTGTGAACACTGCCACTAGCTAGTCCACGAAGGCTTGTAGTGTTTTGTATTTTCGGGCTTTAAGTTTTTGCTCCACTGAGTACAGTGTCGGGTCTCCTTCTTTATAGGGGAAATCAAAAAATCCCAAAGGGACTATCCTTTATCGTTAAAGAAACGGCATCACATCTTCTTGTTTTTTCAACTCACTCATAAAGCGCTTTATTCTCTAGAGAACCTTGCCATTTAGCTAGACCTGACTCATAGTTGACTTAAGCCAATTAGAATACTATCTTCACTAATAAATGCACATAATTAGTAGGCCTAAATGCAAGCTAAAATGCCAAAAATATCATTAAGGATCGTACTCTTAAGTGACTTGGAAACGGGACAAAAAACGTTTTTTGACTTATTATGAGTTCAGTGGTTTCAGCTTTTACAAAGGAATCTTGTAAATTTTTGTCTTTCTCTAGGGATTTTCAAGAACTCGATCTTACACAAAAATGTTCTTAGAGCGCCGGTCAAGAACAGGCAGTTGAAGCTCTTTGGGCGTTCTCTGATCGATCATGCTGAAGCTCTCCTGTTTGAAAATACTATGTGCATGATTTGTTACTTATGTTCGTTCTGTCGATAAATTTTATTTTCTTTTTCCTTGTTCTGGTGCTCAGAATGACTATCTTTATGATTGTTTACTGCAATTTTTAGTGTCTGCTTGCATTTTTTTTGACACTTGCGATCTCTGAAGGGTTGAAGCGTCGCGAGGCATTGTCGATGTAGCCGAAGAGTTGTCTGATTGATAAAACTAATACTGTATTTTGATGTCTTTTTCGCGGAGTCTACGCTTTAAATGAAGGTTCTTTTTGCGATACTATAGTATCTCTATG